>JADMIO012870570.1_pt1 | contig 74454 bp, 72 predicted proteins | sample 8958161 | NCBI WGS metagenome assembly JADMIO01 (sample SAMN16585339, study PRJNA669376) | soil metagenome | isolation source: Crop rotation soil | place: USA: Cullars Rotation, Alabama | collected 2011 | reverse complement strand
AGCCACAATAAGGCACAAAAAGCACAAAAGTGATTTATTCCTGCAGGGAAAATCTCTTGTGGCCTTATGTGCCTCTTTGTGGCTCATTTTGGTTGTCTTCTTTAGCCACAATAAGGCACAAAAAGCACAAAAGTGATTTATTCCTGCAGGGAAAATCTTTGTGTGCCTTATGTGCCTCTTTGTGGCTACTTTGGTTGAATTCTCAAGACAAAGTTACAGATCGCAATTTTCTGGTCGGGTGCGACCTCGGTTGGTTCTTCGCGGATCAACTCTTTTCCATTCACGAGCGTGGGATTGCGGCCCTTCGCCACGAGCCAGTAGCGTCCTTCGTTATCACGCGACAACACCGCATGTACACGACTCACTTCCGGATCGCCTTTGATCGGCAGATCAACCGAGATACTCCGCGAGCCCCGGCCAATCGTAATTTCATTCTTTGCGACGGGAACCACCGCTTCACGAACACCGCTGCGCCAGATCTCGACTGAGTAAAGCGCCTGCGCCTTCGGTCGCACGACCGTTTGCTCGCTCTCGCTGCTTACATCCGAAGCGCGCTCGACCAACGTGTCGTTGGGATTGAACGCCGGCGCCGTTTGTCCGGGATTTACACGCGGCGTCACCATCGTGTGGCCGCTCTCGGTTTCATCCCAAACAGCCTGCACCCGGAACTCGCCTTTATTCAACGTGCCGTCAACACGCAGCTCGACCGCAAATGACTTGACCGCCAGTTGCGTCTGTCCACTCAGCTCGCGCGCGCGCTCGGAAAGCACGTGAAACAGACCCTGTTCGAGTCCGCGACGTTTATCGCCCTGCCAGTCTTTGTCGTCGTCGGCGCTGAGGTAGACAATGTATTCGCGCGGAATGTAAGTTGGACCACCGGGTGGCGTGAACATCTCGCGCTGCATGGCAGCTTCCACTTCGCGCGCAATCTTTACCAGAAACTCTTCCCACACGCGCCGTGGCTTCGCATGTTCGTCGGCGGCTTCGAGCAGATCCTCGCCTGTTTCACCGTCTATCCATTTTCTGATCGATTCAAGCAGGCCCAAACTGTCGCTCCTTCTCCCGCACGCAAATTAGTCGAACTTCACGTATATCTTCCGTATCCAGCCACGGTCCGAAGAATAGGGATCAACCTTCGGCCGCGCGTGTTCCACTACCTGCACTTCGAACCAGTTCGGATCGGCATTCAAGACCTTAACTTTTGATCCTGACTCGGCCAATCCGATGGGCACGTTGTTCGCGCTGCTTGCAACCGGACGAAGATTGACATCGGTCGTCGTCACCCCTTGCCGGCCGATCGGCTCAACTGTTTGCGTCACACTCAACGGATTCCAATGCGTCGTCACGTACTTGTGTGTCGCCAGCAACATTCCGGAAAAGGCGAGGATCAGGCCAATTGCCACCAGGGCTCGCCGCTTGCGGCTCGCCGGCAACACAGACGTAATTGGTGGTCCAAGCTTCTCGAGTCGACGTTCGACACCGAGATTGATCGGAACAACGATCCGCGGCCGTTTTTGTGAATCCAGATCCGAGACGAAGGATTGGCGCGGGGCCGGCACATCGAAGTGGGGACGCGGCGGCGCAGCTTCGGTGAACTCTTCCTCCGGCTCGACTGACAGATCCAGGCTCGGCTTGCGGCGCAGCTCCTGCATCTCCGGCGTCACCATCTGCAAGGGGCGCGTCGGCGGGAGACTCGCGTCGGCGACGTCGTCCCAGAACTCTTCAACCGTCTGATAACGAGCGTCGGGCCGATTCTGCGTCGCCTTTTCGAGCACGCGTAGAACAGGTGTGGCCCAGTAGTTCTCGCGCAGGTGCAACGGCAACTCGGTGAGCGCGTGTTGCGCGAACCGACGCGGCGACTCGCCCGCGAGCAACGTGTACGTCGTCTTCGCGAGAGAATAGATGTCAGCCGCAGGCGTCAGATGATCGTGCGGCAGTCGCAAACCCGTCGTGTCGAGCTGGCCCGTTTGCATCAACGGATTGTGCTCGGGTGCTGAATAGATATTCGTGCCGACCCTCGTGATCGCGCCGTCGTTCGCATCGAGCCTCGCGACACCGAAGTCGGCAATCTTCACGATCTCCTGGTCCGCGGTGAGCAAAAGGTTTTGCGGTTTGATGTCGCGATGGATCACGCCGCACTTGTGCGCATGTGCGAGACCGGAACAGACCTGCTCCAGGTAAAAGAGCGCTCGCTTGAGTGACAGCGGTCGCGTTTTCGTCAGGGCAAAGAGATCGCCGCCGGGCAGGTACTCGAGCACGATGTAATGAAACGTTGTGCCTGCGAGATCGATCGCGGTGCCGTGGCCGAGACGGTTGATGACGTTTGGATGGCGCACGCGATCGAGTGCCACCGCTTCGTTCTGAAAGTTTGTGACTAAAGTTCGTTCGAGCTCAGCGTCAGGCGCATCCTGGAGGTAAAGGTTGAGGGCTTTGATGACGATAGTGCGCGGCGCGCCTTCAGGTGCGGCATTGTCGTTGGCGACGTAGATCTCGGCGTAACTGCCGCGGCCGAGGCATTCGAGGATGTCGTAGCGCCCATCGAGCCTGCTCTGTTGAAGTTTGAGTTCCGACATTTTTTATCAGCCACAAAGAGGCACAAAAGGCACCAAACCAAGCCAGCAAACATTTATGTGACTTGGGTGCCTTTTTGTGGCTAATTCAGTTTTGTTTTTCTTTGCGGCCATTTCGCACCTTAGATGCCTGCTAAGGGGCGTTTGAGTTGGCGGCAGGCTTGGTCAACTCGTCGTAATGATTCAGCACTTTCCAACGGTCTCGTTGCGTCTTCACGCTAATCGCCGCCAGGCCCAGAATCGCTTCCTTTTTGATGGTGCCGTTGGCTGCCGAAGGGTTCGCGTCCGCTTTGCTGATCGCCGCGTCAAAAGCCTTGCTCGCCTCGTCAGTGTTTCCCGTCAGCAGATTTGCGCGACCATAAAGATACAAAAACTCCGCATTCGGCGAGTCGAGCGGATTCTGAACATGCGACTCCAGCAGCTCCTTGCCAATATCACTCGCCAGCCATGCCTTCGGATCCTGATCGACTTGCCGGCGCGCTCGCTCAAACTTCACAAACGGCTCCTCGGGAACCGGCGTGCTCGCCGGCGTCGCAACCGCCGCCGGCTGCACTTTGGTTGCCAGGAACGGAATTCGTTCCTTGTAACGCGCACCTGCATAGAAAGCACCGCCGATTAACAACAGCACGATTACGACTCCAAACAGCCGTCCCAGACCGCTGCCGCCTTTCACCGTCGGTGCCGCGACGTTGAGCGGTTCGCGAATCACCCCAGCCTCACTCGGCGGCGCGGGAAAAGCGATGCGTGATGCCGGCAAGAACGTGTTTTCCGGGTCCGAGCCGTTGCTCGACTGGACCGCGTAAACCGGTTCCGATTCCGGAGTGATCGTCGGTTCCAGATCTGCCAAACGCTCACCGGCTTGCAAATGTTCGCCGACGCGCACGACGATGACAGTCAGGTTGTCTTCCGCACCACGCTCATAGCAACGCCGTTTCAACTCATTGCAAAGATCGTCGAGACTGTTGCTGACCACCATGAGCTGCCGCAGCTCGTTGTCCGGAACGTGACGCGTGATGCCGTCAGTACACAGTAAAAACTCTGTGCCGTCTTCGACCTCCATCGTCTTCATGTCGACTTCGACGCCCTGTTCGGCGCCGAGCGCCCGGCTGATGACGTTCTTGCTCGGATGATTTGCGGCCTGCTCAGGCGTCATTCGTCCGGCGCGTACTTCTTCTTCGACGATCGAATGATCTTCAGTCTCGCGATGCAGTTGTCCGTCAGGCGTGAGGCGGTAGAGTCGTGAATCGCCGACGTGACCGAACGTGGCAATGTTGTCTTTGAGGTGAAGCGCGACGATCGTAGTCGCCATCATCGAAAACTTCGCGTGCTCCTGGGCCATCTGGTGGATCGAAGCATTGGCGCGCTGAATAGCGAGCTCCATCAAGTCTTCGACGTCGGTGCCGTCGAGCTGATGTCGAAACGCTTCGTCGAGAACTTCGATGGCAGTTTGTGACGCGACCTCGCCCGCCTCTGCGCCGCCGACGCCATCGGCGACCGCGAAGATTGAGCGCTTCTCGTCGTGCAGGAGGGCGTCCTCGTTCAGTGGGCGCCGTTCATTCAGGCCGCGGTCCGTCAGGGCTGCGGATTGGACCTGAAAGCTTTTTGTGTCTTCGGTCATGAACTGCCTCCAGCTTAAGGGGAGAAGAACTCCTAGCTACGGGCTGATCCGCTATGACACGATCGCGGGCATTTCTGCTTGAAAACGCCATCAGCATCCCCAGCATCGCAAAGCTTGTAATCAAACTGAAACCACCGTGACTGACAAAGGGCAACGTGATTCCAGTCATCGGCAAAGCGCGCAAAATACCACCGATATTCACCATCGCTTGAAAACCGACAAACGCCGTTAGACCTGCGGCGCATAACTTCGTAAACATATCACGCGCCTCCAGCGAAGTGCGAACTCCTGCCACCACAAAAATGATGATTGCGAGGATGATCACGGCGCCCCCTGCGAGGCCTGTTTCCTCGGCAATGGCTGCGTAAATGTAGTCGGAGTCGGCGATGGGAATCACCTCGGGATAGCCGAGACCAAGACCGCGCCCGGTGGATTTGCCGGACGCGATCCCAAACTGCGCCTGGGCCGGTTGGAACGCGAGTTGGTCGAACCAGACGTCGACGTTCACCGTCTTCTGCATCGCCGGACTCTGCTCGGCGAGTTCCTTTAACTTCGGATCTTTCTTCAATGCGTCGTCGTAGTCTTTCTTCCACCAGGAGACTTCCGGCGACGGCGGATCGAAACCGTCGAGCCAGAGATGGAAGCGTTGTTGAATGCGAGAGGGGAGCGCGGCACTGATCGGACGTGCAATCGTCGGCAGCAGCGGAACCTGCTCTTGTATGTCGCGCGGCAACGCGCCGACTACGAGGATGCTGATCACGAGCAACACTGAACCGACGAAGAGTAGCAGTTGCGGCCAGCGGCGCACCGCGACGAGATAGAGCGTTGTGTAAGCGCCGCTGAAGATCAGCATTTGGCCGAAGTCTTTCAGCGCGAAGAACGGCACGAACGGCATTATCGCCATGACGAGCAGCGGCACGATGTCGCGCGCGCGTGGAATGCCCCAGTAAGTTTCGGTGAGATCTTTGTAACGAGCAGTCAGGATGCCGGCGAAGCCGACCAGAAACGGAATCTTCGAAGGTTCCCAGGGTGTCATGTTGCCGAGTGCTTTGCCGGCGCTCGACGTAACGACCGCGATCGCGAGGGGGACGAGTGTAAACAGGACGATGATGAAACTATTTCGCTGGAGCCATAAGAGAAAACCGTCACGGGTACACAGCGAGTAAGCGATCGCGAAAGCGAAGAACGAGAAGACGGGAATCCAGGTGTAACTCGAGGTGAGCGCGTTCCAGAGTGAGTAGTTCGACTCTTTCTCCGGAAGCTGGCTGATGTCGATTGGCTGGGCCGGAGTTGGAGGCAGGCCCATCATCTGTTTCTTGACGGGATCGTAGTTCTCCATGATGTAGCGCGTGCGGAGCGCCTGCATCTTATCTTCGCGGGCGGCGGCTTTGTTGCGCGCGTTGTATTCGGGATCGCTGTAGAGGCGATATTGGATGAGCATGCCGAACGCGAACAGCAGTATCGCGGTGGTGAAGAGGACCCAGTTGCCCGCAAATCTCTTGCTCCGCGACAGCCACAGCGCGATGAAGATCAAGGGGACGAACATCATCAGGTCGCGCACCGCGCCGATGACCGACGTCTCATAGCCGCGCAACAGCCCCGAGCGATGCACGGCGAAATAACCCGTGATCTCCAGCCCGAGAATGATCAGGATAATTAATAAATGTGACGACGCCCTGTTCTTCATCTCAATTTAACCACGGATCTGACTGATTAATTACTGATCGGTCTTTCGATCCGTAAAATCCGTGGCTGGTTTTTACTTGAAATACCCAAGGTCCTTCGCTTTCAACACGAGCGCGGCGGCAATCGGCGCCGCCGCCTTCGAGCCATACCCACCACCCTCGACGATAATCGCCATCGCGAGCTGCGGTTTCTCGAGCGGCGCGATACAGAGAAACCAGGCGTCAATCCGTGGATGGTCGTTGTCCATGATCACTTCGTCGTACTCGCGAATGATGTTGCCTTTGTTGTCACGCTCAACTTTATGCTGCGTCTTCATCTCACCAGTCTTCGGATCGTAAAGCGGTACGACCTTCTGCGCCGTTCCGGTCTTCCCGCCGGTGTTGATTCCCGCCGCCTTGACTGGTCCAAACACGCCGCGCGCCGTTCCGCTTGGACCACCCGTAACCAGGCCCATGATCGATCGCAAGCGCGCGGCAGTCTGCGGCGGCATCACCTGATTGAACACCTGTGGCGCGACGTTGTACTCGATCCGCGGCTTCATCAACTTGCCTTCCATGTTGCCAATCGCAGACGCCGCGAGCGCCATCTGAAACGGCGTCATCTGTCCGGCAAAACCCTGCCCGTACCCCATCAACGCGAGATCGTATCGCGTCACTTGCTTGCCGGTTACAATCGTTGCCTCTCGCGGCGCAAGCGCACGTTTGATCGCCTCAGTGCTCGCGTCCCAGATCTCCGGCAGCTTGCGACCACGCAACGCTTCGGAAGGCGTGTCGTACGTGCCGATCCCGAGCAACTGCGCCGCGCGTTTGAGACGCTCCGCCCCGAGCTTCACGCCCATCTGCGCGAAGTACTGGTTACACGAAACCTCATACGCCTGATCGATCTTGAGCCGGCCGTGTACCTCGCCTGGTCCACCATCGTCGAAGATCACCGGTGCGCCGGGCGCGGCATAGTAACCGCCGGCGCTGCACGTAAACTCGGTGTCCTGTTCGCCAGCCAGGAATGCCGCGGTCATCGTCACGGTTTTGAACGTCGAACCCGGAATGTAATAAGCGCCGAGGGCACGACTGACGAGCGGTTTATCACGTTCATTCGCCTCGAGACGAATCCACGTTGCTTCGTCGTCAACTTCCGCGAGACTGTAGGACGGCTCACTGTAGAGCGCGAGCACCTCGCCGGTTTGCGGATTGAGAATGACGATCGCGCCGTGCTTTCCTTTCAACTGGTCCACCGCGGCCTGTTGCAGGGAACGATCGATCGTGAGGCGCACGTCCTGATTGCCTTTGAATTCGATGTCCTTGCCTTTGACGATCTCCAGTGCTTCCGGCAGCGCACCACTCTGCACTCCAAACAGCGCCCGCTCGAGTCCCGGATCACCGCGATCCGATCCGAAGATGTGGGCCAACGCCTTGTCCATCGGATACTCACGTTTGATGTCGCCGTTGGAGTCGCGCTTGTAATACGCGAGTGGCTGGTCCACCCGGCCGCTGCGATCGAAAATCCAGCCGCGCAAGGTCGATTCGGAAAGACGACGCACGCGGAGGTCCTTGTAACTCAAGTCCTGAAACTTCTGATTGCGCTCGGCCGCGTAGTGCGCCCAGTAGACGTGAAACCCAACCAGCGCGAACGCGAGCAGCACGAACAACCAGCGCAGCGCGCGTAGTCCGCGATTAGTCGAAGTTGAGCCGAGACGTTTTCTGACTTCTCTCGGAAGATCTTGCGGGATTGCTGGTCCAACATGGCGCCGGCTGCGGATCAGTCCGAGCAGCAAAAGCAAAATGACGAGACCCATGCCAGCGACGTAAATCAGCGTGAACAGCGCCGGCGTTCGTTCGGGCACATGCGGAGTCGGAAGAGGAGATGGTGTGGGTGTTTGGAAGAGAAGTAGAAGTAAGGTGAATACGTTCATCCAGTTTCGCTACTCACTTTTACGCAATCGTACTTCTACGTCTCCGAAGCCGACGACGTCGCCGTCTTCAATCGGTCGCGATTCGCCGTACGCGATGCGCCGCCCGTTGATGTAAGTGCCGTTTGTCGAGCCCGTGTCGGCCACGAGAAGCGTGCCTTCGCCGGTCATCAGCAGCGCAGCATGGATCTTCGACACGCTCGCGTCGTTCAACGACAGCTCGTTATCGGCGGCCCGGCCGACGTTGAGTCGTTTACCGCCGGGCTTGAAGATCAGTGACACTTCGCGCGTGCCGGTTGGCATGGTAACGCGTGCGATCACCTGGATATCGGGCATCGGCGGCGCGGCGCCTGGAATCGGCAGACCAGCTTTGGCGGCGCGCATCTCTTCGTCCTGCCGTCTCAGATCTTCCTCGAACTCACCGAACGTCGGATCGACGGAAATGCCGGTGGTGAAGATATCCACTTCGGCCTCGACTGTGACTGGTCCAAGCGTGCGGTAACGATGATCGTTGATGTGATCGATCGCGGCGGCCAGCACTTCGTTTTTCAGGTCGTGAAGGATCTCGGGCGGCGCTTCGGAATGCGTGCCCCACTCGACCTTGAGAGTCATGTGATGAGGGGCGATGCGACCTTTCTTGCCTTCGTCGCGGACGCGTTCGTCGATCAACTTTTTCATCCGCTCGATGAGCTTGGAGGTGGTGAGTCCGCTGCGCGGGTCGACGGTACGACCGAGGCGACGGTCGACGGCGCTGCCCATGCCTTCGAGCACGCGGCGCAGCAGGCGTTCGGGTAAGGCTTCCTCGCGCTTCTTTCGTGCGTTTTCCTTTGACTTCGCCGTCGAGTCTTCTGAGTCAGTCATGAATACCCAATACGAGTTTTCTCGCGAGCAGTTCAGCCGGTATTCTAGCTTAAGATGACACGGATAAAAATCCGGATTTGATTCCGCGTCATCCGCGGTTACGGTTTTACGTGAGATTTTACATCGGTGGAGTGAGTATCGGAGAATAGTCTGGATGAAACGCTCGGGTATCGCGGATCTTCCTCTTCACGGCGGGCGTGTTCCGCCGTGGCTCGCCGAGCGCATGACCAAACTCGGCACCGCGATGACCGAGACGATCGTTCATCACTACGGCACTTCAGCTTTTCTGAGTCGACTCAGCGATCCCTTCTGGTTCCAGGCGTTCGGCGCCGTGATGGGAATGGACTGGCACTCATCCGGTATCACTACGTCCGTGATGGGCGCGTTGAAACGTGGCCTCGCTGAGCGCGCAAACGACCTCGGAATCTACGTCTGCGGCGGTCGTGGCCGGTTCTCGCGCAACACGCCAAACGAGCTTCGCTCACTCGCCGAGCGCAGCGGCTTCGACGGCGACGCACTCGTGCGCACCAGCAGGCTTACGGCTCGGATCGATAACAACGCCATCGCCGATGGATTTCAGATCTATCTTCACAGCTTCGTCCTGAGTGAAACAGGCGAGTGGGCCGTCGTCCAACAAGGCTTGAACGACGCGAACGGCCTCGCGCGTCGTTATCACTGGCACTCAGCGTCAGTGCGAGACTTTGTCAACGAGCCGCACACCGCGATCTTCGGCGAGAACCAGGGAACGATCATGAACCTCGTCGACGCGCGCGCCGATCGGGCGCAAACGGCGCTCCTGGAGATCGCGAATGAGCATCCGGAAAAGACACTCAGCGAAGCTCGTTATCTTCGTTTACCTTCACATCATGAAGTGCGCGAAAAGAATGTCGATCTGAAACGACTCGGAGCCGTGCTGGCAGTGGCATACGAACGCGGCCTGCACGATTTCGCAGAGCTGCTGCTGCTCGAGAAACTTGGACCGCGCACCCTGCAATCGTTGGCGCTCGTCGCCGAAGTCGTTCACGGTGCGCCGAGCCGCTTCAACGATCCGGCGCGTTTTTCATTCGCGCACGGGGGCAAGGATGGACACCCTGCGCCAGTGCCTTTGAAGACTTACGACGAGTCGCTCAATTTCCTGCGCAACTCACTGCACGCAGCGAAGCTTGGTCATACGGAGAAGCTCGATGGATTTCGCCGTCTCGACGGCTTCGTGCGCATGGTTGAAACGCAGTTGAAACCTAAAGCAGATTTCGACGCGGTCGTTCGTCACGAAAATGCAATCTCGCCCAGTCTCCACGGGCGCACTGTTTTGGACGACAAGCGCCGTTTTGTTAACCCACGTCAGGGCTCATTGTTCTAATTTCAATACAGGTCTTGAAATCGTGGGCTATTTTGCTAATCTTCCTTGGACCCCCACCTATAACAAGCCCCGACACTAATAGACGCGCTGGGAGTGCGCTATTTGCATTCCTATTTGAGTATTGAAGGAGCAAATACTATGAGCTTTAGGAAGTTTTACCTGATCGCGATGGGCTGCGTGCTGGCCGTCTTGATGTCGATCGCGCCTGCGGTTATGGGCCAGACGACGAACACACAAACCACGCGCGACCAGCAGAGCATGACGCTGCGTTCGGTTCCGAGTGGTTCCAAGATGAAGTTCCGAGGCGTTGTCATCAGCCGCGATGCAGACGTTTTCACGATTCGCGACCGCACTCGCACGGACTACCAGGTTCTTATTAATGACAATACGAGCATAAAGACGAACGGCGGTTTCCTTCGTTCCGGAAAGAAATATCCGGTTACCGAAATTCTGCGCGGATTGATCGTGGAAGTTGAAGGGCGTGGCGATGCACAAGGTCAGTTGGTTGCTGACAAGATTCGTTTCAACGAATCCGACATGCGTGCCGCGATCACTTCGGACACACGCGTCAGCCCGGTTGAAGCCAACCAGGAGCGCATGGCGGGTCAGATGGACGAGCTTTACGCCGTTGCGGCAGAAGCTCGCGCCGAAGTGAAGGCCGTTAATGAACGCGTTTCGTCGCTCGACGATTACGACGTGCAGGAAACTGCTACGGTCACGTTCCGCACGAATAGTGCGGTGCTCTCACCGGAAGCCAAGTCGCAGCTCGATGCGCTTGCCGCCAAGACGACGAGTGCGCGTGCGTACATGATCGAAGTTGCCGGACACACTGATTCGACGGGCAGCGACGCGAAGAATTTCCGCCTGAGCCAGCAACGTGCCGAGGCAGTCGTGCAATACCTGGCCGTGCAGCACAAGATTCCGTTGCGCCGTTTTGTCACCCCGATGGGTTACGGCAAGACTGATGCGGTTGCCGACAACACGACGGCCGAAGGCCGTTCGCAGAATCGGCGTGTAGACGTGAAGATGATTATCAATCGTGGCCTGAACCAGCCGGGCTCCACGAGCTCATCGTCAGCGCCGGCAGTACGACCGTAAGACACGAAGTGTGCAGGAGCAGGATACAGGAGCAGGAGCAGCCGGGCTGTTTCTGCTCCCTCCCGCCGTTTGGGTTGCTGGCTGATTTCTGACATCTTCGTTGTATTTCGTTTGAGGCCTTTTCGCCGCCGTTTCTGACAGTACACGGTTTCCGCACTCCGAACCCGCTTTCGTCGAAAATCCAACAAATCTGCGGCTCAAACTCGTTTTAAACAGGCATTTTCGCCTCCTTTTCATGGCCTCCTATTTGCTCAGTGAAGGGGCATGACAAACTGTGAAGTCTTCCCAATTCTGCATGGTGGCGCGGCGGCCACAACGAAATCCGAGCCGGCGCCAAATTCCGATCGGGCGTTGGCGATGGCCGCGGGCAATGGCGACATGGCGGCGTTTGAAACGCTTTATCAGCGTCACAACCGGCGGGTCTACTCGCTATGTCTGCGAATGACGCAGAATGCGGCTGAGGCTGAAGATCTCGCTCAGGAGGCATTCATCCAGTTGTTCCGCAAAATCGGCAGCTTCCGTGGCGATTCTGCATTCACTACCTGGCTGCACCGTCTGACCGTAAACCAGTGCCTGATGCACTTCCGGAAACGCAGCGTCAAGATGGAGAAAACGACCGAGGAAGGTGAGACGCCGATACAGATCGTCAGCGGCACTGAAAATCCAAACTCGATGCCGGTGATGGATCGCATCGCGCTCGATAACGCGTTAACACAACTACCGCCGGGATATAGAACAGTCTTTGTACTGCACGACGTCGAAGGTCACGAACACGAAGAGATCGCCAAGATGCTGGGCGTCGCCGTCGGCACTTCAAAATCGCAGTTGCACAAAGCACGGATGAAGCTGCGCAAGATTCTTCGAGCACGCAACGAAACCAGTAAGAACTGAACCAGCCACAAAAAGACACACGAGGCACAAAAGCTCTTTAGCTGATGTGCCTTTTCTTTTTTTGTTTATGTGCCTTATGTGCCTTTTTGCGGCATAATCTGTAGCTAAAACGGAGACAATCCATGACCGAACGCAGCGTGACATTCTATCGTTGGGAAGAAATGCCGAAGGAGGAGCTCACTGACGTTTTCGCTCGCCGGTTGATAACCGGCGACCGCGTGATGCTGGCCCATGTCTATCTGAAGAAGGGCGCGATCGTGCCGCGTCATTCTCACCACAACGAGCAGATCACCTACATCCTTGAAGGCGGCCTGCGCTTCTGGATTGGTGAAGACGAGTCGCAGGTCATTGACGTGATGCCGGGCGAGGTGCTGCACATCCCCTCGATGGTCCAACACAAAGCCGAAGCGCTCGAAGACACGCTCGACGTCGATATCTTCAGTCCGCCACGCCAGGACTGGCTCGACAAAACCGACGACTATCTACGGCAAAAGTAGTCATGGACCTCGGACTAAAAGACAGAGTCGCACTCGTCGCTGCGGGCAGCCGCGGGCTCGGCCGCGCGGTAGCGGAAGAGCTCGCGGCAGAAGGCGCCTCGCTTGTTCTTTGCGCGCGCGACGCACAGACGTTGAGCGAGACTGCCGCCGCGATTGCCGAGACTAACAACGCTCACGTTTTGGCCATACCCGCCGACGTCACCGTACCGGACGACATCAAGCGCGTAGTCGACTCAGGCATCGAACGCTTCGGCCGCATCGACATTCTGATCACCAACGCCGGTGGGCCGCCCGCCGGGCGGTTCGATCAGTTGACACGCGAGCAGTGGGAACGCGCGATCCGCCTGACGCTTTTGAGCGCCGTGGAACTCGCGCGTTACGTCTTGCCGGGAATGCGGGAGCGGCGGTGGGGACGAATCCTCAACATCACTTCGATCGCAGTCAAGCAACCCGTCGAAAATCTCTTACTCTCGAACAGCCTGCGCGCCGGCCTCACGGGCTTCGCGCGCACGCTCGCCAACGAAGTCGCTGCCGAAGGCGTGACCGTCAACAACATTCTGCCGGGTTACACGCGCACCGAACGTCTGGAAGAACTGGCGCAGATGATGGCGGAGAAGCAGGGCATCAGCGCCGCGGAATTTCGCGGCCGGTGGGAGAAAGAGATTCCGATGGGACGTCTCGGCGAGCCGCGCGAGTTTGCAGCGCTAGCGGCGTTCCTCGTCTCGGAACGCGCCAGCTACATCACCGGCACGTCAATCCAGGTTGACGGCGGCTGGATCAAATCTCTACTCTGATCGGTGTTAATCCGGGTATTGAAAGGACCGCTTTACCATGATCAAAACAATCCGTGGCAGCACCACTTGATAACTCGACAAGACCGCCTTCGACGAACTCATTGAACCATACCGGCGAAGGGGTGATCATCGACATCGGGACCGGAGACGGGCGCTTTGTGTATGCGTCTGCGCGCCTGAACCCGAACCAGTTCTACATCGGAATCGATCCGAACACTCGCCCGCTCGAAAAGATCTCGGAGAAGATTCACCGGAAGCCCGCGAAGGGCGGCGCTCCTAACGTGCTGTTTATTCAGGCGGCAGTCGAAGATTTGCCGGCTGAGTTGGACGGCGTCGCCGACGAGGTCCACGTGCATTTCCCGTGGGGCAGTTTGTTGCAGGCAGTGGCGACCGGCGCCGTTGAGGTGTTGCGGAATCTGCGTCGCATCTGCGCGAGTGGGGCGTTGTTGGAAGTGGTGATCGGACTCGATCCCGAACGCGATCAGTCGGAGATCGAACGGCTCGGGATCTCGCCCCTAACGCTGGAATTCGTCGATAACGTTCTGGTTTCGAATTACGCGGCGGCGGGATTTCAGATCGTGGAGCGGGGAATCATTGCTGCCGCCGAATGGCCCAGGCTCACTACGTCCTGGGCCCGGCGGTTACAGGGAAACGAGCGCCGGTCCATTACTTACGTCATCGCAACCGCCGCTCGAGCGGATTAGAAGCTCTGATCGTCCGCGGATGGTCCATAAAGCGCGGGGACCTTCGCGCCCATCAGACGCAGGTAGACAGTCATCTGGCCGCGGTGATGGGCCCAGTGATTGATCGTGTCCTGGATCACTTCCTTGCGCGAGGCTTGCCAGACCACGTTGCCGTGCGCCAGCAGCTTCCAGTTTGTTTCCAGATGCTCGTCAGTAGTTTTCTCCAAAGCCGCGCGCGCCTCCGCGGCTGATTCATCCAGCGCTTTTACCAGGTCGGCACTCGTTTCCTTGGGCGCCTTCTTCGTGCCCTGGCCTTCAGCCGGCGCGATATCAAGTTCGTCACGATTGATCTCCATCTCGATCCACGTGGGCATCGTCGCGACCATGTCGGCGAGATAACCAAAGATCATCGATCGCTCGTGCGGTTTCCATTGATACTGCCCCTCGGGAACTTGCTCGAGGGCTTTGCGTGAACGTTCGACTTCACGGTCCAACTGTTCTCTGAAGAACTCAGTCAGTTTCATTGCTCAACTCTCCTCCAAAAATTTGTGAACTACGATAGCGCCGAGGTGTCACATCGCTGTGACACCGAGGTTTTTGCCAGTTAGTGTATTATGATTTTCTTTCATAAACACCAATGCTTCTCCTGCAGCCTTTCGCACAGTCGTTCCAGTCGCCAATTGTTCGCATCGTTCTCGGAGTGATTGCGCTGGGCTTGCTCTACATACTGTGGCGCGAAGTGCGAAAGATCCCGCCGAAGTTGTTGACCCTCATGGCGACGGCGTTCATCGACATGGTCGGCGTGTTGATGATCTTTCCGCTGCTGCCGTTTTATATAAAGAAATTCGGCGGAAATGGAATCTACATTCTTGGAGCTCACGTCGGCATCGGCATTATCACCGGTTTCACGATCGCGTCGTTTACAGTGGCGCAGTTGATCAGCGCGCCCATGTGGGGCCGCTTCTCCGATCGCGTGGGGCGCCGGCCGATCTTGCTCATCGCGTTGAGCGCCTCAGGAATCGCTTACCTGATTTTCGGTTTCGCTAATTCGCTCTGGCTGCTGTTGGTCTCACGCATCGTGCAGGGCGCAGGCGGCGGAACGGTGGGCGTAATTCAGGCTTACGTGGCCGATTCAACGGCGCCGCAGGATCGCGCGCGTGCGCTCGGCTGGCTGTCGGCGACAACGAACCTCGGCGTGGCTCTTGGACCAGTGCTGGGTTCGTTTGCCATCTCGCTCGGTAAACGCGATCTGATACCGGGATCGGCGACGTTGCAGATGGACCATGCGGCGCCCGGCATCCTGGCGGCGCTGCTGTGTTTGATAAACATTATCTTCGCGGCGCGTTATCTCACCGAGTCTCGTGATCCCATCGATCATGCACCGGTCGCAGGCGAGAAGAAATTGACGCCGCGCCAGGCTATCTGGCGCGTCCTGGCCCATTCGAGCGAGCCGTCATCACGGCTCATCTGGATTTACGCCATCGCGATGGGCGCGTATCAGGGAAGCTTCGCAGTGCTGGCGCTTTTTTTGAACGATCGCTTCCAGGTAACCGAACAGAATATCGGCTACTTCTTTATGTACGTCGGTTCGATCTCCGTTTTTACGCGCGTGTTGTTGCTGGGCCGCATGGTCGACTGGCTGGGTGAGTCAAAACTATCGCGGCTGGGATTGCTGCTACTCGCGTCGGGCGTCCTGGGCATGACGCTCTCGCACAGTCTCGTGATGCTCGGAATCACAGTGGCTTTGATCCCGCTGGGCACAGCGTTCACATTTCCCTGCGTGACGGCGATGCTCTCGCGCGTGATCAGCCCGCGAGAGCGCGGCCTTTTCATGGGCATGCAACAGACTTACGGCGGGATGGCGCGGGCGACAGCGCCACTTTTCTTCGGCTGGGCCTTTGATACGTTGGGTTCGTCGTCGCCTTACTACTTCGCTTCCGCTTTGATCGTCGGAACGATTTTCCTCACGCCTCAACTCTCACTCGTCGCTCAAAAACCCGCCTTGTCAACGCAACCAGCAGACAACACTTGAGAACGTCCTGTTTGTGCCTTTGTGCCGTTTGTGCCCCTATTCGTTTAGATTATCCAACCCGGTAAACTTCCACCCGGTGCGGGTCTGCTGAAATTTATAGACCACCACTTCATTGCCGGCCGCGTCCGGACACGCCACACTGAACTGCTTCGGATGGTCAGCGTCAACTTCCGGCTTCGCTTTTTCGAAACAAGCTGCCGCGTTCGTTTGCTCGTTGAATAACTGGCGATATCGTTTGGTAAGCTGAGCCTTCGTCTTTATGCTCGGGATGCCGTACGACATCTCGATCGGAAACCTGGAAAGACGCGCGATTGTCTCGACGTCGCGTTTGCTGACCGCAGTTTTAAACGACTGCCAAAAACTCTCAGTAGTATCGGCGCCCGTCAGCAACAGAAGCAGGGAAAGAGTCGTGATGGTTTTCATACTGGTACAATCCGGCTGCCAATACTAAAACGAAAGGTGCTTTTTTGGGATGCTCAACAAGTTCGTGCGCCGACGACATCGAATTTACGATCAATTGAGATAAAAAGAAGGGCGGCCACGAAGGGCCGCCCCTGAAAAACGTGCCGATGCACCCGAATTAGTGGTTAGGTGTCTTGACCTGCACGATGTTTGAGTACGCCGAGTTGCCGGCCGCGTTGAATGCCCGAACGCGGAAACGGTACCAGGTATTTCTCGCCAGCCCTGTGCTCGGGAAACTGGTAACGTTCGCTCCCACCTGCCCGACCGGTGCAAAGTTCGTGCAAGTGTTCCCCGTACAACGCTCGACGCTGAATCCAGTCTCGTTGCTGGAATTATCCGTCCACGACAAATTGACTTGAGTCGCAGACACCGCGGTTCCAACGAGGTTCGACGGAGCGGCCGGGGTCGGCTGCGGAGTCGGAGTCGGTGTTGGAGTCGGCGTAGGCGTCGGTGTCGGAGTTGGAGTTGGCGTCGGTGTTGCGGTCGGAGTCGGAGTAGGCGTCGGCGTTGGAGTTGGATTACCACCACACGTCGGGAACCTGAACGATCCGATGCGCGTGCGCCAGTTGAATTGCGACGTCGTGGTGTAATACTCATTCGTGTACCAGAAAGTACAATCGTCAACCGGATCGACCGTCAGCGCGGAGTAATCACCCCAGCGACTGCCGGTGCCCGACTGACTGCCAGTACCCGCGAACAGCGTGGCTTCGCCCTGTCCGAGAGTATTCACGGGATCACTCGCGAGTCGTCCGGCGTACCGGATTTCCGGGAAGATGGTCCCGCTCGACGCGCTGTAACCGATCGCAATGTTTCCATCGCGGTCCATTGCGGCACTGCCCATCCAGCGCCACGTCGTGTCAGGCTGGTAGGTGCTTTCCTGCGCGACCGTCACTGGTCCATTCGTCACATTGCGCAACTCAAACCAGCGAACGCCGGCCACGCCTCCGGAGCTTACCGTGTAATTGCCAACGACTGATTCATGGTCGCCGAAGTTGCGATAGGTGAGCCGGAACATCAAACGATCGCCGATACCATCAAGCCGCGACGTGGTGCCTGACTGCGGCACACACGAGCGTGTGGTCGTACAAAGCGATGTAAAGCCTGCCGCCGCCGGATTCGCGAATTGGGTAAACGTCGAATTACCGGGAGTGGCGAAATCCACGTGGAAATGGAAGGTCTTGTAACCACCTGGGCCAGGCCACTCGACAAACGTCGCCGGCGCACCTGCGGGCGGCAGTGTTCCACCCTCGAGATCAGCGGGCAGGAAAACTTCTTCGCTCGATCCACCGGTGACGCCCGGAGTGATGAAAGTGGCGGGCAGGCCGGCTAGCATTTTGGATCGATCGAAAGCGAAGGCTTGCGGTCCAAGAAACGCCGTGCCCGTTGAGTTGAACACGTTCATACTCATGTAGTACGCGTCGGGCCAGACGCTGAGGTGCGGATAGTCGAAGAAGTTCGACCCGAGATGAAAATCGTAACGATGATACGAGCCGGTTGCGTCGCCCGTCGCCGAAACCGCCACACATTCGTCGGTCGGCACTGAGACGCCGGCAAACTGCGAGATGATCCAGCGATCAGCCATCTGGTCGTACATCACGACGGGATCGCCGTTGCCGTTGGACTCACAAACGCCGCCAAAGCCGCTCCAAAGGGTCGAGATTCCTGATGGACCGAGCTGGGAAGCACCCGTAGTCTTATCAAAAACCTGGAAACCTTCGTTGACGATCTGCACATACTGGGAGGTGCCGACTTCGCCGTTGGTGTCAGGGGGAGCGCAGTTGCACGCGACACCGGGATACTGGATGCCGTTGAAGTTCTTATCGGCCGTCGGCATGTTGGCGGCGGTAAACGCGTCAGCGGCGATGGTTTTTTGTACCTTGTGATCCGGAGCGTCCTTGTGAACGTGCTGAATCTTGGGGTTCTCGTTGGCCTCTCTCCTCGCTTTGAAGACCGGCTGCTGCTTCATTTCGCGCAGCGGGGGCGACGTGTCGTTGCGGATCGACTCACCGATTGTGACGTCCTGCTTTTTTCCCTGAAAAGTGCTGCCGGCGGTGTTTTCTGCGGCAGACGGCTGGGAACGTTTTGCCTCGATAATCTGAGGAACAGTTAAAATCGCACCAAAGAGCAGAACCCCTACCAAAAGAACGAGAATTCTAAGTCGCATCGCCTATTTTTCCTCCAGGTTCAGAGCTTTCATCGATAAACGAAGACCGATACGGGTGAAGTACTTTAGCCGCTAGTAATTATGGCTGACGAACACGTGAGGTGAGTGAACGCTACCATATGTCGGCGTAAAAGACCAATCAGGTTCGATTTTCAGAATACTTTCGGGGCCGCTGCGCTAAAACGACAAGTGTTCACGCACAGCTTTGCTGAGGATACCAGAGCCCGGGGCGGAAAAGATTGTCCCGTTTTGCCGTTTTGCGGGAAACCGGTTTTATGGTTTACATCTTCCGTGGCGAGGGTGGTAAATTCCCCCTACAAAACTAGCGACCTGAGTCCCCGACGGTCCGCCAAAACTTTAAGGAGCCAAAAGCAATGAAAGTATTTCGTATCGGTCTAGTTGTAGCCGCAGTCGCCCTGGCGGCGTTTACGATCCTGGCGCAAACGCAAACGCGGCCGGCGGCGACTCCAGCAAACATCGCCATCATCGACTCGTCAGCCTTCAGCGATGAGAAGGCCGGGATTGCACGCGTGGTCGCGGCGGGGCAGCAGATCCAGGTGAGGTTTCAGTCAGTCCGCAACGAGCTCAACGGCATGCGGGAACGGCTCGCCACGATGAGATCGGACATACAGAAGAAGCGCGGCATTCAAGATCCAGCCACGACGGCGAAACAAAGTGACGAAGCGGATCAACTCGAGGTCCAAATCAAACGCAAGGCTGAAGATGCGCAAGCGACCTATCAAAAAGAGTCGTCGGCCATACTCGACCCGTTGCAGCAGGACATCGGCAATGCTTTGACTGCTTACGCGCAGTCGCGCGGGGTCACGCTGCTGATCGATGCGAATCGGGTCCCAATTCTTTATGCAGCCAGCAACCTGGACATCACCAAAGATTTCATCAACGAGTACAACCGGACGCATCCTGCTGGTGCAATCATGACTGCACCCGCCAGACCAGCGACGACACCGGCCAGACCAGCAACCACGCCGGCGAGACCAGCTCGACCGTAGCCAAACGACGCCCCGATGTTGAAAAGAATTCTCCTCCTCTCGGCCTCCGCTGGTGCGGGACACGTGCGCGCGGCTGAAGCGATCGGGCAGGCTTTCAAGCAACGCAAAGACAGTGACAGCTTCGAAGTGCATCACTTCGACGTGCTCAACTACACCAACAAAGTCTTTCGTCACCTTTACTCGAAAGCCTACATCGACCTTGTCAACAAAATGCCGGAGGTGCCCGGTTGGGTTTACGACAAGCTCGACAAGCCCTGGAAGAACGAACGGCGCCGGCTGGCGCTCGACAAACTGAACACGCGTCCGTTCGTTAAGCTGCTGCGTGAGTACCAACCTGATTTGATTGTTTGTACGCACTTTCTTCCGGCGGAGGTGGTTTCGTGGCTCAAAGCGAAAGAGCGTCTAGCCAGCCGGCAGGTGATCATCGTTACTGACTTCGACGTTCACGCGATGTGGCTGGTCCATCATTACGAACGTTATTTTGTGGCGGTTGACGAAGCGCGCGCATACCTTGAAGCGCTGGGTATACCGCCGGAGAAGATCACGGTCAGCGGCATACCGATAGATCCGGTATTTGCGATCAAGAAAGACAAGCAGCAGATGCGCGCGAAGCATGGGCTGGAGCCCGATCGGACGACGATACTGCTCTCGGCGGGTGGCTTCGGCGTCGGCTCGGTTGACGCACTCGTCAACTCGCTCTTGCCTCTGCAACAGCGCGCGCAAGTTGTGGCAATCTGCGGTCGCAATGAAGAGCTGAAGCAGCGGCTGACAAAACTCGCAGCGCGTGCCAATCGAGACGCGAATGTGGTTCTGAAGCCGTTTGGTTATACGAAAGAGATGGACGAACTGATGACGGCGTCCGATCTGGTGTTGGGCAAACCTGGCGGCCTGACGACTTCTGAAGCACTCGCGAAGGGTTTGGTTTTCGTGATCGTCAACCCGATTCCGGGTCAGGAAGAACGCAACTCAGATCATTTGCTCGAAGCCGCCGCGGCGATTCGTTGTAACAACTTGCAGACGTTGTCCTACAAGCTCGATCGGCTGCTGGCCGATCCGCAGCGCTTCAAGTCGATGCAGGCAAACGCCCGCCGCATGGGCCACCCGAATGCGGCCAAAGAGATCGTCGAACAGTTGGTGGGTTAAGTCAGATGAAAGACGTTTCACACAAAGCCTCAAAGAAAAAACAAAGTCACCAGGAACAACTTTGTGCCTTCGTTTAATCTTTGTGCCCTTGTGTGAAACCTTCTTCCTGACCTATGGAGCTGAGATGAAAATCAACCGGCGAACCTTCATATCGGCGCTCACCGTTGCCGGCGCGTTCGCTGGTATTGTTGGACCACAAAAACGCTCTCGACCGAAGGCGTTCAGTGCGTATGACGCCAAGGCGAAGGCGCTGTTGTCGCAGATGACGCTGGAGGAGAAGGTGGGCCAGATGGTCCAGGCGAACCAGCGTTCGCTCCAGGACATCAGCGAGGTTGAGAAACTGTTTCTGGGCTCGGTGCTCAGTGGCGGCAGCTCCGATCCGAAGACTGGCAACGGACTAATCGACTGGACCGATCACTACGATAGTTTCCAGGCTCGTACGCAGCACACGCGTCTGCGTATCCCGCTGCTTTACGGGATCGACGCCGTACATGGTCACAACAACGTGCTGGGCGCTGTGCTCTTTCCACACCACATCGGACTCGGCTGCACGCGCAATCCCGACCTGGTGGAACGCGCGGCCCGCATCACGGCGACCGAGGTGCGCGCGACGGGTATCAACTGGACTTTCGCGCCCTGCGTCACGGTGCCGCGTGACGAACGGTGGGGCAGAACCTACGAAGGCTTCGGCGAGACGCCCGAGCTCGCACGCATGATGGGCGGCGCGGCCGTACGCGGATACCAGGGCCACGATCTCAGCGATTCCTTGAGCATACTCGCCTGTGCGAAACACTGGATCGGCGACGGCGGCACGAAGTTCGGTACCGGCACGCGTCTCAAAGACGACGTACACATACTCGATCGCGGCGACGTTCCCATCAGTGAAGCGGAACTCAGAAACGTTCACATGGCCGGCTACGTGAGCGCCATCAAAGCCGGTGTCGGCACGATCATGCCGTCGTACAGCAGTTGGAACGGAGTGAAGTGTTCCGGGAGCAAGCGCCTGTTGACCGAGATCCTGAAAGCCGAGCTCAAGTTTGAAGGGTTTCTGATCTCTGATTACGACGCAATCAACGAGATGCCGGGCGATTACAAGACTCAAATCGAGACTTCGACGAATGCAGGCATGGACATGTTCATGGTCTCGGTGAAGTATCGTGAACTTTACAACTCGCTGCTCGACCTCGTGCGCGAGAATCGCATCTCGATGTCGCGTATCGACGATGCGGTGACGAGAATTTTGAGAGTCAAGTTTGCGATGGGATTGGAACCCGGACGTTCGCCGTTGGCTGATCGGAAGTTGCACGCCAGTTTTGGTTCGGCAGCGCATCGCCAGGTGGCGCGCGAGTGTGTGCGTGCGTCGCTGGTCTTGCTGAAAAACGATGGCCGAGTTTTGCCGGCTTCGAAGAGGCTCAATCGCATTCACGTAGCGGGGAAGAGCGCTGACGACATTGGAAACCAGTGCGGCGGTTGGACCATCAGTTGGCAGGGAAAGAGCGGCGACAACACGACCGGCGGCACGACGATCCTGAAAGCGATTCAGGAAAGTGTTTCGCCGCCAACGAAGGTGACGTTTTCGCAAGACGGATCAAATGCGGCGGGCGCAGATCTCGGCATCGTGGTGATCGGAGAGACGCCTTACGCCGAGATGATTGGCGACCGGAAGACACTCGAGCTTGGCGAAGAAGATGTGGCCGTGGTGGAAAAGATGAAACGGGCGGGAATGCCGCTGGTCGTCGTGTTACTCTCGGGGCGTCCGCTGATTATTGATAAAGTAATCGACCAAGCGGATGCGTTTGTGGCGGCGTGGCTGCCGGGAACTGAAGGGCGTGGCGTTACCGATGTGCTTTTCGGCGACTTCAAGCCGGTCGGGAAATTGTCGTTTTCGTGGCCGCGGTCGATGGACCAGATTCCGATCAACGTCGGCGACAAGAATTACGATCCGTTATTCAAGTTTGGGTTCGGGTTGAGTTACCAGGCGTCGTGATTATTCGTCGGGCAAGCATGGACGAGCGTGAGGCGATCGCGCAGTTGATCGCCGACTCGGCGCGTCAACTCAGCCGTGAGCATTACAGTGACAAAGAGATTGAGGCGGCGGTGGCGGGCGTGTTTGGTGTCGATACCGATTTGATTGAAGACGGCACTTACTTTGTCGCGGAGGAGACAGGGGCGCTGGTTGGTTGCGGGGGTTGGAGTAAACGGAAGAATCTTTATGGAGGCGATCAATATCCCGAACGACAATCAGAATATCTCGATCCCGCTTCGGACTTTGCGAAGATCCGCGCGTTCTTCATTCACCCGCAGCACGCGCGCAAGGGCATTGCACGCGCGATTCTGACGCGGTGCGAAGACGAAGCCGGGGCGGAAGGTTTTCGCGGGTTGGAGCTGATGTCGACGCTGCCGGGCGTTGAGTTTTACAAGTCGTGTGGGTTCGTGCCGGCGGGAACTTTTCACCTCGACCTGGTCGACGGCGTCAAACTCGAACTCCTGCACATGCGAAAAGAGCTTTAGGATCTTACGATGGACTGTAGGGGCGGCACTCCGTGGCCGCCCCATGCGCACATGTAGCGGACGATTGGCGCGGCCACGGAGTGCCGCCCCTACAATCGTGCTAATCCGGTCATGGAAAACAAACGGAAACTGCTGAATCATTTTCTGGCGGCGCTCGCGTATCGCACGCAGAAGGCGTTGCGTGATGCGCCGCCTGAGTTTGGATCGTTTCGCGTGATGGAGGGCGTGCGAACGCCGGCGGAACTGGTGCGGCACATGACGAGCGTGCTCGGTTATGCACGGACCAACTTCATCGGCGGGTGTTACTGGCCTGAGCCGCTCGATTCACTCGAAGCCGAAGTCGCGCGATTTCACGAGATGCTCGGAATGCTGGCCCAACACTTGAGAAACGGAGACGCGCTCCTCGCAGGAATGTCAGAGGAACGTCTGCTCCAGGGTCCATTTTCAGACGCGATGACTCATGCCGGACAACTCGCGCTCCTCCGGCGTTTGGCGGGCGCGCCCGTGCCGCCGGAGAATTTCGTAGTCGCGGAGATTCAACCCGATCGACTCGGACCTGACCAGGCAGAGCCGGTAAGTCCGGATCAGCATTGGCCGGAAGCGCCACCAGGATGGAAAACGTAGCCACAAAAAGGCACAAAGAGGCACACAAAGAAGAATGAAGCGAAGAAGCGCAATTCTATTCACGTTACTGATTCTGTTCTGCCAAGCGGTACTCGCACAGGACGACTTCAAACCGACCACTGTGATTCTGGTTCGTCACGCGGAGAAGGAAGCCGAGCCGAAGCAGGATCCGCCGTTGACAAAAGCCGGTGTCGCGCGTTCACAGGAGCTTGCGCGGGTTCTCAGTAACGCGGGCATCAAGGTGATCTACACCTCGCAGTTTATCCGCACCAAACAGACTGCCGAACCGCTGACCGCCAAGACCGGCGTGAGCGCTACCGTGTTGACTATTAAGCCAAATCCGTCCAATCTTCGACTCATCGCAGCGGAATCGACGGCCGAACTGGTCAACAAAATTCTGCAACGGCCCGGCGACACCGCGCTCGTCATCGGCCACAGCAACTGGATTCCCGACGTGATCAAAATGCTTGGCGGCGACATTGTCCCCACCATCGACGAGCAAAAGTTTGACGATCTGTTCATCGTTACCATTTACGGCAAAGACAGGGCGAAGGTGGTGCAACTGAAATACGGCGCGCCATAACTGGTCCCTTTCCCAGCCTCATTGCGCGTTAATCTTTGAACATTGTGATTCGTGACAGCCGATCCGGCACGGTTTGCCGGTTCAGGAGATTCAAGATGAGGCATCTGATCTTTGTAATTCTACTGCTCTTCCCAATCGTAGTACTTGGCCAACACAGCCATGCTCCCGCTAACCCTCCGGCACCAGCGACGCTGGAAACGGGACTCGGCGACATCAACCACCCCGTAACCACCAACAACGCAGAAGCCCAGAAGTTTTTCAATCAGGGACTTGCTTACATTTACGCCTTCAATCATGAAGAAGCGGTCAAGTCGTTCAAGCAGGCCACGCAACTCGATCCGAACCTGGCCATGGCGTACTGGGGCATCGCCCTCGCCATGGGTTCGAATTACAACGTCGAGGCGGATGGACCATCACTGCTCGAAGCTTACAGCAACCTGCAAAAGGCAATCGCGCTCGAATCGAAGGCGTCGGAACACGAGCGCGCTTACATCGACGCGCTGTCGAAACGTTATTCGTCCGATCTGAATGTCGACAAGCACAAGCTCGCAGTCGACTACAAAAACGCGATGGGCACGTTGTCGAAGAGTTATCCGGACGACCTCGACGCCGCCACGCTCTACGCGGAAAGCATGATGAACCTGCGTCCGTGGAAACTATGGACCAGCGACGGCAAGCCTGCGGAAGATACGCTCGAGATCGTCGCGGTGCTTGAAAGCGTGCTGCGTCGTAACCCAAATCACACCGGCGCAAATCATTACTACATTCACGCGGTCGAAGCGTCGAACAATGCTGAGCGGGGACTGCCGAGTGCGGATCGCCTGGGCAAACTTGCGCCCAGCGCGGGTCACCTGGTCCACATGCCGTCGCACATTTACAACCGCACCGGCGATTACGCCGAGGCGGCGCAAGTAAACCAGGATGCCATCGTTGCCGATAAGAACTACATCGAGAAGAGCGGGAACAAGGGCCTCTACCCGAACATGTACACGAATCACAACATCCACTTCCTGGCCGCGGCGAGTGCCATGGACGGGAATTATGCTGATTCGATCAAGGCCGCACGCGAGCTCGAATCGAACGTCAAGCCGGCGTTGAAAGCGATGCCGATGCTGGAGATGTTTTACCCGTATCCGCTGGTTTCGCTGACGCGTTTCGGCAAGTGGGACGAGATCTTGAAAGAGCCGCAACCCGATGCGTCGTTGAAGATCACGACCGCGTTCTGGCACTTCGCGCGCGGCAGTGCGTACGCTGCGTCGAAACAAACGTCGAATGCGGAAACTGAGCTCGCGGCGTTGCGCGCCATCGAAAAGACGATGACGCCGGAAGTGCGGCTCTTCTCGAACACTGCTACGGACGTGTTCAAGGTTGCCGACTTCACGCTCGCCGGAAAGATCGCGCTCGCACGCGGTGACAAAAAAGCGGCGATAGATCTGTTGACTCAGGCGGTCGCGGCTGAAGATGCGACTTATTACGCCGAACCATCCGACTGGGACCTGCCGACGCGAGAAGTGCTCGGAGGCGCATTGCTGCTGAGCGACGAAGCCGGGGCGGCAGAGAAGGTGTTTCGGGCCGAGCTCGAGAAACATCCGCGCAACGGACGCGCGCTGTTTGGTCTCGCTCAGAGCTTGCGCAAGCAAGGAAAAGAATCGGCCGCGAAGATGGTCGAGGTCGAGTTTGACAGGGCCTGGCAGAAGGCAGACATCAAGCTTACGGTCGAATCACTTGCCGGCATGACGAACGCGAATGAGAGTCGGGCAGAAGTTCGTTAACTGACGTTTTGTTTCACGCGAAGGCGCAAAGTAAGGACGCCAAGACGCCAAGTAGTCTTCTTTGTGCCTTTGCGTCCTTACTTTGCGCCTTTGCGTGAAATCTTTTAATTTACGGCACATGAACTACCAGCACGCGGATCTGCAAAGCCTTATCGCTGCGGTCAACAACGTCGCCAATGACGCGCGAAACACTTTCGGCCGGTTAACTCCAGCCCAACTCAATTGGAAACCATCCGCTGAGCGTTGGAGTGTGGCCCAGTGCTTCGATCATCTGCTCGCCAGCAACCGCGGCTATTTTCCGATCATCGACGGCGTGCTTGCCGGAAAAAAACGCACGATCTGGCAAAGCATGCCGGTGCTGCCCGGCGTGATGGGAAGGTTGCTGATCAAGTCGCTCGATCCGGTGACCGGCCGCAATCTGAAAGCGCCGAAGAATTTTCAACCGGCGCAGAGTGACATCAGTGCGTCAGTGATCGATGACTTTGTCGCACAGCAAGCGACGATAGTCGAAAAGATGAAGGCGACGGAACATCTCGACCTCGACCGCATCATTATTAACTCACCCGTCGCTTCAGTCGTGACGTACAGTTTAATGGACGCGTATCGTGTTATCGCGGTCCATGAAGCAAGGCATTTCCAGCAGGCAAAGCGAGTCACGCAGGAGAGCAGCTTTCCCGCGTAAAAACAATTATGGAAATCAAACGCATCAACACGCCGAACGCTCCCAAAGCCGGCGGCCACTACTCGCAGGCAACTGTTTATAACGGCCTCGTATTCGTCGCCGGTCAACTCTCGATCGATCCGGCAACGGGCGAGAAGAAGCTCGGCTCGATCGAGGAACAGACCGAGCAAGCGCTCGCCAACGTCCACGCGATTCTCAAAGCAGCCGGCAGCGATTGGGACCGCGTGCTCAAGGTCAACATCTCTATCGCCGACATCGAATTGTGGGAACCCGTTAACAAGGTCTACGCCAGGATTCTTGGGGAAAACCGGCCCGCTCGTGCAGTCATTCCGTGCGGCAAACTCCATTACGGTTTCCTGATCGAGATTGAAGCGATCGCCGCGACGGATCCCGACGTCTAAAGTGGTTTATCCACAGATTACACAGATTCCTACAATTATCTGTGTAACCTGTGGATTAGAATTTACTTGTCAACCTAACCGGTTTTCTTTAGTGTAGGCTCCCACATGAAGACCGCGAAAAAGAGTTCTCATCGCATTTCATCCGATTTAGAAGCGACACCTGGACCACCCGCCGATGGTGGTCGATTGATTGTTCTGACTGCGCCACTCACCGAAGCAATCGATCACGCCGGGTACTTCATTCAAATGGCCATGGCTTCGTTGCCGATCTGGATGGAGGGCGTGCTCAACCGAAAATACCCCAAGTGGCGTGAGGTCGAACACAACCCGGACGGCTCCGCTCGGTACATGCCCGCCGGCGTTAGGCTGGTGGAAAAGTCCCTCCTGCGTGAGTATCGCGATGACGACGTCGTGGCGTGCTTTCCAGACGACCTGCACAAGTTTGTTGGACCACGTACGCGCGTCGTTGCAGTCTCGACTCACAACCCGCTGGGCGTGACGTTTGCCGCCGGTGTCTACACCTCCGTCTTCGGATCGTCGAAGATGCCGATCAACTCGCATTACTCGAGGCAGTTGTTTGCCGCAATCAAAGCGAGTCCCTTTCGAAGCAATTTCAAAGTCATCGTCGGCGGCTCCGGCGGCTGGCAGATTATCCAGACTGACACTTACGAAGAATTGAGCGTCGACTGCATCGTCGAAGGTCGCAGCGAATCGACGGAAACACTCGAGCTCTTCCGCAAAGCCATCCAGGGTGAAGAGCTGCCGCGGCGCGTTGAAGTCAAACACCCGCTCGAACGTGAAGCCATACTCTTTCCCGACACGCGCACCACGTTCGGTGTAGTTGAGATGACCACCGGTTGCGGCCGTCGTTGCAAGTTCTGCGTGCCCGATCTGAACCCGCAAATCGATCTCCCGAAAGACAAGATCATGGAAGCGGTGCGCGCGAACGTCAGAAACGGCAACAAGCAGATCTCACTCGCCACCGAAGACATGTTTATCTGGGGCCAGGTACACACTGACACGCCGTTCTATTTTCCGAACCGCGAAGCGCTCGTCGATCTGTACTCTGACATCGTGAACACTCCCGGTGTCGAGCAACACGTCTTGAGTCACTGCACGATCGCGCCGGCCGTCGTCGATCCGTTGCTGATCAAGCAACTCTCAGACGTGTTGTTGCCGAAGAGTCCCATCCATTTTCCGTACCTGAGCAGTCATCCGCAGAAGAAAGCGTTGGCGCCGTTGATCGGTCTCGAAACCGGCTCGATCCGCATGGCAAAACAGATCATGTCGAGCAAAGGTGTGCCGTTTGCCATCGAAGACTGGCCCAGCGTCGTGCTCGAAGGCTTGCGCGTTTTGAACGAGAACAACTGGTTCCCGGCAATGACTCTGATCGTCGGCAATCCGGGCGAGACGGACGACGACGTGCGCGAGACAATCGATCTCGTCTACGAGATCGAGCGCCGTGGTCTCTTTGCCTTCCTGGTTCCGTCGATCTTCACGCCGCTGCACGACACGCGCATGGAGAAGGAAACGGGTGTCACGCAAACGCGGCAGCTCACGCCGTTGCAGTGGCAACTGATGATGAAGTGCTGGAAGATGAATTTGAGACCCGGGCAATACAGTTGGTGGGGACCGCTGGCCTGGCGCGTGGGCGCGCTCGGAATGTGGCTTTACAAGTTGCGCGGTCTGAATGGTCCAAACTTCACCTGGCCGTTGATGATGTTCTCCGGCGCGATTTCCGAAAAGAATCTCCAGCGCATGGGCAAGATCTACGCCGGCAAGCCGCTCAAGGTAAAGTCTCGCAAAGAACTGATCGCTTCATTGAAGCCGAGAGACTGGCAGTATCTTCGTGCAGACAACGGCGACCTGCCGGTTGAGTATTTGCGGCCAGTCGCTGCGCGTGCCATGGCGGCGTCATGAAAGATCTAAAGCGACTCCTCGAGCAGAACCGAGCCTGGGCTGAAAATATCACCGCCAGCGATCCGGATTTTTTCCCCACCCTCGCCAAGCAACAATCGCCGCGATTTCTTTGGATCGGATGTGCTGACAGCCGTGTCCCCGCCACCCAGCTTGTCGGCATGGTTCCCGGCGAGATGTTTGTTCATCGCAACGTCGCGAACCTCGTGGTCCATACCGACTTCAATTGTCTTTCGGTGATGCAGTACGCGGTGGACGTGCTGCAGGTCGAGCACATCATCGTCTGCGGTCATCACGGTTGTGGCGGCGTTAAAGCCGCGCTGGACAATTTGCAGTTCGGTCTGATCGACAACTGGCTGCGGCACGTGCAGGACGTGATTCACGAGAACGAAAAGCTACTCGCGGAGCTGAAAGACGAGGAGCAGCGGCTGAACCGCTTGTGCGAATTGAACGTCGTCGAGCAGGTGACGAATGTCGCGCGCACGACGATCGTGCAAAACGCGTGGCAGCGCGGTCAGGAAATTGGAGTGCATGGTTGGATCTACGGTCTCGAAGACGGGCTGCTGCGCGACCTCGGCGTCTCGATCAACAACACAGAAGATCTCTCACGCAAAGGCGCAAAAACGCAGAGAAATACCCCTTAGAAACGCGGCAGCGCTTTGCACCTTTGCGCCTTTGCGTGAGAAATCATTCCCGTCGTTGACGAGCGGCTTCGAAGATCAGGACGCCTGCGGCCACCGCCACGTTAAGACTTTCAGCCATCCCTTTCATCGGGATACTCACTCTCTGATCGGCGAGCTCTAATTCTTCCTCTGTCAGCCCCGTTGATTCCGGACCAAGAATCAACGCACTTGCCCGGGTCCAGTCGATCCGAGTGTAGTCCGTACTCGCCTCAACAGCCGCGCAAATCGTTGCGACGCCCCGTTGCCGGCACCAGTCAATCGTTTCCGTGTATGTTGGACCACGCCAGATCGGAAGCCTGAACGCCGACCCCATCGCTCCGCGCAAAGACTTCGGTGAAAACGGATCGCTGGTGTTCTTCGTCGCGATGACTCCCGCCGCGCCGGCCGCTTCCGCGGTGCGGAGGATCGCCCCCACATTCACCGGGTTGTTGATCTGATGCAGCACCACCAGCAAAGGACTCGCATCGAGCTGCGCGGCGAGGCGTGCCTCCGACGCTTCCGGTCTTTGCGCCAGCACGACGATCCCTTGCGGCGTTTTTGTGTAAGAAACTGATTCGAGTAACTTCTCACTGACCGATCCGAAGCGCTTCGCGGCGCGCGACAATTCACCAATCACACTCGCGGCTCGCTCCTTGCGCAGCAGCTCTTCAGAAACGACAACTGCTTCAATCGTTAATTGCGAGTGCAGCGCTTCTTCACAGAGCCGCAGGCCCTCGACGAAGATCAGGTCGTCGACTTTTCCGTCGCGAACGGCGCGCGCCTGGCGGAGCAGGGAATTATCACGGCTGGTGATGTGCATCAGCAGACGATCTCGGCCCAGATGGGCCAATGGTCGGAAACATTCAGCGGTCGAGCCACACCCCAACGCTCAATCCTGACGCCGCGCACGAAAATCCAATCGGCATGCATCCTCAAACCGCCGCCGCGCCACGTCGCCGTGCCGGTCGGATACGGTGTCGTGTAGCCCTGCGACTCGAGAAATGCGCGCGTGTCGAGACACTTCTGCCGCGAGAGCGTATTGAAGTCGCCGAGAATGATCGTCGGCACGGTCGCGGCTTTCGCTTCGGCCGCCACTACTTCGAGCTGGGCCAACTGTCCGTTGATGGCGGCGTGTGGATCGATGTGCGCGTTGAAGAGCCGCAGTTTTTGTGGTCCAACCGAGATCGTGGCCGCGATCGCTAGTCTTGGGCGCCACTGACATTCATGCCACGGCAAATCGATGCGCGTCACGTCCGTCATCGGCAGACGACTCAACAGCGCGACGCCCGTATCGCCCGTGTCGTGCAGATCAATCGGCTCTTCAAAATCGAGCCACCATTCACGTTTGACCGGCGGCACCCCGCGCGGGATCCGAGCCGGCTCGTGGGCGCACTGCACGTCCATTTTTCTCGCCAACTCCTCCGCCACATGATGACCGCCGCTGCGTTTCGTGCGCTTGTCTGCTTCCTGCAACGCCAGCACGTCGACGCGCGGCAGTAGTGTGCCTTCGGAAAATGCTTTCGCGGCAATCGAGATCTGTTGGCTCACGTGTTCCCGACGGCGAGCGAGGCTCATCAATCCCAGCTTGCGTCGCAGTCCGCCCGTGATCAAGTAAGGGCCGCGCGCGTAACGGATGTTGTATGATGCGACGACGAGACGCGGGGGATTAATCATGGGTGAAGCGATTATAGCAGTTGTTGACGATATGTTTTTTGCGTCGAAGATCCGCGCGGTGGCGGAGGCGGTCGGTGTGGAAATCAGTTTTCCACGCAACCAGGAGGCGTTACTTCGGAAGGCGCGTGAGATGCAGCCGCGCTTGATCGTCGTCGATCTTCATAATCAAAAGATCGACACAAACGCACTCGCAAAAGAGTTGAAGGCGGACGAACAACTGCGGGGAATTCGTCTGCTCGGTTTTTTCTCACACGTGCAAACCGAGCTGCAACGAAATGCGATGGCGGCGGGCTTCGATCGAGTAATACCCCGCTCGGTCTTGGCCCGCGATCTATCAACGATCTTATCCGCAGATTACACAGATACTTTCAAATAATCTGTGTAATTTCTGGATAGCTTCAACCTACCGCGGCGGGCGCGATCACTTCGTGAATCGATCGAACCTCGCCGACCAGGTCCTCATATTGATCGAGCGTCAGTGCCTGCGCGCCGTCCGAAAGCGCGTGCTCCGGTTGATCGTGAACTTCGATTATCAACCCATCCGCTCCGACCGCGACACCGGCGCGCGCCAGCGGTTTCACCATGTAGTTCCTGCCGGTGCCGTGCGAAGGATCGATAATCACCGGCAAGTGTGAAATGCGCCTGACCGCGGGTACGGCGGAGAGGTCCAGCGTGTTGCGCGTGTGATCCGCGAAAGTGCGAATGCCTCGTTCGCAAAGCACGATCTGATAGTTTCCCTCGGCCATCACGTACTCAGCCGCGAGCAGCCACTCATCCAACGTCGCCGACAATCCACGTTTGAGCAACACCGGCAACCGTGCTTTGCCGGCGCGGCGCAGGAGCGAAAAGTTTTGCATGTTGCGCGCGCCGATCTGGATCATGTCGCCGTATTTTTCGACGAGGTCCACACCCGCTTCGTCGAGCGCTTCGGTCACGATCTTGAGCCCGTAAGTTTCGCGAACGTCCGCGAGAATTCTCAAACCTTCCTCACCGAGCCCCTGAAACGCATACGGAGAAGTTCGCGGCTTGTATGCGCCGCCGCGGAAAAATCGCGCGCCACTGCGCCTGACCGCTTCAGCAACCGCGAACGCCTGCGCGCGACTCTCAATCGCACATGGACCAGCGATAATTGCCAGCTCATCGCCACCTATCGTCGCGTCACCGCCGACGCGCACGACTGTCTTTTCAGGTCTTAAATCGAGGGTGATCAGTTTGTAGGGTTTACTGACGCGAATGGCTTCGGCAACGCCGGCGAGGTTCTCGAAATGCGATGGATCGACGGCGCCCTGGTTTCCCGTGATACCGATCGCGGTGCGCGTGGCGCCCGGCATCGCATGGCCTCGGAAGCCGAGTGTTTCAATCACGCGCAGGACAGCATCGATCTGGCTCTCCGTCGCGTCATGCTTCATTACGATTAACATGGTTCTTTAACTCCCAAAACTTCGGCGACTAGTTTCTTTGTGTTTGCGTGAGAGTGTTTACATCTGGTCGGGCACGTTGATTCCCAGCATCAAGAGCGCGGCCGTTAATTGCGTCCTCACGATTTTGGTGACCGCCGTTAGCACGCCTCGTCTCACCTCATCCGGCTCGGAAAGAATTCGATGATCGTGATAGAAACGACTAAATGCCCTGGCAAGCGAGAAAGTGTACTTCGCTAGATTAGCAGGTTCCGCGGAATTGCGACACTGCAAGATCACGTCGTCAAGCTGTTGCGACAGCATCACCAGCGACCAGATTTCAGTGCCACTCTCACCGGATAAAACCTCCGCAACTCTCGCCTGCAAAGCGCTGTCGCTCGTTATCTCTTTCACTAACGAATCCGCCGCGTCGACGGTTTCGCGACCGAGCTTGCGGAAGATCGAGTTGGTGCGCACCGCGGCATACTGGCAGTACGGGCCAGTTTCACCTTCGAACGAAAGCGCTTCTTTGAAGTCGAAGGCGATGACCGTGTTGCGCGTAAACTTGAGCAGAAAATAACGCAACGCCGCCACCGCAACCTCGTGCGCCGTCGCTCTTTTTTCGGCGTCAGGCAGATCGGGATTTCGCTTTTCTACTTCCGCGAGCGCACCCATTTCGAGTTGATTTATCAGGTCGTCAGCTTTAACACCGAGGCCCTTGCGCCCGCTCATCTCGATGTACGGACGGGTGCGATCTTCGTCGGTTAGCTCGATGCCCAGCTCGTCGCAAGCCGCGGGCGAAAGTGCCACCATCTCGTAACTGAAATGGACGCTCGCGTCCGCGCCGATCTCGGGAACAACTGCCGCTACGCCACGCGCGACGATCTCCTGCGGATATGATTGCCGCGAGTCGATGACGTTGTAGACGGTGACGCCGCCGCCGAACTGCGGCCGCTCTGTGCCGGGCGCTTCCGGCTCGGTTTGAGTCACCCAGAGCATGTGACCGTCCGGGTAGCTACGAAAGACGTGGTAATGAAAATCGAGACCGAGCTTGCCGAGTTTCCACAGTTGATATGCGATGTCTTTGCCGGTGTAGGTGACCGTGCCGTTCGAGCGCACGATGATCTTGTCTGACTCGTGTTCGTCAGTGCCGGTGTGCGACTCAAACGGCATGACCCAGCAACCCGCATGACGGCCTTCAGTTTCGTAACGAATGACACCAGCGTTTTTCATTAACTCGAAGGCGCGCTCCCAAAAATGCAGGTGCAGGATGTCTGACTCACGGGCGAGCAGATCGTAGCGAATGCCGAGTCGCTCCATGGTGTCGAGGATGCATTCGACGTTTCGGGTGGCGACGTAATCGGCGAGCTCGGCAATCGGGTTGTTGCCTTCTTCGAGTGCATGCAGCACCTCGTTGCGCAGCTTCGTCTTCTCGGGATTCATCGAGCCGGCGGCATCGCCGTCGCGATAGAACAGGCCGACCTTGGTGTACAGATCCCAGCAGTAGTAATCGAACGTGTACGCTTTCGTGAGCGATGCATCGAGCGCTTTGATCTGATCGAGATCCATCTTTTCGAGATGCAGAAAACCGACTACGACATCAGCAACCTGGACGCCGGTGTTGTCGATGTAGTTCTGCACTTCGATGCGATCGCCCGCGGCTTTCAGGATGCGCGCGAACGTGTCACCCAGCACGGCATTGCGCACGTGACCGATGTGCGCGGCTTTGTTCGGATTGATACTGGTGTGCTCGACCATCTTCTTTGGCTGCTCGGCGTCGCTGGCGTTAACTGTTTTGTCCGGGCGCGCAAAGATGCTGAGCAGACGGGCGCGATCGAAGAAGACGTTGATGTAACCCGCGCCGGCGATCTCGACGCGCGAGACTTCGTCGATGTTTTCGAGTTGCGACTTGAGCTTTTCCGCGATCGCGCGTGGCGCCTGTTTTTCGCCGGTGGCTTGTTTGATCAGCTTGGCGAGCTCGAAACAGACTGGGAAGGCGAGATCGCCGAGTTCCGGACGCGGCGGCGCTTCGGCCGCGAACTGTTGCAGCTCAACGCCAAACAGCTCGCTGGCGGCGCTGCGGATTCTGCTTTTCAGTTCTTGCTGAAGTTGGGCTAGCGTCATAGGAAAAGCGAAAATATAGGTCCTATGTGACTTATAAGTCCAATAGGTCCTATAAAGTTCGATCTGTTACCATCGCGTCGCAATGCACATTTCAGCGGAGTTGCGGCAGCTCTTTGCCAGAGCGAAGCGGGTGCTTGTGCTTACCGGCGCCGGTGTTTCGGCGGAGTCGGGCGTGCCGACATTTCGCGGCGGCGGCAATACCGCGGTTTGGAAAGGGATGCGTTTCGACGTGATCTCGTCCGCTGAAATGGTCGAACGCGATCTGCCGGCGGTTTGGGAGTGGTTTGATTATCGCCGCGATTTTCTGAACGAGCTGACTCCGAACCCGGCGCACTTCGAGATCGCGCGCTGGCAGGAACGTTTTGCGGAGCTCACGCTGGTCACGCAGAATATCGATGGACTGCACCAGCAGGCCGGCTCGCGCGAAGTGATCGAGCTGCACGGCAACATCTGGCGCGCCAGATGCACCGCGTGCGGCGCGACTTACAGCATGGTCCAACAGCAGCGTCCTGACGCGTGCCTCGAATGTGGAGAACCGTTGCGACCGGACGTGGTCCTGTTTGGCGAGATGCTGCCGCCGGGCGCGTTCGAGCTTGCCGCGGCGCGCGCGAGCGTTTGTGAGTTGTGTTTTGTTGTCGGCACGTCAGCGCTGGTCTATCCGGCCGCGGGTCTGCCGGAGATCGCGAAAGCCGCGGGTGCGTACGTGGTTGAAGTGAACCCGGAGCGCACAGCGCTTTCGAGTCTCTGTGATGAAGTGCTGACGGGTAAGGCCGGTGAAGTGTTGCCACTGTTTCAATGATCAAGACTCTTTACTTCGATTGTTTCGCCGGCGCGAGCGGCGACATGATTCTCGGCGCGATGGTTGCCGCGGGCGTCGATCAAAACTACCTGCGCGAACAACTCTCGCGCCTCGCGGTCAGTGGTTTTACGATCAACTTTGAAACAGTCAATCGATCAGGACTCAGCGCGACGTTCGCGCGCGTCGAGACGGCCCACGAGCACAAACACCGTCACCTCTCCGACATCAAGCAGATTATCGAAACATCCGCGTTATCCGCGGCAGTGAAACAGCGTGCGGTGCAGATCTTCACGCGGCTTGCCGAAGCAGAAGCACGCGTCCACAACGAACCGATCGAACAGGTCCACTTTCACGAGGTCGGCGCTGTCGATGCGATTGTCGACGTTGTCGGCGCTGCGATCTGCTTCGATGCTTTGCAGATCGATCGTTTTATCTGTTCGCCGATTCACGTCGGCAGCGGCACGGTGAAGATGGCCCATGGACAGTTTCCCGTGCCGCCGCCCGCAGTGACGGAGTTGCTGAAAGGCGTGCCATTTTATGCGACTGAAATCAAAGGCGAGCTTTTGACGCCGACCGGCGCGGCCATCATCACGACTGTTTGCAGTGAGTATGGTCCAATTCCGCGGATGACGACGGAAACGAATGGATACGGCGCCGGCACGCGTGAGTACCAGGATTTTCCGAACGTTCTGCGCGTGCTGATCGGTCAAACGGAAGACACGGGCGCAAGGGACGAACGCCTGTGGATGCTCGAAACAAATCTCGACGACGCGTCGCCGCAGATTGTCGGGCACGTGATGGATCGCGTGCTCGAATCAGGCGCGCTGGATTGTTTCTTCACGCCCGTGCAGATGAAGAAGAATCGTCCGGGCGTGTTACTGTCCGTGCTTTGTGGCGCGGCGGAGAAAGAAGTCGTGATGAAGTTGTTGTTTACGGAAACGACGACGCTCGGCGTTCGCAGTTACGAAGTCACACGGCGCGCGCTGGAGCGAAGCGTTGTGCGCGTGGAAACGCCGTATGGACCGATCGATGTTAAAGTAGCGCATCTGGACGGGCGCGTTGTAAACGAGATGCCGGAGTTTGAGCAGTGCCGGCAAGCGGCGGCGCAGGCGAATGTGCCTCTGAAAGTCGTCGAGGAGGCAGCGCGAAAAGAATTATGGAAACAAAGGTCATAGAAGCGAATCAAGATAACAATCCGACTTCACCTGCATCAGCCGTGGATCTCGAGCTGATCGCACAGGGCGTGCGCATGATTCTCGAAGGCATCGGCGAAGATCCGGAACGCGCCGGGCTGCGCGGAACGCCGCGGCGGGTGGCCGAGATGTATGCCGAGCTGACTTCGGGCATGCGTGAAGATCCAACGCAGCACGTGATTCCTTTGCCGGGCGACACGCACGACGAGATGGTGATCGTCAAAGACATCAGCATCGCTTCGTTGTGCGAGCATCATCTGGCGCCGTTTGTCGGACGATGTCACATCGCGTACATCCCGAAAGGCGGTCGCATTCTCGGGATTTCAAAACTCGCGCGCCTCGCGGAAACCTTCTCGCGCCGTTTGCAACTCCAGGAACGATTGACGACCGATATCGCAAACACGCTTTTCGAAGGTCTGAAACCGCTCGGCGTGATGGTCGTGATTGAAGCGGAACACACGTGCATGACGTTGCGTGGCGTGCGAAAGGCCGATGCGAAGACGGTGACGTCGGCGGTGCTCGGCGGATTCCGTACCGATCCCCGGACCCGCGCCGAAGCGATGGCGCTTATCAAAGGAAGAGATTAGCCACAAAAAAGGCTCAAAAGGCTCAAAAAGAGAAGACAATCATTTTGTGCCTTATCTGCCTTTTTTGGCGGCCACATTTATTTGAGGAGATTAAATGTCTCGCATCATTGTAGCGATCGCAGTTGTTGGGGCTTTGTTTGGCAGTGTTCTTTCTCAACAACGACCGTCTGCGTCGGGAATCACCGAAGCAACGCTCAAGGGACACATCCGCTTCCTCTCTGACGACCTGCTCGAGGGGCGCGGCACCGGAGCGCGCGGCGGTGAGATCGCGGCGAAGTACATTGCTTCGCAACTCGAAGCGCTGGGCGCTAAAGGGGCCGCTGCTAACGGTAGCTTCTTTCAACCCGTTTCGCTCGTCGGCGTGAAAGCGGATCCGAATACCGTGTTGACACTCTCGGGTGCGAGTGGCAGTGAGAAGTTGAAGTTTGCTGACGACTACGTTGCCTTCACCGGCGCGCAAACCGAGTCGGTCAAGGTTGATGCGGATCTCGTTTTCGTCGGCTACGGCATCGACGCGCCGGAACAACGTTGGAACGATTACAAAGGCCCGGCGACAGATTATCGCGGCAAGATCCTCGTGATGCTGGTCAACGATCCGCCCGCGACGCCGGCCGAGCCGAATCTCTTCGGCGGCAAAACGCTCACTTACTACGGACGCTGGACTTACAAGTATGAGGAAGCTGCGCGTCGCGGTGCCGTGGGTGCGATTCTGGTGCACACGGATGCGTCCGCGGGTTATCCGTGGAGCGTTGTGCGCACGTCTAACGGTTCATGGCGGTTCGACATCGCGCGCACGCCAAACGACACCACGCCGTTTCTGCAGTTTCGTTCCTGGGTTACTGACGAGGCCGCGCATCGAATGATGAAACTTGCCGGCCAGGATCTCGACGCGTTGCGCGCCAAGGCTGCGACGCGGGATTTTCAACCAGTCAAACTCGGGTTGAAAGGAAAGCTGAATCTGAAGAGTGAAGTGAAACAGGTGGCGGCGCCCAACGTCGTCGGCGTGATTGAAGGCAGCGATCCGCAGTTGCGAAATGAGTACGTGGTCTATTCGGCACATTGGGACCATCTCGGCATCGGGGCACCGGACAAGAACGGCGACACGATCTACAACGGTGCAGTCGATAACGCGTCGGGTGTGGCGGCGGTGCTGGCGATTGCCGAGAGCATCGCGCGCACGCCGCCGGCCGAACGGCCGAAACGATCGAGTTTGTTCCTGTTTCCGACCGGGGAAGAGCAGGGACTACTCGGCGCGGAGTGGTACGCGAAACATCCGGTCGTGCCGATCGAGAAGACCGCCGCGAACGTGAATCTCGACTCGATGAATGTGCTTGGTCCAACCCAGGACTTCATTCCTTTGGGAGCAGAGCGGTCGACGTTGAAGGGAGTTGTCGAAGCGGTGGCGCGCGACATGGGTTTGCGAGTTTCGCCGGATGCGAGACCGGAGCAGGGATCGTTCTTCCGTTCGGATCATTTTCCGTTTGCGAAAGTGGGGGTGCCTTCGATCAGTTTGAAAGAGGGAAATGAGTACGTGGGCCACTCGCGGGAGTGGGGCGACGAACAGTTCAACGCTTACAACAATGCGCACTATCATCAGCCTTCGGACGAGATGCGTGACTCGTGGAACTACCGCGGCATGATTCAGGAAACTGAGATCGCCCTCGCGATCGGGCGCAAGATTTCCGACATGCCGGAGAAGCCTCGATTCAATCCCGGCGACGAATTCGCCAAGCAACGGTAGTAAATTAAGTTTGTGCCTTTGTGTAAATCTTTGTGGCTTTGTGTGAAAAACTGTTTCACACAAAGGCACCAAGCCTACGCCAGGGCACGAAGAAATTCGGATGATGAACACTTTTTACGTCACTACACCAATCTACTACGCCAACAGTCTTCCACACCTCGGTCATCTCTACACGATGATCGTGGCTGACACGGTCGCGCGCGCCAAGCGCCAGCGCGGCATCGAAACTTACTTCTTGACCGGTACCGACGAACACGGCATCAACATCGAACGCGCCGCCCAGAAGGCCGGCCGCACCCCGAAAGAACAAGCGGATTACGTCGTCAGTTACTACAAGAAGATGACGAGCGAGTTTGCGCTCGACACCGCGCACGGCGGCTACGACATCTTCATGCGCACCACCGAGCCGTTTCACTATGAAGGGGTTAGTGAACTCTGGCGTCGCATCGCGAAAGCAAAGACACCGCGTGGCAACGACGCGATCTACAAAGGCCACTACGAAGGCTGGTTCTGCGCTCCCTGCGCTGAGTACAAGACGGAGGACGAGTATCAGAAGCCGGCGAATGAAGGCGACCCGCCGACCTGCCTGATTCACGAGACGCCGTTGGATCGCGTCTCTGAAGAGAGTTACTTCTTCCGTCTGTCAGACTACGACGAAGCGCTGTTGTCCGTTTATGAGAGCCGGCCGGATTTCGTCAGACCCGAATCAAGACGCAACGAAGTGATGAGCTTCGTGCGCGGCGGGCTGCAAGATCTTTCAGTGAGCCGTTTGAAGACATCGGTGAGTTGGGGTGTTCCGGTTCCGGATGATCCGGCGCACACGATGTACGTCTGGTTCGACGCGTTGACCAACTACATCACCGCGATCGGATTTGGAAACGAAGAGCGCGAGCAGAAAGTCGGCTTTGAAAAGTTCTGGCCCGCGCTGCACCTGGTCGGCAAAGACATCCTGCGCTTTCACGCGGTTTACTGGCCCGCGTTCCTGCTTGCGGCAGGTATTGAGCTGCCGCGCGCGATTGTGGCGCATGGCATGTGGCTCGATCCGAACGGTCGCAAGATGTCTAAGACACTCGGCAACACGATTGAGCTCGACGTCCTGCAAAAATATTTTTCCATCGACGCGATTCGCTATTTTGTGCTCCGTGAGATGGTGTTTGGACAGGACGGACGCTTCGGTTACGAAGGACTGATCGATCGCGCGAACAGCGATCTCGCGAGCGGCCTGGGTAATCTCTCCAGCCGCACGCTCACGATGATCGGAAAGTACTGCGATGGACGAATCCCGTCGGGCGTGATCGCGGAAGATAGGTTATTACAGGCCAAGCGCGCCGGTATTGATACTGACCAAACAACTCTCGCAGGATTTATCGAAACCGCGCGCGATCAATACCTGCTGCAGTTCGAGAATCTCGCGTTCAGTCGGGCACTCGAAACGGCGTGGTCGATCGTTTCACGCGCTGACAAAATGATTTCGGACGCAAAGCCGTGGGACCTTGCGAAGGACGAGAATCAGAAACAAACGCTGAGCGCGGTGCTTTATCGGGCTGCCGAAACACTGCGCTGGTTGAGTGTGTTGCTGCATCCGATCATGCCCGGTGCGACCCAGGCGCTCTGGAGTCAGTTGGGCCTGGAAGGCTCGCCTGCTGAGATCAATCCCTCCGAGCTGAAGTGGGGCGAGCTCAAGGAGGGTACTGCGATTGCCGACGTCCAGGCCATTTTCCCGCGTATCGACAAAGCTAAAACAATGGAACAAATCAACGCCGATCAAAAGCCAAGCGGAGCGCACGCGACTGAAGCTGATGCAGTGCCCGGCGCTCCGTCCGCAACCAAGCCTGAGCCGCCGATGCAGCACGCAACGGAAGCGGACGCCGTTGGCGTAACCAATTACATCGAGATCGACGACTTCGCGAAAGTCGATTTGCGTGTGGGCCAGGTGCTTTCGGCGGAGCGCATACCGAAAGCTGACAAGCTGTTGCTGATGAAAGTCGACATTGGTGAAGAACAACCGCGCCAGATACTCGCGGGGATCGCGCAGTACTACGAACCCGAGCAGCTGGTCGGTCGCAAGGTCGTCATTGTCGCGAATCTGAAACACCGCAAGCTGCGCGGTTATGAATCGCAGGGCATGGTCGTCGCTGCCTCGTACGGCGAAGAGGGCCGGCCGGTGATTGCGACGTTCACTGAAGACGTTCCGAATGGCGCGCGGTTAAAATGAGCCGCAAAGAGGCACAAAAGAAGTAGTCACCAAAGGCACAAATGTTCATTGACTCACACGCGCACATTGACGGACCGGAGTTTGACGCGGATCGGGATGAAGTTTTCAAGCGAGCCGAAGATGCCGGTGTTTTGACGATTCTGAACGTCGGCACCGGCGATCCGCGCAGCGGCGCGTTGGAGCGCGCCGTCGAGCTTGGCCGAACGCACCAGAATTTATACACGGCGATCGGCACCCATCCGCACGACGCACGCCACTACGATGATGCAGCGGAAGAGAAGATCAAAACGCTCGTGCAGAACGAGCGTGTGATCGCGTGGGGCGAAATCGGGCTCGACTTTCACTACGACAACTCACCACGCGACGTGCAGGTTGAAGTTTTCAAGCGACAGCTCCGGGCGGCGCGCGAGTGTGATTTGCCGGTGATTATTCACACCCGCGAGGCGGAGTCTGAGACCATCGCGATCCTCCGAAGCGAGTATGCCGGTACAGATAAAGGTGGGGTTTTTCATTGCTTCAGCGGCAGCCTCGAGCTGGCCCAGGCAGCGCTCGAACTCGGTTTTATGATCTCGTTCTCAGGGATTCTGACTTTCGCGAAGGCTGACGAGTTGCGAGAAGTTGCGAAGCATGTGCCGCTGGCGCGTATGCTGATCGAAACCGATTGTCCGTATCTGAGTCCGATCCCGCATCGCGGGAAACGGAATGAGCCTGCTTACGTGGTGGAAGTAGCGCGAACTTTGGGCGAGCTCTATGACGTGGAGCTTGAAGCGATGGCTTACTTGACCAGCGACAACTTTCGGCGCTTCTTTCGTCTCTGAGGATTTCTCACGCAAAGATGCAAAGCCGCAAAGCAAGTACTTAAACCAATAAATCACTTTGCGACTTTCCGGCTTTGCGCGAGAATTTCCGCTAGAGATAAGTTTCACATGCTACCTGTTTTGATGTTATTCTCAGTTTCAAATGGCGCAACAGAACTCCTTTGACATCGTCTCGCAGGTGGATGCCGCCGAGATCACAAACGCTCTCAATCAGACCATCAAAGAGGTGCGCCAGCGTTTCGATTTCAAAGGCAGCTCCGCCAACGTAGTACACGAAAAGAACGAGCTTGTGCTCACCGCCGAGGACGAAACCAAGCTGCGCAACATGAACGACATTCTTCAGCAAAAGCTCGTGCGGCGTGGCGTGCCTTTGAAAGCCTTCAGCTACGGTACCATCGAGCCTGCCGCCGGCGGCACAGTGCGGCAACGTGCGCAGATCCAGGAAGGTATTCCGCAGGAAAAAGCGAAGGAAGTAGTCAAGTTCATCAAAGACAGTAAAGTCAAAGTTCAGGCTTCGATTCAGGGCGATATCGTGCGTGTCTCTGGTCGCGATCGCGACACGCTGCAGGACGTCATCGCCAGGCTGAAGGACAAGGACTTCGGCATACACATGCAGTTTACGAACTATCGCTCAAACTAACGCGGTCGTCATGATTACGCCAGGCCAAACAATTGCGCTCGAGGAAGAGGCGAAGATTTCGGCGCGTCGCATCTTCAGCATCATCGCGAATGAGATGGTCCAGGTCGAGCTCGAATTCGAGCGCCAGGCGCGTTCGAACGTTCAGGTGATCGACTATCTCGGCGAATACCTGCGCGCTTCGGGCGGCAAACGTGTGCGGCCGGCGTTGACGATTCTTTCAAACTACGCGGTCGGCGGCGACGGCTCGCGTTACAACGCGATTCGCATGGCGACCGTGATGGAGTTTCTGCACACGGCCACGCTGGTCCATGACGACATCATCGACAAAGCCGACACGCGGCGTAAGCGTCCCACCGTCAATGCTCTCTATGGAAACGAGACGGCAGTGTTGATGGGCGACTGGCTTTACATGTCTGCGTTCGAGACCAGCCTTGCCGAAAGATCTCTGCCGATACTCGATATCCTGACGCGCGTCACGCGCAAGATGACCGAGGGCGAGCTGTTGCAGTTGACGTTACTTGGGGATGCGTCAGTGTCTGAAGCGCAGTACTTCGACGTGCTCAAACGCAAGACGGCGTATCTCTTCAGTGCGAGTTGCGAGATCGGCGCGATACTCGGCGAAGCGAGTGAGGAGCAACAGACGGCGTTGCGTGATTACGGGCTGAATCTCGGCACGGCGTTTCAGTTGATCGACGATGTGCTTGATTTCACGTCCAGCGAAGAAGCGTTAGGCAAGGCAGCCGGAGCTGATTTGCTGGGCGGCAAGGTCACGTTGCCTTTGATCTACTTGCGCGATGCGGAGCCGGGTTCGCTGGAGTTGATCCAAACGGTGCTGCGCGAGGAAAAATATGGCGCAGTTCGGCCGCACGATCTGTTGGAGGCGATGGCTCGGAGCGGCGCTCTCGAGAAGGCTCGCGACCGGGCTGACGAGTATGCGGCGGACGCGCGCGCCGCCCTCGATAACCTGCCTGACTCCGAATACTGCGAATCGCTGCGCGCCCTTCCCACTTACATCCTGGACCGCGATCGGTAACATAGACAGGATTTACAAGATTTTCAGGATTTGCAGCATGAATCATGTACATCCTGAAATATCTTGTAAATCGTGTCTAATTACTCTTAGAATCTGGCCCGATGAGCGAGAACCTTCTCTCACGCCTTGAACAAAGCCTGCGACAGTCGCGCGCGGCGCGCATGCATCTGGCCGCACGCCTGCGCGAGCTCGAGGCCGAGGCGGACAGCGTTCGCGCCGAGCTCGCAGAGATGGACACGTTGGCGAGCCAGACAGAGGCCGCGATTTACCGGCTGCTTTCGTCGGTGCTGGCTTCCGGCAACGTATCTCTGGGCTTGCCGTCCGATGCCGAATTAGAAGCCGCTATGCGGCAGTCGCCGGCTGCGGTCGACCGGCGCCAGCAGATCCCGACGGTTCGCAACAACGTCGAAGTGCTCAGCGATCGGTTCATGGATCGGACCATCCCGCAGGCAGTGACCTTGCTGCTCCGCGAAGAAGGTGGACCACTGCACGTCAACGAGCTCTACAATCGTCTGCTCGAGGGTGGTTTCAAGTTCACCGGTCAAAACCCGACCATCAGCGTTGCCGTTTCCCTCAACCGCAACTCCCGATTTCGCAAAGTCGCTCCCGGCACCTTCGACCTCGTCATGCGCGACGCCTCCAAGGCTTCGTGACCCTTAACAACTGATGCGTGCAATCGTTCTTTCTGCCGGCTACGGCACACGCCTTTGGCCACTCACTGAAGACCGCACCAAACCCGCGCTGCCGATTTTAGGAAAACCCCTCGTCGGTTATGTCGCCGAATACCTCGCGGGTTACGGAATCGACGAGATCGTGGTGAACCTTCATCACCGGCCCGATTCTGTTCGGCGCGCGCTCGGAGACGGCAATCGCTTCGGTGTCAAACTTCATTACGTCGAGGAACCCGTAATCCTCGGCACCAGCGGCGCGCTCGACAACACGCGTGAATTTTTCGAACGCGAGACGTTCGTCGTCGTCAACGGAAAGATCATTACCGACATCGATCTGAACGCCGCGCTTGAAACTCATCGCACGATGAAGGCTCTCGCGACGCTCGTGCTGCTTCCGAATATTCAACGCGAACGTTTCAGCGTGGTGGAGACTGAGAATGGTCGTGTCAAAAGATTCGGCCGCATGCCGGTCGATGAAGGTCCAGTGCCTTTGATGTTCACCGGCATTCACATCATGGAGCCGCAGATTCTCGAGTACGTGCCGCGCGGCGTTTTTTCGGATTCAGTCACCGATGTTTATCCGCAAGCGATGGCGAACGGCGAAATCATTGCCGCGCATGTCGCGTCGGGAAAGTGGCGCGAGCTCTCGACGTTGAAGCGTTATCTCGACATCAGCGTCGAGCTGTTGCACGAGGAAGGGAAGTCATTCGTCTCCGGCGCGAATGCGCTAATCTCCGAAACCGCGAGGGTCACGGATGCGGTGCTCTGGGACGACGTCAAAGTCGGCGCGGGGGCGCGCATCACTCGAGCCGTTCTGGCGGACAAGGTGAAGATCGCGGCCGATGAAGTCATCGAAAACGCGGTGGTCGTGCCGCGCCAATTGGTTGAAGGGAAAAAGCCGCCGGAAAAGTCGATACCCGGACATTTTCAGAGTGAAAACTTTATCGTTCCCTTGTGATACAATCGCGAACGCATCTCGGACTAACAATTTCGCCAATTCGCTAATGAGTGCTCCAAAACCGGTGATTTCCAACGCATTTGAATCCTCGGCGTCAGATCGACTTGCGAGATTCATCCCGCAACAAGGAATCGCAAGTAAGGAAATCATTCCACTTACTCCCGACGCCTCAACGCGCAAGTATTACCGCATCGGCTGGAAGAAGCGCACCGCGGTTGCCGCCGTCTACGCCGAGCCGTTCGACCCCGAATTCCATCCGTATCTCGACGTCACTCGTTTGTTTCTCGACTGCGATATTCCGGTGCCGGAGATCTACGCGGTCGACGGCGACGCCGGAGTCATCGTCCAGGAGGACCTCGGCGATCGACAACTCTATCAGGTCTACGCGGAGGAATCGGAAGAGCAGTGTGACGAGTACAAGGAAGAAGCGGTCGCACTGATCGCGAAGATCCAGAAGGCGACTGCGCGCGCCTACGAAACGCAGTCAATCGCGAGCCGTCTCGCCTTTGATGAAGCGAAACTCTCGTGGGAGCTCGACTTCTTTTTCGAACATTACTTCGGAAGTTTGCGTGGCGAGAAGTTGCGGCATGCGGAAGTCGCGGAGCTGAAGGCTGAGTTGAACGACATCGCCGCGGAGCTCGCGTCAGTGCCGCGCGTGCTTTGCCATCGCGACTATCACGCGTCGAACCTGATGATCGATCCGAAGAACCGGATCAGAGTCGTGGACCACCAGGATGCGCGCATGGGTCCGGCGAGTTACGACCTCGTTTCGTTCCTGCTCGATCGACAACCGTGTCCGCCGTCGCTGGCGGAGTTGCGCGCGCATCGACTCTTCTTCCTTGAAAAACGACGTCTGCTCGGTTTGAGCGCGATTGACCCTGACGACTTCGCGCTCGAGTTTCGTCTCATGACCATTCAACGTTGCCTGAAAGCTACCGGCACGTTCTCGTACCAGACGGCGGTATGTGGACGAGCAGCCGCGTACGAGCATTTCATCCAACCCACTCTCCAGATTGCGCTGCAGGCCGCCGACTGGCTGGACAGATTCCCCACCCTGCGCCGCATGCTAAAGGAACGAATTAACTAATTGCTTACAGTCTCGGTTTCTAAATGACAACTCAATCACACGCAACCGCTTCGGACGGTCACACTTACATCAACGAACTTTCAAAGCACGTCGGGGCTGAAGTAGTCCTTAAAGGCTGGCTCTACAACCTGCGCTCGAGCGGCAAGATCCTGTTTCCGCAACTACGCGACGGCACGGGCATCGTTCAGTGCGTCGTCTTGAAGAACGCGATCTCGCCGGAACTCTGGGAAGCGTTGAAAGGACTGGGCCAGGAATCGGCGCTGATGATTAAAGGGACCGTGCGCGAAGATAGTCGTGCGCCGGGCGGTTATGAGATCGACGTGACCGATGCTGAGGTCCTGCAACAGGTTCACGATTATCCGATCACACCCAAAGAACACGGCACCGAGTTTCTGATGGACCACAGACATTTGTGGTTGCGCTCGCGGCGCCAGCATGCGGTGTTGAAAGTGCGGCACACCGTGGTCCAGGCAGTGCGAAATTTTCTCGACAACGACGGCTTTACGCTGTGCGATTCGCCCATCTTTACGCCGGCGGCTTGTGAAGGAACCACGACGCTGTTTGAAGTCCAGTACTTCGACGGTGAGAAGGCGTATCTCACTCAGTCAGGCCAGCTTTACAACGAAGCGACGGCCGCGGCTTTTGGAAAAGTTTACTGTTTTGGTCCGACTTTTCGGGCTGAGAAATCGAAGACGCGACGACATTTGACGGAGTTCTGGATGGTTGAGCCGGAGATGGCGTACGCAACGCTCGACGACGTGATGAGTCTTTCCGAGCGCATGCTGTCGTACATCGCGGCTCAGGTGCTCGAGAAGCGCAGTGAGGAGTTGAAAGTGTTGGAGCGCGACACGTCGAAACTGGAATCGATCGTGGCGCCGTTTCCACGCGTTCATTACGACGATGCGGTAAAACTTCTGCACGAGGGATTTGAGAAAGGCGCGTTGGAAACGAATTTCGAATGGGGTGGAGACTTTGGCGCGCCTGACGAGACGTACATCTCGAGCCAGTTTGATCGCCCCGTGATGGTCCATCACTATCCGGCGGCGGTGAAAGCGTTTTACATGGCGCGCGATCCGAAGCGTCCGGAGCTGGCGCTGGGAGTTGATGTGCTCGCGCCTGAGGGTTACGGCGAAGTTATCGGCGGTGGTGAACGCGCGACGTCGCTCGAGTTTCTCGAGGAGCAGATCGCGTTGCACCAACTGCCGCAGGAATCGTTTCAGTGGTATCTCGACTTGCGTCGCTACGGGAGCATTCCGCACGGCGGTTTCGGCATGGGTATCGAGCGTTGTACGGCATGGATGTGCGGCATCGAGCACATTCGCGAGACGATTCCGTTTCCGCGTATGATCTATCGCATCAAGCCGTAGCCACAGATGATCCGTGGTTAAAATTGGAGTTGTTTCATGACGTGTCCTAAGTGTGGTGCTCAATTACTTCCCGGTGCGACCTTCTGCGGAGCCTGCGGATATCGTCTCGCTCCGGCTGCGACGCAACCTGCCAACCAGGGCACAATCCAGATTGACGAAGACTCTCGCGGGCGTGGGAGAGGTTACGACTACGAAGTCTTACATCAACCGGCGTTCTCGCTCGCGGTGCTGCGACTCCAGGCAGAGCAATCGATCCAGGCCGAATCAGGCGCCATGGTTTCGATGTCCGCGAACATCGAATTGCAATCAGAAATGAAAGGTGGTTTTCTCGGCGCGATCAAGCGAGCCGCGGGCGGCGAGTCGGCATTCATTTCGACCTTCACAGCGCGTGGTGGACCCGGCGAAGTAACTCTCGCGCCGGGCGCACCCGGCGACATCGCTGCAATCGAGCTCAGCGGACAACCATTTTTCGTGCAATCGAGTTCATATCTAGCTGGTGATGCGAATCTCTCGGTCGACACGAGGTGGGGGGGCGCGAAGTCGTTCTTTGCGGGTGAAGGTTTGTTTGTGTTGATGATCCAGGGTCAGGGGCTGCTGCTCGTTTCTTCGTTCGGCGCTATCTATCGCAAACAACTGCAAGCGGGTGAACGTTACGTCGTCGATACCGGACACCTCGTCGCGTGGGAAGGCACGACTCAATACACGCTGCGCAAAGCCGCGTCCGGATTTTTCCGCAGCATGATGAGCGGTGAGGGCATCGTCGCAGAGTTTTCCGGTCCGGGTGAGATACTCATTCAAACTCGAAATCTCGCCGCACTCGCCGGACTGCTCAAGCCATTCTTCCCGACGCAGGGTAGTGGCGGTGGTGGTGGATTTAATTTCAATCTCGGCGGGTGATATAGGTCCTATAAAACGAATAGAAGCTATTTGTTTATGACTGAGCTAGCTAAAAATTCGGTCCGTATTCTCGGCGTGCCGCTTGGCTACGGCGCCAGCATGGCCGGAGTCGACATGGGACCAGCGGCGCTCCGCGTCGCGGGTTTGAATCACCGCATCTCGAGGCTCGGATACTCGGTTCACGATCTCGGCGACATGCGGCTTGAACGCCCGCAGTCGTTCCCTGATGCGAGCGACAAGCTCAAGTACGTTCGCGAGATCAGCAATGCATGCGAAGAACTGTTTACCGAAGTCAAGACGATTCTCGAAGCCGGTGAACTGCCTTTAATACTCGGCGGCGATCACTCGATCGCGATCGGCTCATTCGCCGGCGTCGCTTCACACTTCAGGACACAGGACAAGACAGTCGGGTTGATCTGGTTCGACGCGCACGCCGATATGAACACGCCCGAAACCACTCCTTCCGGCAACATCCACGGCATGCCGCTATCGGCGTTGCTGGGCTACGGCGCACCTGAGCTGACCCACATCGGCGGTTTCGCACCCAAGCTTGATCCGCGCTCGTGCGCACACGTCGGCGCGCGCGATATCGATCCCGGCGAACGGGAGTTGATCAGAAAGCTCGGCATGCGTTTCTTCACGATGCGAGAGATCGACGAGCGCGGCATGAGCGCCTGCATGGACGAGGCGATTGCGATCGCTTCACGTGGTACAGCGGGTTACGGAGTCACGTTTGATATCGACGCTCTCGATCCCGGTGATGCTCCCGGTTCGGGAACGCTCGTCCGCGGTGGACTCACCTATCGCGAAGCACATCTCGGAATGGAGAAGATCGCGGAAGCCGGCGGCATGTGTTCCCTCGAGCTTGTCGAGATCAATACTGCGTTGGATGTGAATAACAAAACCGCGGAACTGGGCGTGGAACTGATACTCTCGGCGTTGGGCAAAACAATTCTCTAAAAGGTGGACCAGAAAGAGTGGCCAAGAAGCTGCGCGTCGGCGTGATCTTCGGTGGACGATCAGGCGAGCACGAGGTTTCGATCCGATCGGCGCGAGCCATCATCGAAGCGATCGATCGAAAGAAGTTTGAAGTAGTGCCGATCGCCATTACGAAAGAAGGGAAGTGGCTCGCTCCGGCGCAGTCGGCCCAGCTTCTTCCCGCTGCTGTTCAGCCGCTGCTACCATCGAAGACGCACACCGCCACCGGCGACGTCGCGTTGCTCGGCGATCCTTCACGCAAAGGTTTAATCTCTCTCGACAACGATAGTCTTAACGGCGAAAAACTCGACGTCGTGTTTCCGGCACTGCACGGCACTTACGGTGAAGACGGCACTCTTCAAGGATTACTTGAGATGGCGGACGTGCCCTACGTCGGCTGCGGCGTGCTTGCTTCGTCGTGCGGCATGGACAAGGTGACGATGAAGTCGTTGTTTGTTCAGGCTGGTTTGCCGATCTGCAAGTACATCTGGTTTCTCAGATCTCAGTGGCGCAGCAATCCGGCTAAAGTTTTACGTAAGGTAGTAAGTGATATCGGTCTGCCGTGCTTTGTTAAGCCCGCGAATTTGGGTTCGTCAGTCGGCGTGTCGCGTGCGACGGACAAGAAATCATTGAGCGACGCGATCGATCTCGCAGCTGAATACGATCGAAAGATAATCGTCGAGGAGGAACTGGTCGCGCGCGAGATCGAATGTGCGGTGCTTGGCAACGACGAGCCGCAGGCGAGTTTGCCGGGTGAGTACGTGGTCTATGACGAAGCGGCACGATTTCTCGACTACACCGAGAAGTACACGAACACTGGACGCGTGAGCTTCGTCGTGCCCGCGCCGTTGTCGAAGTCGCTGACGACGTCGATTCAACGGATGGCCATCAGGGCGTTTCAATCGATTGATGGCGCGGGACTGGCGCGGGTCGATTTCTTCCTGCCGCGAAATGGCGGCGAGCTGGTCGTGAATGAGTTGAACACGATGCCGGGGTTAACCGAGGTTTCGGGTTATCCGAAGATGTGGGAAGCGTCCGGATTACGGTTTCAGGAACTGCTCGAAACGTTGATCAATCTCGCGTTCGAGCGTCACAAAGAAAAGTCACTCACGAAGACATCGAGATAGATTTTTAGCCGCAGATTAACGCCAATGACGCAGATCAGATCCGCGTTTATTTGCGAAATGGGCGGTTTATTTCTTCGGCGCATGATAGCCCTTGCGCGTCCGCACCATTAGATCTTCACGCGCCACCTTCACCTCGAGCGCGTGCCACTTGCCATCATGTTTCTTATTCAAAGGTCGATACGCGATCGTGTACTGATGACCAAGCTCGTCGGCGATCTGAGTAAACGCATCGCGCATCGCTGGTCCACCCGGAGTCGCGACGAACCTGCCGCCAGTCTTCTCCGCAAAACCTCGCAACGAAGCGGCGCTCTGTTGTCTCGCAGATCCCGCGATGTCCAGGCTCGACATATCCACCGCATAGATAGTCGCGCCGATAGCGAGGGCGCTCTCAACCGCCTTTTCACTTGAAGCTTTACTGAAGGTATCCATCCCATCCGACAACACCACGATCGCTTTGCGCTGCTCAGGCCGTTCGGCAAGTGACTTCGACGCTTCAACTATCGCGTCGTTGAGAGTTGTCATTCCCTTCGCGTGAATCGCGTAGGCAATCGGCGCGAGATCTCTTCCGCCCGAAAACTCCTGCACACGTTCAACCTTCGAATCGAAACGATAGACGGCCGCCACATCTTCGGGCCGCAGTCCGTCGAGAAACCTGATCGCCGCTGATCTTGCAAGCGAGAAACGCGCCTCCATACTTCCCGAACTATCCAACAGGACCACTGCCGCGTAAGGCGATTCATGCACTGAGAAGCTCGAGATCATGTCAGGCGTTACTTCGGCGCCGTCCTCATAGATTTTGAAGTCAGACTTCTTCAACGCCTTCACATACTGCCCGGCTTTGTCAGTGACGGTTACGTTAAGCACGACGAGATCGGTGTTGACGCGAATTACATCGTCGGCGTCCTGAGCACACACTGCGAACGCGTTAAGAAAAAGAATTGCGAGCAGGAAGAGAATTGTCTTGCGCATATTTAGGGATGAACAAAGTTCCGCACCATTTTTATGAGCTCAAGTAAAACATTAGCGTTGTCGATCACTGATGCTGATACGACTTGTCGCGGCGTGTCCTGAACTTTCTTCGACAACGACTCACTCGCTTCAGCAATCTGCTTCAACGTGGTGGGAAGATCTGAAGGACGATTGGGAATCTCTACTTCCTCGTCCTCTCCACCAGCCTCACCACGAACTTTCTTCGTAAGTTTCTCGAGTCGCTCGACTTTCTTCAGCGAGTCATGATCGAGAGCTGTTTTGTCTTTGAGAGAATCGTTCAGTCCCTTGCCGATCTCCGCGATCTCTTTGGCGCGCGCGAGATTCTCTTCATGGTCCTTCTCGGCGATCTTGATCGCACGCTTCGCTCTCATCTCCTCTTCGAACGTGGTGAGCGGAGTATTGTCTTGCTTGATCGTGCCGTCGATTGGTCCTGGTGGTGGAGTCGGCGATGGCCGCGGCGTGATCTGAGCGGCCGCAAGAGTGGAGCAGAACAGAATGACGAAGATCGAAACAACCTGCACGTGCGCCCTGGGCAAAAACTTCTTCACGCGATATCGAGAGTTCACTTTAACAATCGGCACGCCGACCCCTAAACAAAAACTTAAGAAGTAGCATGGCGGAGACTTATGGAGAAATGCGTCCGGGATTGTCCGGGGAGTTGATGAACTCTCCCGGCTTGCCGGCACGCTTCACGATGATCGTCTTCGGCTCGAGTCGCTCGGGCGTTCGCTTCTTGCCCTGTGAGGAACTGTAAGCAATCAACGTCGATTGCGGATCGGCCTTCAATCCCGCCAGGCGAATCGATGCGAAGTTCTGAGCCGGCAACGTCACCGAATAAGATCCCTCTTGTTCAGGTTGAAGTTGAGCCGGCGTGACGGGAAGAATGTTTTGCTCGAGACCGTTATCTTTCCGGCGGCGTAGTTCTAGCACCACGGAAACGCCCGATAAATCCTGCTTCGAGATGTTCTTTACGACACCGCCGATCGTAGTCATGCCTTTTACGATCGACGGTTCATCGATAACAACATGCGCGAGGGCAGGACCTTTTGGACCAGCATCGACAACCGGAGGCGGCGTGTTTTCAGCCAGAACTTTTTGCGCGTGATACTTGCGGACTAAACCGTACCCGACCAGCAGTAGCGCAGTCAGGGCAACGGCGCAAACCACTGCCAGGAGTTTGAGTTTATTCGAATCGCGCTCGCGGGCGATGGCTTCTTCAGGGTGAAAGGGGTCGTTGATCATGAATGCTTTAGTTGAGGGGCTACCTTAACTTCACGGCTTCTCCGGTGGCAGAGTTCGTCCCGGAGGAGCGGCGCCCGTTACGTTGATTATCAAACCTTCAAGAAATTGATCTTCAGCAAGACCACTGCTTCGCAACGTGGTCCACTCGGCGCCAGTCGCGCCGTCAGTGCGTCCTTCAACCTTTGCGTTAACTGCGACGTTCGCGGTTGAACCATCGATCGGTTGAATCTCGACCGTCAAAGTGTAACGACCGCGTGTCCATCCTCTTGCACTCGAGGCGGGCACGTCTGCGTAGCGACTCAGATCCGCTTCCGCGACGACCGCGCCTTTCGTGAACGTGTAAGGCTGGCTGACGATGATTCCGTCTGCGAACCGCGACGCGGAATCGTCGACGACCAGTTTTCGATCCTGCATCAGCTCCTGGACCGCCTTGATGATCACGTCGCGCCGTCCGCTCAATCGATATGGATTGGCAAGCGGCGGCGTTTCGGGTGTGCGGCCTTTCCCGAAATCCATTCCGCGTCCGGTGCCGACGTCAGTCTTGGTACCGTTGTTCGCGGGCGTTCGTTCGGTACCACTATCGCGAACGCGCTCGTTAGACTTGTCAACACCTTTTGCAGTCTGTGCAAATGCCGGAACTGAACAGGCAATCAGTATCAGTAGACCAGTAATTATGCGCAACATAACGCCACCCTTTGCTTCACTTACAAAATGAAATTCACCGGGGACTCGTAAACTGAGAATAGATTAACGGTCAGTCAAAGACAAGCTAGACTTTGAATCTGAAAACTAAAGAAAATGTTGCCTGAGTTTGGCCACAAAAAGGCACATAAGGCTCAAAAACAAAGTGATTTCGAACCAGTGAAATTTCCACTTAAATCATTTTGTGATTTATGTGTCTTTTTGTGGCTCAATTAGTTTGTCCGTTCTTGCGGTTCTGTTCGTCGCGGTCGTGTTCCCACTTGCGTAACGCCTGCACACCATTCTCGAATTCGCCGCCGTTGCTGTAGAAATTGTGCGCACCGTCGTTGCGATCGGGATTGCGAACGTAATAAAGATAATCCGACGTAGCCGGATTCAAAGCAGCTTTCAGCGAGCTCTCGCCTGGTGAGGCGACTGGCCCCGGCGGCAATCCCGCGTAGAGCCGCGTGTTGTAAGGTGAACGTCTCTGGATGTCGCTCTGATAAACCTTCCCGTCGTAACGCCATTTTCCTTCCAGCTTCGACGCATAGATCACACTCGAATCAACCGCCAGCGGAATATCGCGCTTGAGACGGTTGTAAATGACCGACGCAACGATCGGACGCTCTTCGGCGAGCTTCGCTTCAGTCTCAATGATGGATGCGGTAGTCACGATCTGGCGGGTAGTGAAGTTGAGACTGTGCGCGCGTTCCGTCCAGTCAGGCTTCCAGACCGCGCGAAAACGCTTGACCATCATCTCGATGAATTCCGCGGGAGTCGTTTCCGGAGAAAACTCATACGTATCCGGAAACAAATAACCCTCGAGATTCTTCGCTTCCGGGTCGAGATCGTGAATCAGGCTCACGTTATTCATTAACTCTAACGCCTGAGCATCACTCGTGAGTTTGAACTCGGGCACCTGCGCCATCGCGCGGGCAATGTCCCAACGAGTCCAGCCTTCTATGATTGTGAGGCGGTCGAGTCGTCGCTGTCCTTCCTGGAGTTTTGCGACCACTCCCAGCGGTGAGATTGGCGAAGGGAAATTGTATTCACCCGCCTTCAACGTGGAGCCCACGCCACGGATCTTCAAGTAAAGCCTTAATGGCCACTCGTGTTTGATCACGCCCTCGGCGGCTAACTTTCGAACGATGACGCTGGGCGACGTGCCTTTGGGAATCTCGATGTATTGCCCGGTTTTTGTATGGGTGACGGGTTTGTGCAGGTCGTAATAGGTCCAGGCTCCATAAGCAGTGGCGGCAGCAAGAGCCAGCACGATGATCAGAAGAATTAGCCGCTTCATGCGTTTGTTGTGTCCGAACCTCCAATCACGGGCAGAGGATCGACGCGGATTCTTTCCTCGTTCGAGACGAGAAAATCTCGCAGAATCAGCGCTGCCGCTGCGCCGTCTATGAATGCCGGGACATCTTCGGGCTTCACGCCGTCAGCCTTTAAATTCTCCGCGGCCTCGAAAGAAGTCAAGCGCTCGTCCTGAAGATACACCGGTTGCGAGACCGATCTCGCAAGGTTAAAAGCGACGTGGCGAACCTTTTGAGCGGCCTCGCCGTCACTTCCATCCATGTTTAACGGCAAACCAACGACTATTGTTTGGGCGTCAAAGCCTTCGACCAGGTCTCGCACCTCCTGAAGTAGTTTTTTCCAGCTCGAGCGTTTGAGCGGCGGCAGGCGTTTAGTTGTGATCAACCGTTCGTCCGAGATCGCCGCGCCGACGAGTTTTTCGCCGAGATCGAGTGCGAGAACCGGGCCGATGATCTGAATTTCTGGTGCCGTGGTTTTCACTTGAAGCTGCCGAATGCCGCCTGTATCATACGTTTCGATTCGCAAACGCGCGATCTTTACTGGTCCGGGCTCTAACGTAATCCATGAGGTAGGTAAATGTCATTTCGTACCAAGTTCATCCTGACTTTGCTGTCAGCGACGCTCACTCTCTACACGGCTGTCGGCGGTTGGATTTCCACCCGCGCGCAACAGCCGGCAAACGATCCGAATGCCCAGTTGCGTATTTTCGAGAGTGTGCTGCAGCACATTCAGAACGATTACGTAGATGAACCAAACATGGAGAAGGTCCGGGCGGGCGCATTGCGCGGCCTTGCTTACGGCCTCGATCCTTATTCAACCTACCTGACGCCCGAACAGGTCAAAGAATATAACGCCGGCAACAAAGACGGTCTCGTCGGTATCGGAGCCGAGCTCTCGCAGGTCGCCTCTTATCTATACGTGATTGCGCCGATGAAAGGCTCGCCGGCAGATCAGGCAGGTATCAACGCGGGCGACATCATCGAGTACATCGACAACAAAGCGACACGAGACATTTCGCTCTACGACGCGAAGCAACTGTTGAATGGTGCGGCCGGTACTGAAGTGAAGCTGCGAGTGCTGCGTGCGAATTCAAGCCCACTGACGATCACGGTGAAACGCGGTTCGTCACGAGCGCCAGCCGCGGAAGCACGCATGGAAGCGGGACGCGTCGGCGTTCTTCGCATCAACAGTATTGGCGATGGCGAAGCGAATGAGATCAAAGCTCGCCTGCAGGATTTATTGAAGCAGGGCGCGCAGAAGATCGTGGTCGACGTGCGCGATACAGCCGGTGGCTCACTTCAAGAAGCCGTGACGGTTGCCAACTTCTTCATCAAAGACGGCGTGCTCGCACAGACGATTGGAAAAGAAGGCAAGGCTCTGAAGACCTTCACCGCGGATCCGAAAGCGACGATCTTTTCGGGACCAGTCGTGGCGATGATTGATACTGGCACGGCCGGCGCTGCGGAAGTAATTGCGTCAGCGTTGTCGGAACGTAATCGCGGTCAGATTGTCGGCGAGAAGAGCTTTGGCGCCGGAACCGAACAGCAACTCTTTTCACTGCGGGGTGGTGACGGTTTGTTGCTGACCACGGTTAAGTGGGCGAGCTCAAACGGCAAGCCATTCCTTGGTGAAGATCGTGCTCACTCGGGCGTGACTCCGAACGTCGAGGTCAAAGGACCGGAAGTCACTGACAGCGTCGATCCGGATGATCTAACCGGCAACGACGACGACACCATCAACAACAAACCCGACCAGGACAAGCACGAAGCAGCGCCGTCGCAGTCAACGAAACCGGCAGTCGAGGACCAGCAACTGAAGAAAGCCCTCGAACTACTTAAAGACAAGCCCGCTCAACGCGCCGCTTAGTTTTTTGGAACACAGATCACGCGGATGGAGGCGGATTAAATCCGTATTCCATCCGCGTTTTTGTGTGTTCCATATCGGGTAGACCTACATTGGATTTCGCTTGTGAATCTGTTGCAAAAGCCCTTTTTACGGCTGTGATTGCTAGAATTACACCACCCCGACATTCAGGAATAGGTCTTGCAGCTTGTTCGACTGTACTCGAGGAGTACCTGATCTTTTTGCGAGGAGAAGCAGAGCGATGATTCTGACCAACAAATTACTACCGGTGGCCCTGATCGCCGCCCTCGTCGGTGGTTCTGTCGGCGCACTGGTGATGCACAAGACGCAGCCCGCGACGGCTGAGACAACTACTGCTACAGCACCTGCAGCCAAGACCGACGCGGCCACCACTGAACAGGCTTCTTACAACGAAGCAGTTCCGGCCGAATTCAACACTGCCGGCGAGCAGACGGCTTACAAAACAGGTTTCGCTGATGGCTTTGCCGCGGCAACGGAACAAAGGACAGGGACGACAAGCACACGTCGCACAACGTCGCGCGTGGTTTATCGCAACTCGACCAGCCGCGCCTCGTCTAACCGCGTGTACTACAACTACGAGCCGCGCAGACGGAGTTTCTGGGACAAGCACCGCGATAAGTTAACGATGGCCATGGGTACCGGCGGTGGCGCGCTCATCGGTGGTCTGATTGGCGGCGGCAAGGGCGCAGCGATTGGTGCGCTAGCTGGCGGCGGCGGTTCAGCCTTGTATACCTACAAGCTGCGCAAACGTAACCGGAACTACTAATCGATTAGAGGTCCGGGGTAGTGAGCAAAGCTAAACTTGCTATCGCTCTAACTATTCTCAGTGTTGCAACAATTGTCGGGGCGGTTCCGGTTCAACGGACCGCCCCGCGACGTGTTCAGCGTCTGAGACCCGCCAACGTCATGACTCCGATTCGGCTGCGCGACGAACGTGAGCGCGGCTTGTTGGCCGAAGGATGGATCAACGGCGCCGGCCCGTTTGTCTTCGCAATTGATACGGGCGCAGGTGTTTCGCTTATCAGTCGAGATGTAGTTGAGCGGGCGCAGTTACAGACGACCCGGTCGCGGCGGCCGCTCGTGGGTGGTCTCACGACCTCGCCGATTTCCTCAGACCAGGAGACGCAGATTTCAGGAATTGCGTTAGGGACGCGCGACAACCGCGTACCGGGAGCTTTCACGGCAGCAGTGGTGAATACTTTGCCGGGTTCGATTGATGGCGTGCTCGATCCGACAGAGGTTTTCAAGCCGCTGGGATATTCAGTTGACCTGCCAAATCACGAGCTACAGGTTCTCGACGGATCGTACCGGCTGCGAGTGACTGACGTGCCGAGAGATGGCGCGGTGGTGCGTTGGGTGCGTGAAGGAGGAAGCGACAGGCCGTTTGTGAGGCTGAGTGACGGGCGTCTGGCGCTGCTCGATACCGGTTCGCGGCTTGGGTTGGCGTTGAGCGGCAGCAGGGAAATGCGAGGAGCGGACACCATCCACGACCTCGGCGGTGGAACGATTCAATCGCGTCGTATCGAGCCGCAGACAGTGACTATTGGAGCGCTGGTTCTTAATAAAGTGCCAACCGATCTTCTGACTGGAGTCGCGCCTGGTACGCCGATCATCATCGGACGCGGTGCGCTCTTTCCGTTCAAGATCACCTTCGATCCCTCATCGCGACTCATCGCGTTCGAGCCAACCGAATAAGAGTTCACGCAAAGGCGCAAAGTAAGACGAAGGCACAAAGAAAATTAGTGTCTTTGTGTCTTCCTTTGTGCCTTTGTGTGAAACTAATCCTTAGAGTGGAATGTTCCCGTGCTTCTTCGGCGGGTTCGCGTCGCGTTTGTTCTCAAGCAACGCAAGCGCCCGGATGAGTTTTGGTCTGGTCTGCGCGGGCTCGATTACTTCGTCAATGAATCCTCTCTCAGCCGCGACATACGGATTTGCAAACTTGTCCTCCAGCTCCGCGACCTTCGTTTTGCGTACTGACTCCTTGTCCTGCGCCTCCCCGAGCTCGCGCCGATAGAGTATCCCGACCGCTCCTTCAGCTCCCATCACCGCGATCTCAGCCGTCGGCCAGGCGAGATTGACGTCGGTACGAATATGCTTCGACGCCATCACGCAATAAGCACCGCCGTAAGCTTTGCGAGTGATCACCGTGACTTTAGGCACCGTCGCTTCCGCAAACGCGAACAGGAGCTTCGCGCCGTGCGTGATGATGCCGCCGTGTTCCTGCGACACGCCCGGCAGAAAGCCCGGCACATCTTCAAACGTCACGAGCGGGATGTTGAAGCAATCACAGAACCGAACAAACCGCGCCCCCTTAACCGATGCTGCGATATCCAGCACGCCCGCAAGAAACGCCGGCTGATTGGCCACAATCCCCACCGAACGCCCGCCAAGCCGTGCGAACCCAACGCAGATATTCGGCGCAAACATCTGTTGCACTTCGAAGAAATACGCATCGTCGACGACGGCATTGATAACGTCTCGAATGTCGTACGGTTGATTCGAAGCTTCCGGAACTATCTCGTTCAGTTTCGACTCGACACGGTCCACCGGATCGCTCGCCGCAACACGCGGCGCGTCTTCGAGATTGTTCGAAGGAATAAACGACAAGAGCTCGCGCACGATCCGCAACGCGTGCTCGTCCGAGTCCGCGGCGAAATGCGAAACACCCGAAACACTGTTGTGCGTCTTCGCGCCGCCCAGCTCTTCTTTCGTGACCTCCTGGTGCGTCACGGTCTTGATCACGTCAGGTCCGGTGATGAACATGTAAGACGTGTCTTTCACCATGATGTTGAAGTCAGTGATCGCGGGGCTGTAAACAGCGCCGCCGGCACACGGGCCCATGATGCAACTGATCTGCGGGACCACGCCGCTCGCGAGTGTGTTGCGCAAAAAGATATCGGCGTAACCGCCGAGACTGACGACGCCTTCCTGAATGCGCGCGCCGCCGGAATCATTCAGCCCGACGATCGGAGCGCCGACTTTCATCGCCAGGTCCATCACTTTGCAGATTTTTTCTGCATGCGTCTCGGAAAGGGATCCGCCAAACACGGTGAAGTCCTGCGCAAAGACAAACACGTTGCGACCGTCGATCAAACCATGACCAGTGATCACGCCATCGCCGGGATAGAGCTGCTTATCGAGTCCGAAGTCTTTCGAACGATGGACCACCAGCTTGTCAAACTCTTCGAAGGATCCTTCGTCGAGCAGAAACTCGATGCGCTCGCGCGCCGTCATCTTGCCGGCTTCGTGTTGCTTCTGCACGCGAGCTTGACCGCCGCCCGCCTCCGCATTCACGCTGCGCTCGCGCAGGATTTCGAGCTTCGATTTTGAATGTTTGGGTTGTTGTTTCGAGGCCATATTAGTCGTCGAAAGGAAACGCTCGAGCGTCGATGAGTTTGGTCAACTCCTTCAGAGCGCGATGCGCATTTGCCTGAACATCTTCAGGATAAGCATACGCGCGGGCATTTGCTTCAAAGTCGTCGAGGTCCAGAATCTTGTAAGTGAGGTCAGGGGCGACCAACACGTCAATATCGAGATCGATGTAGCTCAGCACGTGGCCGTCGAAACTCGGCGGCTGATTGATGTTGCAATAAAAGCTCTTCAGCTTGCCGCCGCTGTCACTGAACCGAAACACGTTGTACCAGCGATCGAGCCAGTAATATTCGGTGCTGACGGTGCCGGCGGCAATCGTGCCGAGCAGATCGTGTTCGATCTCTTCTTCGAAGACTGCGTCGAGTATCAACAACGAGCCTTCGCGCTTCGCAATGCGAGCAGGCCAGCGACGATGTTCACGCCCATCGTACTTGCGCACGCTGACGCGAATGTCACTTTGGTCCACCTATTTTCTTCCGCTCTTGGCCCAATCAGCCAGGAACTGTGCTTGTCCTTTGTCCGTCAACGGATGATTGAACAGTTGCTCGATCACCTTGATCGGCATCGTCGCGATGTCTGCACCGATGCGCGCCGCTTCAATCACATGGTACGGGTGGCGCAGGCTAGCGGCCAGTACTTCGGTCTTCCAGGTGTAGTTCCGGTAGATCTCGACGATGTTCTCCAGCAACAACAGGCCGTTTTCACCGATGTCGTCGAGACGACCAAGAAATGGACTGATGAACGCCGCGCCCGCCTTGGCGGCGAGTATCGCTTGCGCCGGCGAGAAACAAAGCGTGACGTTTACTTTAATGCCCTCGTCCGTCAGTTGGCGGGTGGCTTTCAGGCCATCGCGCGTGAGCGGGCATTTGATCACGACGTTCGGCGCGATCTTCGAATACTCGCGTCCTTCGCGAAGCATGCCGTCTTTGTCCAGGCTTGTCACTTCCGCCGAGACAGGTCCCTGCACGATCTCACAGATCGCGGCGATGTGCTGTTTGAAATCGACGCCGCCTTCCTTTGCGATCAAAGAAGGATTGGTAGTCACGCCATCAGCGAAACCTAATTCTGCCGCTTCGCGAATCTCATTTAGATTTGCGGTATCAAGAAAAAATTTCATAACAAGACTCCTATTCAGTGCCGACAAGGCACAATGCATTTCAGCGAGCGCCGCTCACAACCTGGTTCCGTAGAATGCCGATGCCGCTCACTTCAACCTCCACGATATCGCCGGGCTTCAGGCGCGAGACGCCCGCGGGCGTCCCCGTCGCAATCAGGTCACCGGGATACAGTGTCATGATCTCAGAGATGTACCTTATAAGAAAGGCGACTGGAAAGGCCATGTCAGCCGTGTTGCCTTTTTGTTTTACTTCGCCATTCACGCGGGTCTCGACCGTGGCATTGCCGGGATCGAGGTCGGTCTCAATCCAGGGACCTACGGGACAAAACGTGTCAAACGACTTGGCGCGAGTGAACTGCACGTCTTGTCGCTGCAGATCGCGCGCCGTGACGTCGTTCACGCATGTGTATCCAAGCACATAACTCAACGGATCTTCGTCTCTCGCAATGTTGCGCGCGACGCGTCCGATCACGACACCCAGCTCCCCTTCATGCTCGACTTGCTGCGACGCGCTCGGCAGTACGATGTCCTCACCCGAAGAGATGATTGCCGACGGCGCCTTCAAGAACAACAACGGTTCGTCCGGCATTTTATTGCCCAACTCCGCGGCGTGAGCCTGGTAGTTTCGTCCAACGCAGACGATCTTTGAAGGCCGGACAGGTTCTTGCAGTCGCATTGTTTTTAAGGCGCCTTTTCTGAACTGACTTCCGACGGCGGGCTTTCGTTGCCCGCAGTATCCACCGCCGTCACGTAGTAATAATAAGTTTTGCCTGACTCGACTTTGTCGTCCGTAAAAGCCGTGCGCGTCAAGAGCGTCTGATTCAGCCTGGTCCAGGGCTTCGGCAGATCTGGATTCGTGGATCGATAAAGATTGTAACCGGCGATGTCGGTCTCTTTATTCGCGACGAAAAAGATCGCCAGTTTCGCGGACGAAGGCTCAGGTGCAGCGACGCTCGGTTGCTCAGGCGCGGCCGGCGCAAACACATCCTTTGGCGAGATCGAGACTGCGTTGGAATTGAGGCTCTCGACTTGCGCGCCGCCGGTGCCGAGTGAGACTGCGCGAACGATGTAACTGTAGTTGCGGCCGAATTGAAAATTTTTATCCGCGTATTCGGTTCCCGAGATCAACGACGTATTGAGCGGCTGATTACCCGGCGTGGTTTGTGACTCATCCGTGCGATAGACGTTGTAGCCGAGGAGATTCACGGGTGTTGAATTGTCGATGTTCGCTGTGGGCGGGTTCCATGAAAGCGTGATCGCGTCTTGAGTGAGCTTCACGTCGGTAAAGAGTGCCGGCGCCTGCGCGACGCGTGCGGCGGGTTCGATGCTCAGAAAATTCGAGAACGCTGCGCGCTGGCCCGAGGCGTTCACGTAACGAATGGCGTAGCGCAGGCGAGTCGGCTGACCGGCGAGCTCGAGCTTGTCGATGTAGGTCAGTCTGTCGCCGGCAGTCTGAATTTGTTCGTAAGTGACTGAACCGACGAGGGTCGAACGGGCAGAGAATTCGTCTTCGGTGAGGGCGAGCGGCGCGCCCGGTTTTTCCGCGAGCCGATAGACGTCGATACGCCTGATACTTTGCACGCTGCTGTTCGGCGCATTTCGCGCCGGAGCGGGCCAACTGAGGATGACTTCATTGCCTTGTTGCGCACCGGAAAGAGACTCGGTGCGTTGCACGACGCGTTCGACGGGCGGGAGCGGCGGTCTGCGCTTCCCGCAACCGGAAACAACGGTGAGAAAGGCCACGAGACAGCAAAGTACGGCCTTGTTGTTTTCTCGCGCAAAGGCGCAAAGACGCAAAGAAAAAATCATGAGATTAAGTCTTACTTTGCGCTTTTGCGCCTTTGCGTGAGAACTGCTTGTGCCTGGTTTTCCAATTTCCCGAGTCTTCACAGAATGTAACGACTGAGATCCTGGTCTTTAACTGTCTCTGAGAGCATGCCGGAAACGTAGGCGCCGTCGATGCGCTGGTGCTTCGGATCGAGATCGGGTCCTTCAAAACTGATCTCCTCGAGCAGTTTCTCCATGATCGTCTGCAAACGACGGGCGCCGATGTCTTCCGTCTGTTGATTGACCTGCGCGGCGTAGTTCGCGATCGAATCGATCGCGTCGGCAGTAAACTCCATCGTCACGCCTTCGGTTTCCATCATCGCCTGATACTGCTTGATCAGCGCGTTGCGCGGTTCCGTCAGAATTCGTTTGAAGTCTTCGATCGTCAACGACTCGAGCTCGACGCGAATCGGAAAACGTCCCTGCAGCTCCGGAATCAAGTCGGAAGGTTTTGATACGTGAAACGCGCCCGCGGCGATGAACAGAATGTGATCGGTGCGCACCATGCCGTAACGCGTGTTGACTGTTGTTCCTTCGACGATCGGCAGAATGTCGCGTTGTACGCCTTCACGCGAAACATCCGGACCATGTCCCGACTCTCTTCCGGCGATCTTGTCAATCTCGTCCAGAAAGATGATGCCTGAATTCTCAACGCGCTCGATCGCCGCGCGCGCCACCTGGTCCATGTCGATCAGGCGCTCTTCTTCTTCCTGCATCAGGTATTCCATCGCCTCATCGACGCGCAGTTTGCGACGCTTCGTGCGGCCCTGAAAGAGATTGCCCAACATGTCTTTCATGTTGATGCCCATCTCTTCGACCCCCTGTGGACCAGCGAGCTCGATCACGGGAAAGTTTTTCTCTCTGACTTCGAGCTCGACAAGACGGTTGTCGAGCTTGCCGCTGCGCAACTGCGTGCGGAGCTTTTCGCGCGTACGTTGAAACTGTTCGTCACGCGCGGGACCGTCGAGCTCAGTCGATTGTTCTTCGCTCGTGTCGGCGTCGAAGTCATAAAAACTCGAAGCTGAACGCGGCGGCGGCAGCAGCAGATCGAGAATCCGTTCTTCAACGTTCAGCTCAGCTTTCTCCGCGATCTCTTCGCTCTTCTCCTGGCGCGTCATCTCGACTGAAATCTCGGTGAGATCGCGAATCATGCTCTCAACATCGCGGCCGACGTAGCCGACTTCAGTAAACTTCGACGCTTCCACCTTCAGAAAAGGCGAGTTTGACATGCGCGCGAGACGGCGTGCGATCTCCGTTTTGCCGACGCCGGTCGAGCCGATCATGATGATGTTCTTCGGCATCACGTCGACGGCCAGCTCGGGCGGCAGCTTCTGTCGCCGCACACGATTTCTCAGAGCGATTGCTACGGCTCGTTTGGCATTGCGCTGTCCAACAACGTGCTTATCGAGCTCGGTCACGATCTGACGAGGTGACATCTCGTCGAGCCGTGCTTCTTCATCAACTTCTCCAGCCAAATAAATAACCATTGCCTTGCCTTACAAAGTCTACAGTTCCTCAACTATGATGTTTTGATTTGAATAAATGCAGATCTCACCAGCGATGCGTAACGACTCGATTGCGATCTCGCGAGCTGAAAGAGTCGTGTGCTGTATCAACGCGCGGGCGGCGGCCAGTGCGTATGAACCACCAGAACCGATCGCGAGCACGCCTTCATCGGGTGCGATGACGTCGCCGTTGCCGGATAAAAGAAACGACGACTTCTTATCGGCGACTACCAGCAACGCTTCGAGATGGCGCAACATCTTGTCAGTGCGCCATTCTTTGCTCAGCTCAATCGCTGCGCGCTCGAGGTTTCCGTGATACTGCTCGAGCTTGCTTTCAAAGCGCGTCAACAACGAAAAAGCATCTCCCGTCGCGCCCGCGAAACCTGCTAAAATCTGGTCGTTATAAAGGCGACGAACTTTCTTGGCGCTCGCCTTCATCACAGTTTCGCCCATTGTCACCTGCCCGTCGCCTGCGAGTGCCACATTGGCGTCTTTCCTGACGAGCAATACGGTAGTACTGCGTACCCTGTCCTTTTGTTTCTGCATGTTTCTTTAACGAGACTATAGGAACTCGTTTCAAGGTAAGTCAAGGACGGTATCTGTTCGCAACTTGGGTTATGATATTGCACGATGACGAAACAAAGACCACGCATCGGCATCACGATGCGCATTGAACTCGCGACCAATCGATTCTACCTGGCGCGGCACTACAGCGAAGCAGTTGAAGCAGCCGGCGGCGCTCCGGTTCACCTCAGCCTGATCCCGAATTCCGAGTACGTCGACTCAGTTGTCGAGGGTTTGGACGGCATCCTGTTGCCCGGCAGCGACTCTGACGTCGACCCACTGAGATACGGGCACGAACCGCATCCGGAACTGGGTTCGGTGCATGAGATCAAAGACCAAACGGATCTGCTGGTAATCGAAGCGGCGGAACGAAAACGCATACCGCTGTTCGCGATCTGTTTCGGCATGCAGATACTCAACGTCTCTCGCGGCGGAACGTTAATCCAGGACATCAGATCCCAGGTGTCTGAAGCGATCAAACACGAACAGGGCGCGCCACGAGAACGTCCTTCACACCGCGTGCGAATGACGGAGAACACCAAACTCGCAGACATCGCCGGGGCGCTTGATGCAATCGTCAACAGTCATCATCACCAGGCAATCGAGTCGGTCGGAGCGGAGCTGGTTGCGACGGCCTGGACCAGCGACGGCGTGATTGAAGCGATCGAAGATCCACGGCCGGATCGATTCGTGATGGCAGTGCAGTGGCACCCGGAGCTCGGCTGGGAGAACGACGGGCTCTCTCAACGTCTGTTCCGAAAATTTGTTGGCGAAGCAGCCGTTGCACGTGAGTCAATGCTCGCCTCGCTCTCGACGTCCGCATGAGTCAACTCGCGAAAGATATGCTGGGCCTCGCGGACCGCGTCGCGCTCGTAACCGGAGGTTCACGCGGCATCGGGAAGGCAGTGGTCGCTCTCTTTGCTTCGTGCGACGCGCACGTCGCCGTGAATTACGTCAGAGATGAAGCCGCCGCAAACGCCACGGTGAAGATGGCGCAGGCTCACGGGGTTAAAGCGCTGGCGATTCAAGCCGACGTTTCACAACTCGATCAAGCCGAGCAATTACTTCAACAAACAGTTGAACATTTTGGTCGCATCGACTTCCTGATCTGCAATGCCGGGATTTGGGAGGGTGCACCGGTTGAAGCAATCTCTGAAGAGCTTTGGAATAAGACGTTGGAAATAAATCTCAAAGGCACGTGGTCTGTTTGTCGCGCGGCAGTGCCGTTGATGAAGAGACAGCGGTTCGGGAGGATCGTGATCGTGAGCTCGACAGCAGGGCAGAGAGGCGAGGCGAATGTTTCGAACTACGCCGCATCAAAGGGCGGACAGATTTCTTTTACGAAGTCGCTGGCGCCGGAGTTGGGAGGCTTCGGGATCAACGTCAACTGCGTCGCGCCTGGTTGGGTGGACACTGGAATGACGACGGAGGCGCTGGCGGATAGCGCGACGCAACAAGCAATCGTGAAGATAATCCCGCTCGGTCGTGTTGCGACGCCCGAAGAGATTGCGGGACCAATCGTGTTTCTGTGCAGCGCCTGGGCGAATCACATCACGGGTGAGATCCTGAACGTCAACGGTGGATCCGTTTTGTGTGGGTAAGGTGTTTCACGCAAAGGCGCAAAGACACTAAGCGCTGCCGCGTTTCGAGTGGTTCACTTTGTGTCTTTGCGCCTTTGCGTGAAACAGTTTCCAGTAAACAAATGAAGAACCGAAGACAGCATATCGAACTAGGACTTGAGAAATTACTTGAAGACCGGCACGCGGACATTCGCGGCGCCCGCGTCGGCCTGATCTGCAATCAAGCTTCAGTGGACCACGCGTACCGTCACGCTGCGGATCTGCTGCACGATCACCCGGACATCGATCTGCGTGCTCTCTTCGGTCCGCAACACGGAATCCGCGGCGACGTGCAGGACAACATGATCGAAACGGGTCACAGCATCGATCGCAAAACCGGGTTGCCGGTCCATTCACTCTACAGCGAAACGAGGGAACCAACTGACGAGATGCTTCACGACCTCGATGTACTCGTGTTTGACATGCAGGACGTCGGCTGTCGCATCTACACCTTCGTTTACACGCTCGCGAACTGCATGCGAGCAGCGCAGAGACTCGGAAAGAAAGTCGTCGTTTGCGATCGTCCGAATCCAATCAACGGCGCGAGCGTCGCCGGCAACATTCTCGAACCTGAGTACGCGTCGTTCGTGGGCCAGTTTCCGCTGCCGACACGACACGGCATGACGGTCGGCGAGCTCGCGCGACTCTTCAACGAACACTTTAAGATCGAATGCAATCTCGAAATCATCCCGATGGACGGATGGCAGCGAGAGTTCTGGCACGACGACACCGACGCGCCGTGGGTGATGCCTTCGCCAAACATGCCGACGCTCGATTCAGCAACAGTGTTCCCGGGCACAGTCCATTTCGAAGGGACGCAAATTTCAGAAGGACGCGGCACCACCAAGCCGTTTGAACTTATCGGCGCGCCATACATCGATGCCGATCGATATGCTCAAGCGCTGAACGATCTCGAACTGCCGGGCGTGTTTTTCCGCAGCTGCGTATTTCAGCCAACATTTCAGAAGCATGCGGGCGTGAGCTGCGGCGGCGTGCAGATTCACGTGCTCGATCGTGACGTATTTGAACCGTGGTTCGCGGGCATCGCGATGACGAAGTTTGCGCACGACATGTACCCGAATGATTTTCGCTGGAAAGTGCCGCCGTACGAATACGTTTTCGACAAGAACCCATTCGATGTGATCAGCGGCACCGCAAAGATTCGAGAAGCATTTGAAAAGGGAACATCGCTGGAGTCGATCCAGGCTGAAACAAAAACGCCGCTCGCAGAGTTTAAAGAAATACGCGAACCGTACCTGCTTTACCGGTAAGGGTTAAGGTAGAGGCTCACAAGTCGAGTTGCCGACGGTTAAAGCTATTTGTAGGGGCGGCCCTCCGTGGCCGCCCATGATGCGAAGAGCAACTATCGCGAATGAGGGCGGCCACAGAGCGCCGCCTCTACAAGACGACTCGTTGAATTGCGGAGAAGTCTGCACTTAAGGTAAAACGTTAATCGCCTAGTGTAGCTTTTGGAGGACTTATTTTGGTTAAGAGTGAACGCATCGAGGCGGACGAGGTTGAGCCCACTCCGGGTTCCGCATGGCTGATCGGAGTGGCGGCGTGGTTCGTTCCCGGCCTCGGTCATGGATTGCTGAAGAAGTGGCCGCGAGCGCTCCTGATGGGCGGCGCCGTTTGGCTCTGCTTCTTCGTCGGATTGAGCATGGGCGGCCACATGTTTGACCTCAACCCGCCCGAAGGCTCGTCGCAGATTCTGCAAGTGCCGCCGATGATTGCCAACATTGGCACCGGCGCGCTCTACATTATCTCCTGGCTGCTCGGTCACGGTTTTACTGACGATCCCCAGCAAGCAGCCCGTGCAACTTACGAATACGGCAATACTTTTTTACTAATCGCGGGCCTGCTGAATTACCTGATAATGCTTGACGCGTTTGACATCGCCGCGGGGAGGAAATCTTGAGACACCTGCTTGTGATGACTCTCTTTGCGGCGCTTGCTTCCATCGTCTTCGGAGCGATGGGCAAAGAAACCACGCGCGATCGCTGGCTCTACGGCGTTAAAGTTTTTGCGGAGTTCATGGTGATCGGGCTGGCGCTGAGCTGGATCCTCTACTTCATCCCGTGACCGCGACAAAATGGCTTTATTTGAAACCGAGGCTCTGATCCTACGCAGTTACAATCTGGCAGAGGCTGACAAGATAGTTGTTTGCTTGAGTCGCTCAGCCGGATTGATCAGAGGCGTCGCGAAGGGTTGTCGAAAACTGAAGAACCGTTTTGGCGCCGCGCTCGAACCTTTCACACTCGTCAATCTCACTTACTACGAGAAGGAACATCAGGAGCTGGTCTCGTTTCGACAGGTCGAGATCTTAAAGTCGCGCTTTAACCTTTCGTCGAATGCGTCGCTACTGACTGGCTTTGCTTACATGGGCGATCTGCTCATCGACTTTTCACCGCCGCACCAGGCTAACGATAATCTGTTTCGCATGGCGCTCGCTTGTTTCGAAGCGGCTTCGGAAAGGCCGGATGATCTGGAGGCGGTGCTGCGTTACTTTGAAGTGTGGTTGTTGAAGCTCGAAGGTTTTCTGCCTGACTTGCGTAGCTGCGTTGGATGTCAGAAGACGTTTGCTGTTGATGAAGTGGTTTACCTCGGTTCGGATCTGTCGCTACGGTGCGCGCAGTGCAGCCAGAGTCGTGGGAAAGCGATTTCGAAACGGCTGCGTACACATCTGCGCAGCACCGAGAAACTCTCGCCCGCGAAGTTCGCCGAAGAGGCGAGGGAAGTTTCGAGCGACACGAAAAAAGAGATCGCCGAGCTGACGTTCCAGATTATAGGCCGTGTCCTGGAACGAACGCCGAAAATCAGATTGTAGGGGCGGCCCTCCGTGGCCGCCCTTCGCCGACATTGCGCGCGGGAAGGGCGGCCACGGAGGGCCGCCCCTACAGTTGATACAAGTTTGGGATCTGTGTTCAAGCAGAACTTTAAGTTCAGGGGCTTTCTCATCCCGCGCTACATCATCGGCGCGACGATACCGTACATCCTGCTCGCGCTCTTGCTGCTCACCGCGGTGCTGTTCGCACAACAAGCGGCGCGCCTCGCGGAACTCATCATCTACGTCGATCTGCCGTTCTCCGTACTCGGCGGCATTGGCGCTGCACTGTTGCCCGGTGTGCTGATCTTCTCGATCCCACTCGCCACGCTCGCCGGCATAATCGTCGGCTTTTCGCGAATGGGAAGTGACAGCGAGATCGTGGCGATGCGCGCCGCCGGCGTTGGCTCATGGACCATGATCTGGCCCGCACTCTTGCTCGGTGTCGTGTTCACCGGTGCCGCCGCCTACCTGCATCTGAAGGAAGCGCCCGAAGCTGCACGCGATGTCGAGCGCATCGCGCTTCAGGGAGCACTCGCAAAGCTCGATTCACCGGTCGAGCCGCGAACGTTCAGCACGCTGCCGAACTACGTGATTTACGTCCGCGACGGCGACAAACAGAAAGGCACGTGGGGACGCGTGTTCATCTTCGGGCAGCGCGCAAACCACACCACCGAAGTCTTCACCGCTCGGTCGGGACGCATCGATTCGTCAGGCGATCAATCGGAACTCGTTCTGAGCGACGTGCTCTCCACCAAGTTTCCGAATTCAAACAGTGACGACCAACCTGCAGATCCGCAGCCTGCAAATCCGATGGGCATCAGCGACGGACAAAAGGCGTATGTCGTCGAGCGTTCCGACCAGCTAAGGTTTTCGATTAACACCGGCCGCGCGGACATCATGCAGCGCTTGAACCAGCGGGAGACGAACGCTGATTCTATGGACTGGAGCGATCTGCGCGACCGTGCGGCTTCCGGCTCACCGGACGAAAAGAAAGAAGCCGCGAGGATTCTCAATCGTCGCGTTGCGCTCTCTGTTTCACCCTTTTTCTTTGCGCTCCTGGCTGCCGCACTCGGATTACGAATCCGACGCGGTGGTCGCAGCGTCGGCGTTTTGCTGACGCTGATCGTCGTCATCATTTATTACCTGATCTCGTTGCTCGGAGAATCGCTGGCGCGCGTCGGCACCGTCTCGCCGTACGTTGGACCATGGCTCGCAACCGTCTTTCTTTTTGGTTTGAGTTTGTTGTTCTTGTTTCTCAATCGTATTCCACTCGTTTCGTCCGTCTCGATCTGGCCGGCGAAATCGAAAGACACTGCCGCCGCGCCAAAGCGGCGCCAAACAACGCAGCGTCACTTTTCACCGTTCGGTTTTCCGAACTTGATGGATGCGACGTTGCTGCGCTCACTCGTGGTGAGTTTTATCGTGTGCTTCGTTGCGCTCGCTGCGATCTTCAATATCTTCACGTTGTTCGAGCTGTGGCGATTCATTGCGATGACGAACGCAGGCGCGGGTCTGGTCGCGCGCTATCTGTTGTTTTTACTGCCACTGATCACGGTCGAGCTCTTTCCGGCAACCATGCTGATCTCGGTGCTCGTCACGTATGCGTTGTTGGCGAAACGGCAGGAGGCGATCGCGTGGTGGGCGTCGGGTCAAAGCGTCTACCGGCTGATGCTGCCGGGCTTCTTCTTCGCACTGGCGATGGCATTCGGATCGTGGGTGGTCCAGGAACACATCATGCCCGGCACCAACTTGAAGCAAGACGCACTGCGCGCCAGAATTCGCGGCGGTGAAGCACGCGCCACCACTCGCACCGGACGGCAATGGCTTGCTTCAACCGATACCCGACGCTTCTACTCATACGAGTTCGGCGAGGACGGGCGCCTGATCGAACCGACGATCTATGAGCTTGATGCTGATGCCGTACACCTGTCGCAGGTGGTCAGTGGAAAGAGCGGCACGTGGTCCGATTCCTCTCATCTCAAAGTCGACGACGCGGAAACGCTGGCGCTGAAAGGCATGGAAGTCGAGCGTAGCAGCGATGCTGAAATTATATTTTCCGGCGTCGAGTCGCCTCAGATTTTCAAACCAACGATCGACAAACCATCGCAGCTCAGCGCGCGCGATCTACGCAGTTATTTGAACGCAGCGAAGCAGCGTGGGACAGATGTCTCGGCACTCGCGGTGGCTTTGCAGAGGAAATATGCGGGACCATTTGGCATCATCATCATGGCGTTCATTGGGATGCCGCTGGCGGTGTCGTTTGGGAGGAAGGGAACTGTGATCGCGTTGTGTGCGGCGGTGGTGGTGGGTATTGCGTACTGGGCGGTCGGCGGTGGTTTTCAACAACTGGGAAGTCACGGGCTGCTGCGACCGTCAGTCGCCGGCTGGTCACCGCTGCTGATCTTCGCGGCTGCCGGAACGTACTTCCTCTCACGCGTCCGGACGTGAGGTTGGTTTCACGCAAAGGCGCAAAGGCGCAAAGAAAAGGCGCCAAACTTAACACCTCACGCGTCCGGACGTGAGGTTGGTTTCACGCAAAGGCGCAAAGGCGCAAAGAGAGACATCAAGCTTATTCTTTTGTGCCTTGTCTTTGCGCCTTTGCGCCTTTGCGTGAAATTCTTCTTTAGGTTCCCGTCTCCCAGCTCGAGATGTACTCGACCTGTTCGGCCGTCAAGGTATCGATGTTGATACCCAGCGCGCGTAGCTTGAGGCTTGCGATCTCGGTATCGACTTCCGCCGGCAGGAGGTGAACGCCCGGCTCGAGGGTGCCTTTCTTCTTCACCAGGTACTCGACCGAGAGCGCCTGATTCGCGAAGCTCATGTCCATCACGCTGGCCGGGTGTCCCTCCGCAGCGGCCAGATTGATCAAGCGCCCTTCGCCAAGCACGACGATTCGACGACCATTCGATCGAACCTTGTACTCCTCGACGAACGGACGCATCGTCACCGGCTCACCCGCCATCTCGCGTAACGCTACGAGATTGAGCTCGAGATCGAAGTGGCCGCTGTTACAGACGATCGCGCCGTCTTTCATCTTCGAGAAATGCTCGCCGTCGATCACGTGCCGGTTGCCGGTCACGGTAACGAAGATGTCGCCAATCGAAGCCGCTTCGCCAATCGGCATCACGCGGAAACCATCCATCACCGCTTCCACAGCTTTGATCGGATCGATTTCGGTGACGACTACATTCGCGCCCATACCGCGGCCGCGCATTGCGACACCCTTACCGCACCAGCCATAGCCGACGACCACGATCGTGCGTCCGGCGAGCAGAATGTTCGTCGCGCGAATGATGCCGTCGAGTGTCGACTGGCCCGTGCCGTAACGATTGTCGAAGAAGTGTTTCGTCTGCGCGTTGTTAACGGCGATGGAAGGGAAGGGCAACACACCGGCCGTTTCCATTGCCTTGAGGCGCTGAATGCCGGTGGTGGTTTCTTCAGTTGAACCGATGATCTCTTTGATCTGGTTCGCGCGTTCTTTCAGCAGCGTTGCCACGACGTCGGAACCGTCGTCGATGATGATGTCGGGATGCGAATCAAGCGCAGTCCTGACGTGACGATTGTAAGTGTCGGTCGACTCACCCTTGATTGCGTAAACCGGGATGCCCCAGTCAGCCACGAGGGAAGCCGCGACGTCATCCTGAGTTGAAAGCGGATTCGAAGCGATCAGCACCGCTTCCGCACCGCCGGCTTGGAGTGCGCGCGCGAGATTCGCGGTCTCAGTAGTGATGTGGGCGCAGGCGACCAGCTTCACTCCACTCAGCGGCTTCTCTTCCGCAAAACGCTCGCGGATGAGCCGCAACACGGGCATTTCACGTTCAGCCCATTCAATACGCTGCTTGCCATGACTCGACAAGCCGATGTCTTTCACGTCGAACTCGACGGAAGGTGCAGAACTCATACTTGATTATTCCTTTGGTTGAATTATTAATCTCGTTAAATGCCGGCGCTCGCGCGGAGTGCTTCAGCCTTGTCTGTCTTTTCCCAGGTGAAGCCTTCCTCGTGGCGTCCAAAATGGCCGTAGGCCGCGGTGGCCTTATATATAGGCCGGCGCAGATTCAAACTCTCGATAATTCCGCGTGGCCTCAGCTCGAAATGATCGCGCACGAGCTTCGACAACGCCGACTCGCTGATGCGTCCCGTGCCTTCGGTGTTCACGAACACGGAAACCGGATCCGCAACGCCGATCGCGTAAGCAAGTTGGACCGTGCAACGATCCGCAAGCTTTCCAGCACAGTGGGATCCGAAGCTTGGAATTCACGTGACTTGAAGTCGC
>JADMIO011545322.1_pt1 | contig 74457 bp, 49 predicted proteins | sample 8958161 | NCBI WGS metagenome assembly JADMIO01 (sample SAMN16585339, study PRJNA669376) | soil metagenome | isolation source: Crop rotation soil | place: USA: Cullars Rotation, Alabama | collected 2011 | reverse complement strand
CGCGACAACTTGTCCACGTGGAATTCTAAGCTTAGGATCCCAATGTGCTGGAAAGTGCGGTGGCAGAAACTTTACTGTTTGCCGCCACTTCGACACTTCCATCTACCGCATCCACCAGGTCCACTGTATCCAGTGTATCCACCGCAAGACTACGGATGCGAGTTGTCGTCCACCCTTTGGAATCGAGAAAGGTCTCAATTATCTTTCCGTCTCGTTCAACTCTTGTTATTAATTGTCCCGCATCTTCATCAAGTGGTGAGAAGAACTCTCTGTCTGATGATGCTGGTGCAGATTCTGCAGCATTGACCGGCGCACCCAGTAAGGCTTGCAGCCTTGATTCAATTGAGGGTGACGCACTGTCGGAAGCAACGCCGAAATCGTCTCTGTCATGATCACTTTCCTCTGAGAAAAGTTCATCGATGAGCTCTTTCAATTTTCGCGAGACTGAAGTCATGTCTGCTCGATTGAACACTTCATCCGTCAGTATGTCTGATGCAAGAGCTGTTGCTTGAATCAGAGTCTGATGGAAATTCATGCACTCCGAACACTGCTCACGATGCTCTAGCGCCCTTTCTCGTGCATGCCTTGTGAGAGAAACACCGTCGAGGGATAGTTGGCTTATGAATCGTACTTCGTTGCAGACTTGACTCATAGAACATTGCATCCATGCGATCTAGACGGTCATTTGGCTATTTACCCGATTATTCCGTCTTGCAATCTCGGAGCGCCGGCAACTATTCTCGCCAACTTTGTGGGGACAGTCGTGGGAGAAATTGGATTAGCTCAGATGACTCGCATAGGTCGAGTCCTGGTTAGCCTTTTCCATCTCGCCCATTAACTCGTATTCCACAGCCCGGCTTCGATAATAATCAGCAATACCGGGATCTAATTCAATCGCTCTTGTGAAACTTGCAATGGCCCGTTCGTGCTGCAACATCGTGCTGTAAATCAGTCCGCGATTATAGAACTCATGGGGATGCAACGGGTTTGGATACGCTGATTCAACGATCTCTTCAATAGCATCCATATTGTGTCCGTTGGATTCGAGTTGCACAAAGCCGTTCATCTCAAATCTACCGGAGGCATGAATTCCATGATCGTCGATCATGAAAAGCTCGGTCGACAGGGCGCAGGGAGAATTCTGCCATTCGTCTATCACCAGCTCGGAGAGGGCTTGGATTTGTGGCGCAGATGGAGACCAATGAGCCGGAATGAGATGGAGAAAATCCTGGCATGGAAGCAATGCCTGCACTGGCCAGCCGATGCTGCTTTCCACGTGTGCACGTAAGGAAGGGGCTGTGATTAATCCGGCTTGCAAAGGCGACTCGGTATCGAAAAACGCCATGGGAATGCCGTCAACCAGCTCTTCTACTGTAATTGGAGTTTCGGCCAGAACACGATCCATGTTTTCAAAGGCTCGTCGCCAGGCTTCATCAGGCGGAATGCACCAGGCTTCAAGGTCTGAATACGGGACAAAATCGACATATTCATCCCCGTGTGATGAGGAGGCGATCGCCATGGCCACTTGTTCTGAAATAGGATATTGGACAATCGACTCATTGAGCGATTGTACCGGCGCTAGAACTGTTCGCAGGCTGTCATAGAGGCTTTCTGCTTCAGCCCACGCAAGCATTGTCAATTCTCGGCTGATTATCGCGAGTTGGTGCTCGAAGTCCGGTAGGTAGAGTTCTTCAAAAGGCGTGGTGTAGCTGAGGTGAGCCATTCGCACGTACTCGCCGTCTACAGGTTTAAGGTTGAACCAGTGGAAAAAGAGCATGTGCTTGTCTTCTTCGGTGTATTGCTCCGTTCTGGTACAAACAAAAGCCCCGTCCTCTCTAACAGAGACGTCACCGTTTTCTGCCAGCTCCGCCGCATATTGAGCCAATGGCTTCTGACTCGAGTCGTAGCGCACTATGTGAGCGTAATGAAGACGCAGAAGACCGCTACCTTCACGTTCCTGGTAAAAGACGGCCTCATTCCTTGCGGGATCGAAGCCGTAGCACCAGTGATCAGGGATGTTGAAGGAAATCAAACCCTGATGGTAATTGATAGTCTGCAGCCCTGGTCCCATATCCCCCTGACATGCCGCTAGCTCGGCTTTCGCATTTTAATCCATGCCCGCCGGCCAAGTAAAACTATCGCGCAAACTCCGATTACACTGAACACTGTGAAGGGAAATAGAGCCAACTATCGAGTCAAGTCCGGCTGACCGTTGGTCTGTGGGATTTCTGGTGAAACTGCGGAAGCAAAGCGGTGTGCGAAGCAGACCGCACCCGAATGGACCGCACCCGAAACTTGGAATCGGACCCTCGCCGGTCTTTGGGAGCCGATGTTGTAATCTCAGTCGGCGGAACTTCGTTGCCTCTACCTTTCGGTGCCTCTACCTTTCGCGACTAAGGCTAAATCAGAAGAATGTCACCATCTCTGAATAGACTGAGCGGAACAAACCTGTGCCTAGAATTTGTGGCGGTTGTCGTTGCACCCAAATTAAAGACACCCCGCCTCGCAGTGCGCCCGCCGGCGAACGGTGAAGCTACGCAGGTTCATACTTGCCCGCAGAAGCTGGAATGGTGGCCCTGCAAGCAGTTCTAAGATATCTGCGACGGCTGCAGAACGGTTGTCACAACTCTTCGTGCAAGCAAGTTGTGTGATTCTCCTTTGGTTGGCGCAATGCTTCTGTGCCCAAACCGGACACCTTAGCGGTTGTCAGCATTTGAGCTTTGGAGGGTTACTTTTTTGGCACAAAGGAGAAAATGGACAAAAGGTTGCCATCAGGATCTGTAAAATCTGCGGAAAGTCCCACCTGGTCACCCTCTTCGCAGACCTCTCGGGGCTCTTCCCTAAGAGTTACACCTTTGTCTTTCAACTGTTTGGCGGCAACATGAACATCATCGACATTGAATACCAGGCATGCCTGTCGTTCGGTATTCCCGGCAACCTTTTCGGTTCCGTGTAAGGCCAGCGTTGTCGCGCCTGTTTCAAGTTCCACCCAGCCGGGGTGGTTTACTTTGACTGTCATTCCCAGGGTATCGCGATAGAAACTGACCGCTTTGTCAGTGTCCGTGACGTAGATGATCACATAAGACATTGTCGTGAGCTTGAGTCCGGTGCTTGTAGGCATAACTTACTCCAAGATAAAACAGATGAAAACGTCAGGATTCCTGCCGATGTAGTCAGCACAAAACACAGCACTCAGGCTAACTTTGGCGAGTACAGATCTTACCGCGAAGTGCCACGATCGATCTTAACCGGGCTTACTTTTCACTATTCGTTTTTGTCGATGTCACAAGGTTATCTTTTTAGTTCAGAAGCTTGCATCAACTCCTCCGCTATTCGGGATTCACGGAACCGTGGCGATCCAGCAGACATGTTGGAACGTTGTCGGATATTTTGGTATCAAGAGCCCCGAGTGCATGAAAAATGATGTCGCAAGATTTTCGGCGAACATATATCTGGACACTAACGGCTCTTCTTTTTTTGTTGCCGGCATCTCAAGCTGAGGTACCGCAGGCGGTGCAAGCTCCGTGTATTTCGAGGGTCGCAGGAGACATTCGAAATGGAGCTGGTGAAGCTATTGCTCAGGGAACGCCGTTGATTGATGGAGATGTTATTACCGCTGGTCGCAATTCCTGGTGTGAGGTGAAGTGGAGCAACGCAATTGTTCGTGCGTGGCAAGAAACGAGTTTCCAGATTCAGCCATCGCGCAATATCATCGCCGTCAGACAAGGCAGCCTGCGCCTCTTCGCTAAAAGAGGAGACGCTGACAACGAATGTTATGAACTGCGCACTCCTCATTACCGAGCGCAAGTCAGCGGATCTGCGGTCACTGTAACTGTATCTCACGCAGTTGAACAAATCTCTTCACTTCAAGAAAGAATTGTCGTCTATGACCTCAAGACGAATGCCATCGTTCGTGCAGTAGAACCTGGAAACGCATCCTCCTCCGCTCATTGAGTCTCGCGGATATGATAAGTCTACTCACTATCGTTATATCTGCGGATCCCACAGTCGCGCGTCAGACCGCATGAGGTTGAACACTGTTGGTCTAAATTTCTGACCCGGTTCCAGACAACCAGTCGATTGCACAAAATGCCAGGATTTGAGCTGATTCTCAGGTGCACTTCAGTTCAGACCATTGACGATCGTATATAAAAATCGACTTGCCAATGTCTTTGATCTCTTCGCAATTTGCGAGCACACTCTCGGGAGGATACAGTTCCTTGTCGGACCTCAATTCCGCATTGACCAGGGGCAACGCCGCTTCGTTGGGAGTGGCATAAAGAGTAAAATTCGATAGTGCCGCTGATACTTTCGCCTCCAGAATATAGTCAATCCAAAGGTGAGCAAGATCTGGATGCGGCGAGCTTGCTGGAATTGCTAAATTGTCTACCCACATTGACGCGCCGGTTTTTGGAATGATGTATTTAACGTCGTGATTTTCGCGCGCGGCTTGTTGGGCATCTCCACTGAACGACAACGAGAGGTGGCTGTCTCCGCTTGTTAAATACACGATGACTTGATCGGATGTGTAGCACATCACGAGCGGCTTCTGTGCTTTTAGATCATTGCAAGCCTGATGAACGATCTCTTCGTTGATTGTATTGTAGGATTGACCTCTCCGTTTGAGAGCGAATCCGAGGCACTCTCGTGCATCTTCAAGCATTGTCATTCGACCGGCAAAGCGCTTGTCCCAAAATGCGTCCCAATCGTTCGGATAGTCACGCGTTGAACGGAACAGTGATGTATTGAACGCGATTCCTGTTGTGCCAAATGTGTAGGGTACTGCATACTCGTGGTTCAGATCTTCCTTGTTTTGCGAAGTTCTGAACCGTGGCATGAGATTGCCGAAGTTCTTCAGTCTGTCGTGTTCAATTTTTCGTAGCAAGTTTAGCTTGCGCAACTTTGTAACTGCATAATTACTCGGAACCACAATGTCGTAGTCAGATGCGCCTGCTTGGAACTTAGCAATTAGAGCTTCGTTAGATGAAACGGTGTCATAGACGACTTGCACACCGTATCGTTTTTCAAATTCAGGAATCGCTTCTGGCTGAATATAATCGGGCCAGCTGTATATGTTTAACTGTCGCGATCGGTCATGGCGGGAGTCTGAATTGAGCGAGCAGCACGCACTCAGGGTGCTACCACATACGGTAGCTACACCAGCTTGAAGGAATTGCCTGCGGCTCAAACCCATAAAAATACGCCCTGCCTCAGGTCCGCTGCGGGCGGTGCCCAGTGCTGCGATAGCAGACTCCGTCCGTAGCTATGTGCAGTGCGCGCATGGGATAGGAACAGTCCACACCGCGCACGGGATAAGAACAGTCCACAGCGCGCACGGGATAAGAACAGTCCACAGCGCTCACGGGATAAGAATAGTCCACAGCGCGCACGGGATAAGAATAGTTCACATGGCTGCTGTAATGTGCGATTGGATCTTCCAGGTTGGAGGAAGGTTCGCAAACAGGACACAAGCTGGGTGCCTGCCTGTCTCTCATCCCAGTTAGTCATAATGGCCTCATTCCGAGGTCTCTTCCGGCCGGTTGTCCTCAATCTCTACAAGGAAAGGGCGTACCCAGTTTCTCATCTCTTCGTTGGTTGTGATGGTGACGCTCGGTAGCTCATGGTCTACGGACTGGCCTGCTTGGTTTTGCACAATGAAAAATGGTATCGGTTGCAAGTCAGGCTCTTCCTGCATGGCATTAAAGAGCTCCTGCGGGCTCCCTTCGACCAGCTCCGGCTCACACAATATCACGCATGGAAAGCACTTTTGAGCCAGGAAGAGTGCGAGTGCCACACTGGTGCTTTTTGCAACCTCACATTCGATGCCAGTGAGAGATTCTTTGACAGTCTCGAAAAGGTTGTTGCCCTTACCTGCGCAGAGTATACGAATTGCCACGATCGCTACCTTGATAGAGACCGTGATTCTATCATCACCTAACGTGGTTGTTTGAACCGACCGCTTTTTTCCAACAGCAATGTTATTTGTTCGGGGCTGATAATGAACAGATGGCTGAATTGATGATGTCTCATACGTCACATATACAAACATTCTTGAGGCGATGACTTAAATGATCGTGACGTAAAGGTGAATTTTCTGGTTGAGAAAGAATAAAGATGCGATAATGTCAGTAACGGAAAAACCTGTGTTCTCCTCGGCTGACCTTACGGGTCACCCGTCGATTTGTGGTTAATCGAAAAAGGGAACGTCATTTCACCCGGTCGAGCGCGCCGCGCTGTGGCGTGAATTAATCGGCCTCTGTCCAAATGCAGTCTTGTTGCAGCCGCCTCTATACGCTAACTCTAGATTGCAGCGAAGAATCCCTATACCAGGACATTGCGATTCGCGGGTTCAGCTCGCGCGCATAACTATGCCTGTGCAGCACGTGGTGCGCACAGCGCGAAAGGAGTGTGCCACCATGTATGCTTCACCGTTACTTCAGCCTCTGACCGCTTTGCGTTCAGTGGCATGCAAACAAGTTGAAGTGGATGACGAAGATCCGATTGACGAAGACGAGCTTCCGGTTCCGGTCAGCCGAATCCCCGTCGCTCGCCCGGAAGAAGAGATCGAGGAAACCATCCGTGAGCAGAGCGCCATTAAGAGTTATTTTCTGGAGGTCGGTCGCTACAAGCTACTAAAAGCGGAGGAAGAAATTCACCTTGCGAGGGCATTTAAACATGGCAGCCTGGTGGCCCGAAACCGGCTCATTGCTTCGAACCTGAGGCTGGTAATTAGCATCGCTAAAAAGTACGCGGGCTCTGGACTGGATCTCGAAGACCTCATTCAGGAAGGCAATCTGGGGCTCATGCAAGCGGTAGCCAAATTCGATCCTGCGCGAGGTAGCAAATTCTCGACTTATGCTACGTGGTGGATTCAACAAGCTATTCAACGAGCGATCTGCAATAAAGGACGGACCATAAGAATTCCTGTTCATGTGACGCAGCAGTTTTATCGGTTGCGGAAAGCATCAAAGCCGTTCTACCAAAAGTATGGCAGAGCGCCCAGTGCTGCTGAACTCTCGGAACTGACGGGCCTCACTGTCGATGACATCGTGCATATTTTACGAAGCCAGGTAACGGTAATGTCTCTCGATGCGCATCCTGCAGGGATGGATGATGGAGACGACATGCTTGATCGAATGATTCCAGACGAAGATGAAGAACACTCGCCGGAAGCCAGCGCAGAAATACGATTACTTTCGAAGCGTGTCAGTCAGCTCCTGGCTCACCTTTCGAGAGATGAACGCACCGTAATGGAATTGCGCTACGGTATAACGGGAATAGCTCATCCTGGCGACGCCGAGATAGCGAACGAAATGCATACGGATCGATGTGATGTTCGTCGAACGACTATACGAGCCATGCGAAAATTGCGTAAGATTAACTGCGAAAGATCTCTTGCCGAATACTTGCAATAGATGGAGATCCAAATTCATCTCAGCCAAGTCCGCCTTTCTTGCGAACGCCATGCCATGGACCAGCCGTGCGAAGTCTGATAGAGAGAACCTGCCGCACCTTTGCGTTCGTTTTTGGCCAGCGAACTATTAAATTGGCGTAAATTTGCTTTAAGTCGAACAGAAGGCAGTTTCCACAATTGTTTTTTTGTGACACGTCACGTGCGTAGACAACGCAGGCTGGCAAAGATTTGAAACGCACTATGCCATCCATCACCCTTCGGCTTTGAGGTGAATCATCCTTTCGATATTGGCGCGGAAATTTTCAATCTACTAGAATTGCTTCTTTACCTTTCTGCTGGAGCAGGTTATGAGCAAGCTAGTAGTCGAAGTGTGCCGGGTCGAGAAAATTGAGCCCCATCCTAACGCCGAGCGACTAGCGATCGCGACAGTAAAGGGCTGGAAAACATGCGTGAGATTTGACCCCGACACTGGGAGCGCCGAGTTCGAGCCTGGAGACAGGTGCATTTACTTTCCTCCTGATTGTATTCTTCCTCCTGAGTTAGCCAACGGTGCTAGCGACGAACCGCCGGGCCGGTTGGGAATTATGCAATACCTGAACAGGCTACCGAAAAATCAAGATGGAATTCAGCCTCCTGGCGGCCGGGTTAAGGCTGCGCGACTGAGAGGGGTTCCGTCCTACGGAGTAATTACACGAATCGCGCCCGAGTTGGGCGACGATCCGAATTGGGATATTGGCACCGATGTCGCGAAATTTTTCAATGTCACGAAATGGGAGCCGCCGCTTGAATCCACCGATGGCGACGCGGAGGCCGAACACCCACGGTTTCATCGATACACCGACATTGAAAACATCGGTAACTACCCTGGTGTAGTTGCAAATGTAGAAGTCGTTTTTACGGAAAAGATCCACGGCAAAAATTGTCGATTGGGCCTGATACAGGAGATCGCCGAAGACGGCACAGAGTCTTGGCTATTCATGGCTGGCTCGCACTCTGTTCGGAGAAAAGAGAAAGATACCAAAGGGCGAACCTCGGAATATTGGAGCGTACTAAACGAGAACGTTCGCAATTTGCTGGAATACCTGCGCGACGAATTTGCTATCGATCAACCGAAAGTGAGTATATTGATTTTCGGCGAGATTTATGGCTCAGGCGTGCAAGACATGTGTTACGGCCTCGCGAACGGACAACGCGGCTTCAGGGCGTTTGACATAGCTATCAACGGCTTGTATCTCGATTTTGACGTTAAGTGCGAATTGTTTCGAAAGTTCGGAATCGAAATGGTTCCGATTGTTTATCGCGGCATGTTCAGCAACGACGTGTTGGAAGCGCATACCGCCGGACCGACCACACTTTGTGCTCCAGAAGATGCCGGTAAATTTAAAGGTCGGGAAGGACTCGTGGTGGTGCCAGTGAAGGAGGTTCTTTATTCCGAGGCTCTTGGTGGCCGGTTGATCGTGAAAGCTCTCTCAGTAGATTACCTCGCTCGAAAAGGAGGCACTGATGCTCGTTGAGAGAAGAACATGGAGGTTGAGGCAGGCGAAGTATTAAGAGAGATCTATTGTACTGATCCAACTTCGCGCTGCAATCACGAGTGTTTTCCCCTTCACTCCAGGTGGTTCTATCAATTGGACAGAACTATTCGATCTCAATCAAATAGAGAGTCTAAAATCCGCGCGAACCATTCGATCTCAATCAAATAGAGAGTCTAAAAATCCGCGCGAACCATTCGACAATGGAGAACAACACTCGTCGTTTGCACATGTCCCCTGGTGAAGTGTTGCCAATCTCGTTTGTGCCGTGAGATGCACGTTCTTCGAATAGAATGTGTTTAAGAGATTGGAGAAAAAGGCACGGAGCAGATGGAGAAACAGGCACGGAGCATGAATGAATGAATGAATGAATGCTTTGGTGTATTGTTTCTGCAGGTTTGCGCGCTCGCGGGATATTAATTAGCCCTGTGCGACCCAGTCTTTTGCTGCGATCTGCTTCCAACGCGAACGTATGGCGTCGTATTGTTCTTTTGGTAAGGGACCTTTTGCTACTTCAACGGCATTTTGTTGCCATCGCTCAGGTTGTGTCGTTCCGACGATAGCGGTGTGAACTCCAGAGTTCATCAATGTGAATCGCAAGGCTATAGCAACCTGCTCGCTCAGACGACCGTTGCTTGCGCTGCCTTCCTCGATGAAATCGAACTTCAGGCTCTGAAGTCTCTCCCAATACGCCTGGTAATATGTGTTAGTGGGTAGGGTTTTCTCGCGCCACGCAACGTTTGCCACTGGCCTCTTAATTATGACACCCATCTCCTTCTCACGAGTGAGCGGGAGCAAAGTATCAATCGATTCCTGGTCCGCTATATTGAGCGATGTTTGGAGTGTATCGAAGGCTCCGCAGTTGATTGCGAACCTAGCCGCATTTCCATCTCCGCTATATCCTATGAATCTTGTCTTTCCCGCAGCCTTGGCATTTTGTAGCGCTAAGATTACTTCTCCCCGTCTCAAAATATCTTCCGAACAGCTGTGTAACTGTATTAGATCCAATCTGTCTGTTCGCAGGCGACGTAAACTTTGATCGATTGAAAAAGCAATACTATCTTTGTCCCATGCAGGCACGTCGAAGCTGCCTCTGTGCCCGACCTTGGTGAACAGGTGAAAATCATCTCTGCGATGAGAGACCGCCATTCCGATCAGCTCTTCGCTTCCTGCATAACATTCGGCTGTGTCGATGACATTTAAACCTGCGTCTAGCGCGCTGTTGAGCAGGTGCGCGACCGTGTCTGGTTCAACTCCCTGAAAACCTATTTCTGCTCCACCGAAACCAAGAACGGAAACGTTCATGCCAGTACGACCAAACACGCGCTTTTCCATGACAACTACCTCCGGGAGCCATTATGAGGAAAAGAGATCTTATACCTTTTCGGGCTCAGGTGAATCCCGCCGAGCATCATCTGATTTTTTCTCATCTGGGCGCAACACGCCCCGGCTTGGTGAGACGCGTTCTTGGGGCGAGCGATTGATGATATTATCTCTTGCACGCTTGCGCTCAATATTCGATTTTTTATTCCTGCATTCATGCGTTTCTAGTTCGCTGCCTTCATCACTGCAAAGAGGCTCTTTCCATGGAAGACTATGAAAAGCTTGGCGTTTTTTATCTTGGCAAAAGATTTGACGCAGTGAACAAGACTCGAACAGAAGAGTTGATTCTTTATGACTCAAGAGATCTGTTAACTCATGCGGTCTGCGTCGGTATGACCGGCAGCGGTAAGACAGGATTATGCATCGACTTAATTGAAGAAGCGGCCATTGACAGTATTCCTGTCATCGCTATAGATCCCAAAGGCGATTTGGGCAATCTTCTTCTGACTTTTCCCGGATTGGAAGCGTCTGCTTTTGCGCCATGGATTGATCCAGACGAGTGCCGGCGCAAAGGAACAACCAGGGAAGAACTCGCTCAAGAAACATCCACCGCTTGGCGGGTCGGGCTTGAGGAGTGGGGGCAAAGCACAGAGAGAATCGAGCGGCTCAGAAAAACCGTAGACTTTAACATCTACACTCCCGCCAGCAATGCCGGCACACCAGTTTCGATTCTCCATTCATTCGACAGTCCGGGAGCGGACGTAATTGAAGATTCAGAGTTGTTTCGCGAGCAGGTCTCTTGCACTGCAACGAGCATTTTGGCTCTGCTGTCTATTGAAGCGGATCCGTTGAAGAGTCGCGAACACATCTTGTTGTCTACAATCTTAAACATTGAATGGAAAGCGGGGCGCGATCTTACGTTACATTCGCTCGTCGAGAAAATCACAAATCCTCCGATCAAACAGCTCGGCGCGATGCCGCTTGATTCTATATTTCCGCCAACCGACAGATTTCAGTTTGCTTTATCGATCAATAATCTGCTAGCCTCACCCGGCTTCGAAAGCTGGATGGAAGGAGAGCCTCTGGACATCGGCAACCTGCTGTACAGTGACACAGGTAAGCCAAAAGTCAGCATAATTTCCATTGCGCATTTGGCCGACAGCGAACGGATGTTTTTTGTCTCTCTCCTGCTAACAAGGTTGCTCGCTTGGGTGAGAAGACAATCAGGCACTACCAGCCTGCGCGCAATTCTTTATATGGATGAAGTAACGGGCTATTTCCCGCCTGTGAAAAATCCTCCGTCCAAGCCGCCGTTACTTGCATTGCTGAAGCAAGCTCGTGCGTTTGGACTGGGCGTGGTACTGGCAACGCAGAATCCAGTCGACCTCGATTACAAAGCCTTAGGCAATACTGGTACTTGGTTTATCGGTCGCTTGCAGACGGAACGCGATAAGAAGCGCGTTCTCGACGGTTTGGAAACAGCCGCTGACGCGGGCGGAACTAGCTTTGACCGACAGCAGATAGATAGGCTGCTATCGAGTTTGAGCCGTCGAGTTTTTCTCATGAATAATGTTCACGAAGATGGACCAGTGCTTTTCGAGTCTCGGTGGAGTCTTTCCTGGCTTAGAGGTCCGTTGAGCCGAGCAGAACTGAAAGCACTATGCGCGGTGCAGCGCGCCGGTGTAAGTGAGGAAGCAAAAAGGACTCACTCCAAGAATTTATCAGCTAATGAAACTGGAGACGATCACTCGACTGTCGATGGACGGAATCCTTCGGCTGTCCCCGGTTCCTCGCCATCTGTTGCAAGTGCTACGCACGGTGGAGCTTCCTCTCAGACAGTAAGCAGCGCAAAAATTAAATCGCCTCCGATGCTACCTCCAGATATTACCGTGCGCTATGCGCCGGTTCGCAAACAACTAGAGGATGGCGCGAAACTTGTATACAAGCCAATGCTTTTATGCAGAGCGGAAGTGCGATTTGCCGATCAGAAGATCCCCGTCGATCTGACCAGAAGGCTGACGATGCTAACTCTGATGAAGGGGGAAACAGATCCGATAAACTGGCAGAAGAGTTTCTCTGTTGACCTGGAGCCGTCCGAGCTTCTCACAAGCCCCGCGCCGGGCGTTGAATTTGCCGACTTGCCAGCGCCGGCGGCCACCCCGAATTGTTACACTCAGTGGAAGAAAGATTTTGCCGCGCGCCTTTTAGAAACTCAGAAGCTAGACCTGTTCCGGTGCCCGATAACGAAGCTATATTCTCGGGCCGACGAATCTGAGCGCGAGTTTCGCATTCGCTTGATGCAAGACACGCATGAAGAGCGAGACAGGCAACTTGAAGTATTGCGAAAGAAATACTCAGATAAACTACAACCACTTCAAGATCGACTTCTTCGAGCGGAGCAGATGCTGGAGAAGGAGGAAGCCGAAGCTCGACAGGCGGATTTACAGTCAGCGGTCAATATTGGTGCATCACTTTTCGGCGCCGTTATGGGAAGGAAGATTCTCAGTCAGACGAATATACGCAGAGCCACTTCGGCCATCAATAACGCGAATCGTTCCAGTCGCCAGCGAAAAGATGTGGAGAACGTTCGGGAATCTATTGATCAGCTTCAGGATAAAATTGCGCAATTGGAGCTGGAATTTCGGACAGAAATGACTAGCTTGCAGGCAAAACTAGACCCTATAAGCCAACAATTTGATAAGGTGACTTTGGCGGCAAAGAAAACCAATGTGCGCGTGGTGGAGACGGGGCTCTGTTGGGCACCATGCGTGCGACAAGACGATGGGAAAATAACAGCTGCCTGGTAATACAATTTGCCTCTAATTCAGTAGCTCTTGCCTCTAATGCAGTAGCTCTGGGACTGCTCGCCGAACCCGTAGCCGACTTCGGAAATGCTATTTAAAAGCTGTCATCGTAGATGGTGCTGTGTACGTTCTTTTCAACCGTGCGTTTCAAATTCAGAGTGCCCGGGCGGTAATAGCAGCTCTTCCCCATGTATCATGTTGATAGAAATTCCCTTCAAATATGGTCAAATATTGGCAAGTTGGGCATAAACCAGTTACTGGCAGTGACTACCAGACTCTGATTTGTTTGATCGAGTCCTGGCGAATCGGGCGACTTAATGTTCAAACCAAAACCACCACAAAATCAACAGCCTCAACCACCCTCAAGGCAGCGTCTGCCGATGGTGGAACGCCCCCCGAGGCAGGAGGATATTGCTGCTCTCTTTACCGGGGCAATGCGAATCAAGGGCTGTAGCTTTGAACTTCCAGTGAAGCCGTCGAGTGGACCGAGCGTGTGGTTGGTCACATGCCAATTCGACACATATTCAAACGAAACGGTCTGGTCGATGTACGAAGGGGAGCAGGGCAGTGTTCCACTTTGGAACTGTCCCCATAGTGATCTGGATCTTGTATTTGACATGGTCTGCATGTCGTGCGGTACTGCTACCCACACAAACATTCCTGCGGAAGTGGCGCCGCTTCCCTATACGCCACCGGCTCCTACCCCCGCGCCGGCACCCGCTCCGGCATATCAACCTCCTGTTCAGCAACCGGCTTACCCGCCGGCAGGTTCGTATCCCGGGCAACCTCAGCAGGCCCAGCCTTATGCGACCCCGTACCCGCCACAGCCAGGTTATCAGACACCTCCGGCGACACCATATTCGCAACCGCCTGCATCGCCGCCATATAACCAGCCGCAACCTGCGCCCTTTAACCAGCAGCCGGCCCCTCCTTATAGCCCGCCTTTCCAGCCGCAGCCTACACCCGGATACCAGCAGCCAGCCCCGTATCCACAACCTGCTCCGTATGGACAACCGGCGCCGCCTCCTCAGCCTTATCAAAATCCACCCCAGTCACCAGAGTGGCCGGGCTACCAGCAGAACAATCAAGGTGGATATTATCAGCAGGGTCAGCCTTATCCTCCTGCGCCAGGGGGGCAGCAGTTCCCTGCGCAACCCCAGCCCCAGCCAGTGGCACAACCTGCGCCTGTTACTCCACCGCCGGCACCTGCACCCGCCCCAACTCAGCCCCCTATATTTACTCCGGGGCAGTCAACTTACTCCCCTTCAACTAGCTCGAATTCAGACAGGGGAGGGGCGGTCACCCCCGAAATAACGAATTTCATCGATCTTATAACTAAGGGCACGCCAAACTTACTGTTAGGCCACCTTTTTGTTGAGGCCGGCATTGTTCCCAACCGCTGCTTGGATGCAGCACTTAAGTGTCAGGAGCTCGTCCGACTTGGTCGCCTAAACAACGAGCAGGCCATACTGGCATTGAAAAGGGCGGCGGAGTTGGGTGGCATTCTTGACGAAGATATTATCGCTTGGGCAAAAGACCCTGATGCGGCTCGGGCTCGTTCACGCGCGCATTCAGAAACAAGCACCGGCGGGCATCAGGCGCAGCAGCCGTCTGCAAGTCAATCTTCACAGCCACAATGGGAGCACCCGCCTGCCGCCAACAAGCAACGTCCCCCGCAGCAGCAACAGCCGCAGCAACAGCCGTCTCAAACCGGGGCCCGTAGTCAGCAATCGGCACCCGGACCGGGAGCATATACTCAAAGCCCCAGTAACCCCGCGATGCAGAAGGTCATTGAGCTTCTCAAACAAGCAGGCCTGGTGTCGGAGGCTGACGTTGAAACCGCTCGAAAAGTTCGTAGTAAACACGGCGGGGAGTTGGCTCAAATTCTGGTATCAGCAGGAAAAGTGAGCGGGCAAACCCTTGAGGCAGCACAACACTGTCAGGAACTCGTGACCAACGGACGCTTGCGCATCGATAGAGCAATTAGTGCGTTGCACTATTGTGAGCGGATGAGAGCGACTCTTAAAGAAGCCTTTGATGAGCTTCAGATAGAGCTGTTGTAAAGTCGCCGAGTCACTTTGAGGCAATGAAATGCTTCGTGGGGCAGTGTTTTAAGGCGCGTTTTTAAGGCACGGGAGACCGCTGCGCATCTCGCGTTTTCCGGTAACTTGGAAAAGTGCAGCCATCTTCATCACTCGTTCAGAGGCGGGGCGCGTCGCGTTGTCGCCCATGAAGATCCTCGATGGAAGCGCGGAGACAGAGTTACGCCGGGCCCATCCACGGAAGCACCTGGCAACGAAGTCATGAACGCTGGCATCAATGGCCCGGTCTGCACCGGCGGGCCAGAATCCTTCTGCCGAATATTCGGATCGCCTGGTATTTAGTTTGCTGAGCAAAGCAGGAACAAGACTGCTGTTGAGTGGTCCGAGAGCGAATGAGAAAATTGTCCATCCCTCTTGAGGGGGATCGTGAGGACTTTCCTTCGAAGGGAAGGTGGGCTAAGCAATCACGTGGCACACCGCGTGTGCCACGCCATTGCCTCACTATGCCGGTTCCAGCAAACGCTGATGAAAGCGCTTCGCGGAATGATAATGAACCACTTCGTACCGAGAGTTCAAAGCTAGCCTGCTACGCCCTGCTTGACTACCGAGCTGAATGAGTCGAACAATCCCATCGAGTATTCATTTCATATATTGTGAATGCTTTCCGCATGCAGCCCGATTCTAGTGAGACCAAGAATTTCACCAAAAAAATGTTTGCAAACAACAAAAAGGTCCGTTGTATTGAGTGCCGCTTTGTACCGGCATTCTCTGCGACCAGAATTAATAAGGTCTAGTCATCACATACTTGGTGCCGGGAGTGAGTGCTGTGCAGAAGCGCTTATAAAGCCCGACTTCAGAGGGTATTCGAAGAGTTGTACTGAGATTGATCGAGCCAATCAATAATTCGATTTAGGGGGACTTTCCCGCTGAGCTTTGATTTACCCCCCTTTTCAGATTTCCAAGTTAGTGATAAAACACTATTAGAACTGGAGGTCGACATGGCTACAGCAAAAACAACGAAGACGAACGAAGCGAAAACGGTCTCAGCGTCTACACGTAAGAAGACCTCTCGGAAAAAAGCGCAGTCTCCTTTGGCCATTTGTCCGACGAATGGAGCAGGTTGGTGCCCCTATCCATTCTCTGTCGCACAGCTCAAGAAGAAGCTGAAGAAGCGCGAGAAAGAAGCCGCAAAGCAAGCGGCCATGGCCACTTAATTCACTTCTCAGTTAATTAGCGCCAAGTATGGAAGCCCGCTGAGCTGGCGACTGACCCGAAGGCGAGCTTCTTAAACTAAGGACTTTCTTGTTGAGATTATGTCGGATTTGATGGCATCTGCTGCGATACAGGCAGGTGCAGCCCGAGCCAGGTGCAATCCGAACCCCTAGCCAAGTGCAATCCGAACCCCGTGCCGAGCAATCCGAACCAGGTGCAATCAGGTGCGCCAGTGAAGTTTGTGTCCGTTTTCCACCACCTATCCGTTTCCACCGCCTAGCCGCCCGGGGTTCACTGTCGCACCACCCTGGCACAGAAGATTCAGCCAAAGCAGCTAACGCAGAAGGAGCATCCGGCGCGATTTGGCTTTTTGCCGCTAACGGGGGGACTGAGGATCTATCAGTTGTGGAGTTCGGCCTAAGTCCGACGAATGGGGCGGGCTTATTGAGAGAGACGCTATTGGTAGCAGCGCTGGCACCTATCGCGCCTTAATCTATTTTCGAACAAGCTAATCGGCTATATTCCGTGGAATTAAGGCAGATTTAAGCCAGACCCGCATCATCACCGAATTTGGCCGGATACCATTTGGTCCGCTGGGAACAGTGGCACCCCACCGGGACCGAATAACGTCTTCCATCAGCGGACCTGGTGGTCCTATGGCACCGGCGTATTATGGCTGGCACCCACCCGCAGAGCGTGGCACCGGCACTGGTGTTTATGGCATATTCGGAATACATCGCGTCTTCGAATATGGCTGCCCGCACCATCCTGAGGTCACGCCGCTCGATAATGAACCCTAGTAGGATTTATGACGTGGAGAGAGTCCGGTGATCACGTAACGGCTACGATTGTTGACGACGACAGGTTTGATGTCCATCCTCAGGTCCCGCGGCCCTTAAGATTGTTTCCTCAATCGTTCAATCCGTTCTTCCAGTGGCGGGTGAGAAGCGAACAACTTCATCAATCCGCTCGGATGCCCGTTGATTTGCAAGAGCTGCACTGAGCTTGCCTGGGCTGAGACCATGGGTTCATAAGTACGTTTAAGCTCTTCCAGAGCGCCAATCATGCGCGCTTTTCCTGCTAGCTTGGCTCCGCCCGCGTCAGCTCTGTATTCGCGCCAACGTGAAAACCATGCCACAACCATCGATCCGAAGAACATGAAGACGACGTCTAGAATTCCCTGAACAACATAAAACGCTATGCCGGGTCCACGATCGTCTTCGTCTCTGCCCAACGTCGTGACTGCATAAGCAATGACTCGCGAAAGGAACATGACAAATGAATTGACTATGCCTTGCAAAAGCGCCATCGTTACCATGTCGCCATTGGTTATGTGTGTTATTTCGTGGGCCAGAACTCCGGTTATCTCGTCGCGATCCATTCGGCTAAGCAAACCCGTCGTTACAGCTACCAGAGCCATTGAACTTGAAGGACCTGTTGCGAATGCATTGAGGTCTGCCGAATCATAGATTCCTACTTCGGGCATTGTTTTCATGCCGGCCTGGCGGGCCAGCTCATAAACCGTTTGAACAAGGAAGCGAAGGGTGGGATCATTGGTATTGGGATCAATTAGTTGTACGCCCAATTGTGATTTGGCAATCCACCTGGAGAGCAACAAGCTGATAAATGATGAAACTGAGCCATAGAGCAAGCACATGATTGACAGCAATCGGTAGTCGATACCGTGACTGGTCAGGTAATAGTTGACTCCAAATACTGCGGCTAACAGGTTGACCGTCAAAAGAATGAGTGCATTCACTACTACAAACAGAAAAATTCTTCTGCCAATCTCCATATTGATGTCTCCAAAGGTGCACATGATCACAGACTCAATGGTACTGGCGAAGTTTCCGTACGAAAAGCTTTTAATTCTTTCGTAATTATGTGACACCGGGCATTTGGAGGTGTCAAAGGCAATAGGAAAGGGAAAAAAACGGTATAAACTTTAGAGGGATTTTTCGCGAGGGTGCCGTGGTCGAAGCAGAGCAAACTAACAAGAACGACATCAAGATCGGTGAATTGCTGACTGGCGTGGGTGTGGTTACGAGTGGTGATTTACAGGAAGCTATTCAGATTGCCAAGCGCATGAACCTTCCTATTGGTCGTGTAATTGTTATGTCGGGCGTAATCACGGAGCAGAATCTTCAATATGCTCTTGAGGCGCAGTCTCTAATAAAAGATGGCTTGCTTGATAAAGAGACCGCCTTAGCATCACTAAAGTCTTGCTATAAAAAAGGAGTTACGTTACAAGACGCTCTGGCTGAACAGAAGTGGGCTCCTCGTCAAGATCGAATGTCGAATAAGCTGGGCGAGCTCCTTATGGACTCAAATATGGTTAGTCAGGCTCAATTGGATTCTGCGCTGAATACCAGTTTCGAAACAGGCATGCCGCTCGGGGGAACCCTTGTGCTACAGGGCGTGCTCTCTGCTCAGCTACTACCCATGGTGCTTACAGCGCAGGAACAAATCCGCGACGGAAAGATCACACGCAACGAAGCTGTGGAACAGCTCAAATCTGCGGTACTTTTTTGGGCAAAGGCGGACGAGGTCGCGAACAAAGGAACCTATTCCGACATGATTTCGGAACAGGCGCCCACTGGTCGCGCGGTCGCGACTTCTAGTGGCGTTGTAGCGCCGATAACAAGAGAGATGCCTGCTCCTCCACCATCTAGGGAGCCTCGACGGCAGCAACATTTTGCACCGGTGGGCGGAGGAGTCGACCTTTCACTGGTAGACATGATGAAGTTTTCCGGATTCTGCGGCGATCATGATATTTACGAAGCCGTAGAACGTGCCCTGGCGAACTCCGAAATTGCATCGCGGTTGTTTATGGCGACAGGCCTGCTCACCCAGGCGTCTCTGGATAATTTTTTACGATGCCGATCATTGATCCGTCGTGGTGTTATCAGCCAGGAACAAGCGCTCGAAGCATTGTCTATCTGGCAAGACCAGGGAATAAGCCTGGACGAGGCTTTTCAGGATATGGGTGTTTCTGTTCCGACGGCAGGCAGTGGTGGCTGGTAAACGATCGAAGATCGCTTCTCGGTTTCTACTGATGTGTTTCCGGGAAAGGGTTTCGCGCTAATTCCAGACTTTAGGGATCTTGCGTCCAGATAATAAAGTGGCCCATCTCGTGCATTAACAACATTGCGCTCTGTTACTGCTGTGGTGAACCATGTGACTCAAGACCCGATGCTGATTCCGCGGCTTTGTGTGCTCGTTCTAGCTCTTCCAATTCAGCCGTTAATGCGATTGTTGTTTTGTCATTCTTACCGTTCAACTGTTCGCTAAGCTTGATGGCTTCACCTAGATAGAATCGGCCCGTGTCACCTCTATGTTCTTTGAAGTACAATTTTCCTAATGCCGTGTCGGCAATAATTATCTGCTCTTTCGCCTTTCTGCTGGTGGCTGTCTTTCCCAGTTGGCGAACGCGTTTGTACATCTGCTTTGCGTTCCATCTACCAGTTGTGACTTTGTCTGAAGAATCACTCTCAGCCTTATGTATTTCTCCAAGCTGATTTAATGATGAAAGCATATCGGCGATATGATCTTCGCCTTCCGGCTCATCAATGATTTCATCAGTCAGGTCTACAATGGGAAACGACTGTCCGCCGCCCTTGCTTCGTTGTTTCAAATGAAGGGCTTGATTGTAGAGTCTGGCAGCTAAAACGGTGTTTGTTGATGAGTATCGATTGGCAAGCTTTTCCGATGAGACCTGCAAGGCTGTCAAAGCATCGTCATCGTTGTACAGACCGCCTGATGCAGCGATTGAGCTGACTACCCGATATATGTCTTCTGGAAAGAGCGCGGCTAGATCGCGCAACATCGTTTTGTTGTTAGCAGTACGAAAGATCGCCCAGATGGCGCCGTCGCGAGTCATGCGATGAGCTTTGCGTTTTTTCGGTGAGGCTGTTTGGGCACCAGACTTCGGATCTGGTGCAAGAGCCGCAGGCTGTGCAGGGGAAGCTTCTTCGCCATCGCCATCGCTTGAGTCTGCTTTATCAGCCTCGGAAAGATGCGGAAGCATCTTCGCGATTGCCTCGATTCTGTTGAGTTCGTGTTGTCGCTCGTTGAATTGAAAGGTGACAAAGGTGCCGATACATGCGGCATAAAACGTCACTGCTATCTTCAGTATCTCAACGTCTCGTTCCCAGCTAAGCCAGGCCCAACCTTTCTTGGGCTCAGGTTTCTTCTGGGCTTCTTTTGATTCCGATTCAGAGGGGGGTTCTTCTGCTGCCATGCCTCTACTATGCCACCTGTAATATGGAATTACCGTATGGCAACAATTTAAAACAATTTGCAATCGTTCTCGTCCGCGACCCGTCATCGTCATTCGGGGCTCAGGAGCGACCGTTGGCAGCCCTGTGAAGAGGATCTTCGTCATTTGCATGGAGTACTTGAGACTGGGAAGGTATAGACTTCCTGTCGCCACAGGGTAAGATATTGCCGTTGTTGAGGAGCGCCAAAGTATGACAGCCACGTTGATGGAAACCTTGAAAAAGTCCACAGCAGCCATGCATGATTCTGCAGAAGGAAGCCCGTTTCAGAGTTTGCTAACAAAGGCAAAACTCCCGAAGGAAGTCTATGCAGACTATTTAGCTCAACTCTATCTTTTGCACGGCGCCCTGGAACAAGAACTTCGACGTCACGCCAGCACCGCAGCAGTGGTATCACCTGCGGAGTTTCAGGAAGAGTTCCTCAAGCAAGATCTGACAAGTCTCGGGCGTCGCCCCGAGGACAGTAAGCCGCTATCATCGACGAGCAAATTGCTCGCTGACATTGAGGTCTGCTCCAAAGAATGTCCGGAGGCTCTCCTGGGGATGCATTATGTGTTGCTGGGAAGCAAGCATGGTGGAAAGTTCATTGCGAAAAACATGCAATCGGCATATGGTCTGCAAGATGGTTTGGGAAGCGTTTACTTTGACCCTTACGGACCGACTTTCATGAGTATCTGGAAGCAATTCAAAGAGCAAATGAATCAATTGGATGTATCACCTGCAGTTACAGAAGCTATAAGCACTGCTGCAGGGCAGATGTTCAATCGAATAACAGAAATAGGATTGGAGCTAATGCCACGGGTAACTTCTGCATCTGCGTAGCAATCCGCACTGCCACCAGATATGGTGCACAAGAGAACTCGCTTTGACGTGGCAATAACGATTCTAGTGGAGCGTCCTTCTGTCGCTCCATCTGGCATTATTCGTTCTATGCTTGGACTTAGAGCGTTCCTACGGTCCAGACAGATCGTCTGCAGCCTGATCTTGTTGTTTCGGAGATGAGCCCAATTCCTTCTCTAGTTTGCCTATTTTCTCGAGTATCTGCTTTTCGCTGTCCGTAACCTCTGTGTGGTTCGCGTTTCTCATTTGCTTGAGTAGGTCGGCGTATCCACGGAGATCATCCAAAAGAAGTTTCTGGTCTTTTCCATCTTCTTCCGCTAGTTTGATAGCTTCTTCTAAATGTTTTTCAGACTCTGTAAAGTGGCTTTGATCGCGCTCGAAAGTGCCTAAGTTAAATAGCGCCTTGGATAGGGCCTTCTTATTCTCGGGGGTTGCGCACCCGATGTTCTTGCGAATTGAAGCTGCGTCGCGGTAAAGAATCAGTGACTCATCATATCTCTGTAAGTCGGAATAGCACTTTGCCAACTGGGTTTTTAGCTCGGCCACTTTCGCGTCGCCTCCCAACCCTGTACCTTCGTAAACTCGCATCGCTTGTTGCAGCAATTGCTCTTCTTCCCGATGCAGGTCTCGTGAATGCAACCGAACCGCAATATCACGCGCGGCACTGCCGGTGCCTTTCACCTCTGCCTGTCGCTTGGTTCTGTCGTCAGAACTCGTCAGAGGGATCTCCAATTTTGAGAGGTGTTGCTGAATTGCTTCGTAGTCTCTTCTGATTGAGTTTGTCACGCTTTCTGATATTTCGTGTCTCAGCCTCTCTTGTTCGGTTGAGTCACCCATGGCTAAAGCAACCCGCCATTCTGCCCTGAGCGCTTTTTCAAGTCTATCTCCGGCATCGTCGAATCTGCGTGCCATTTTTTCAGCTTGGCTTCCGACTTTTTTCGCGTCTTGAATTTTGCCTTTTCCCAGATCATCAGAAAGTTCTTTGAGCAGGTTGGCAAAAAGAATTCGATCGAGTGCGGAGACGCGATCTACTCCTTCAACACCAATTGGCACCGTGAACAGCCAGAGCGCGATACCGGCAATACCCAACACTGAAATTATTGGTATGAGCGGGTTGCCCTTTTGTTTTGTACAGGTTGTGCTCCCGCCGGTCAGTGCCAGTTTGACTCTGTCAAACGTCATTGCCAGGTTTGAAGGACCGCGCGGCACCTCAGGTACAGCACCTGCTCTGTATCCTTTAATACCACTTGCGAGTGCAGCATCGAGCAAGGCCTGCCTGAGTTCTGCAACCGAACCGTATCGCCGGTCCGGATCTTTCTCGAGGCATTTCATTATCACAGCTTCTAGTGCCGCTGGAATTTGCGATTGAGGCGCGGTCTTACTGAAAGGCGGAGGCTGCTCCTGTAAATGTTTTACAACCGTGTTGATGTAGGTGTCGCCGATGAGCGGCGGAATGCCCGCCACAGTTTCATACATCAGACAGCCGAACGAGTAGATGTCTGATCGCGGATCCATTCCCCTTCCATTGCATTGCTCCGGGCTCATATATAGAGGGCTACCGAAGATTTCGCCTGTCTGAGTCAATTGTTGCCGTTGCTTCTCGCCCTCTTGCGGCGCAGCTTTCGCGATGCCGAAGTCTACGAGTTTGACCAGGTCTGTTCCGTCGTCTTCAGGTATCACCACCAAATTGCTTGGCTTAATGTCTCTATGAATGATCCCTTTCTTGTGGGCATGCTCAAGCCCATCAAGGCCTTGCTTGAACACTTCAATTGCACGTGAAAGCGGTATGGTCCCCTGCGATTCAATGAGGTCGGAGAGACTTGATCCCTCCAGGCAATCCATTACGAGATAGGCCTGTTTGGGCTCCGCCTCGGTAAATCCGAAGTCATGCACAACTACTACGTTTTGATGCGAAAGTGAGCTGGCCGCCGAAGCCTCTCGTCGAAATCGCTCTCTTGCAACTTCATCATTCGTGAGTTCTTGATTCAGCAGTTTAAGCGCCAGAATCTTCTCCATGTGGACGTGTCTGGTTTTGTAGACAACGCTCATTCCACCCTTGCCGAGCACGCTCAGCACTTCGTATTTTCCGAGAAAGATTGTGCCGAGCAGGTGATCCTTTTCCTGCCGAACAAGCTCGCCACCATCTTCCGGACATTTAGCAAGTCCGAGAGGGAAGCTGCGTCCGCAAACTTTGCAAACTCGAAGGGTCGCGACTCTGGTGTTGTCAGTCATGTGTTATCTACATCCGCCAATCGAACCTTACCATTGTATCTGTTTCGGGCCACAGAAAGGCTGGCGACGGTTTCAATAACAGAAAATTGTTGTCGAGATGGTAAGAGCCGAGTCTCGTCCTGGTGGCAAGAACTGGTGTTACTGCGGGGGTAGATGTGATGCGTTTGAGAGTCGTCGCTGTCATGGCTCGAACTGATGACCAACGATCCGTTTGGGATCGCCTGTAAATCTAACGCTACCCTCCAAGTGTCAAGATTTGGTCTTGAGTAGCACCGGTTCGCGGTTTTCGTCGTGCAGAAAGAATTTCTTAAACTGAAAACTGTGCGGATGGTGACTCTGTTCACTTAGGAATGAAATTCTTGATCTGTTTGGATGCGCCACTTTCCAGAAGCTGTAGTGCTCCCTTCTCCAGCCCCTTGCCCATCAGGCTCTTCAAACCTGCTGCCTCTTGTTGTGCTGGTGTTGCTGCTGGTACCGCCGCCGCTGGTGATGATGCAGGCGGAATCTTTGCAGTGGCACCGCTCGGGGCCGGGCTCAAAATCATGGTGCCTTTGCTGCTAACCATTAGAGCGTAATTCTTGCCGGAAGACTGTTCAGTCACGATGTAATTACCAGCTGGCATCGATGTAGTTCCGACTTCTGTTGGTGTGGTTATTTCAGTGCTGACAGGTCCTCCGTCTGCGAGCGCGGCGCAGCATGTCAGGCCGAACGCCATCAAAGATAAAACGACTTTTTTCATATGCCACTCCGCTTCAGTCACCGAGCCCTACGATTATTTATCCCGGCCACGACGATTAGAAACGGGTTCTTTACAAAAATTCTGCCTGTTTAAAAAGTTGTTCTTGAAACACGACGCACTTTAATCGGAAAAAATTTTCTTTTGGCGGCATCGTAGTAACCGTTACGTAACCTCGGTTCGCGTGCAAACCTACCGCTGATTTTTCTTTTTCGAGCTTGCATTGACGTTTGCTTGCATTGAACTTTGTTCTCTTTCTGAGTTACGCGGAAAGAGACCTGTTGGGATACTCAGATAAATAGAGTTTGATTTTCGCATAGCAGTTGGGTGCGGAACCGGAACTAAACAAACACGTTTAGTCCGAAGCAAAGTAACATGCGTTCAGGGAGTTGAACCGTTTATCTGTTCTAGATGCAACTCTGCAGCAGCACGGCGCGTATCACCGGCAGGCAGGAGTTCGATGCACTTGACCAATTCATCACGGGCGCCTGCCGGGTCCGAAGTCTTCTCTAGTGCTTTGCTCAATAGCATGTGAGCGTCTGCATTGGTGGGCGACAATTTGATGGCTTCTCGATATTGCTCGATTGAATGTTGCAAGTCTCCTCTGGCTGCGAGCAACGATCCCATGTTCAGTCTCGCCGAGACAAGCGACGGATCGATCTTTACGGCCGTGCCGATGTGCTGCATTGCATCATCAAGCTTACCTGCCGCAGACAAGGCAAACCCAAGGCGATCGTGCAGTGTCGCCATGTTCGGATACAAATCCAATGCATCTTTTAAAAGACCGATGGCTGAGTTAACGTCACCAGAGGCGATTGTCTTATCGGCGAGAGCGCACAAAATCACTCTATCTTTCGGGTTGAGATTGTAAGCCTTCTCCAACTCCCTGCGGCAGTCTGCCGATTGTCCGAGCGTGTCCAGCACTCGCGCGTAATTCGCTCTGTATAATGCATCGTCTGGTTTAAGAGTTACCGCTTGTTGCAATTGCTGTCGTGCTTCTTTCCATTTTCCGCTGAGCGCAAGGGCCACGCCGTAATCAGCGAGCGCATCGGTGTATGAGGGGTCCGTAGCCACCGCAGCCTCATATTCACCCAGAGCCGTCTGCAAATCGCCTGCACCCATCAACTTGCTGGCTTTGAGATAGTGAGATTCAGCTCCAAGAAAATTGCGTACCGACTCGGGAAGTCCGGCGATTTTTTCTAGTGGAGGTGCGCCCAAAGTAAGATCTGCTCCGCTCCAGTCCGATTTCAGCACCGGCGTTTGTTTTCTCCCTTCGTTTTGCGCATCAGATTCTGTTTCATCTCTGGCCTTTTCAAATGCTTCTCGCAGCGCCACAAGCCCGTCTTTCTGCTGCAACGCAAGAGTGAGGTTCTCCGTAAACCGAGTTCCTTTTATAGCTTGATCGGGTTTGCTAGAGCATAGCAACATGTAACCATGACCGAGAACAACTCTGTTCAGATCGAGGCTGTAGCTGTTCGTCAGTTCTCTCGCTCCGAGCAAGCTTGCAGAGCCGCTGTAGGGCGAATCGAGAATTAGAACTACTCGATCCGACTTGATCTGCTCTTTGAGCGTTTTCATGATCGACTGCATCGAAACGCATGTACCGTAGATATTATCCAAAGCCGTATTGTAGGTGCACAGCCAACTGTTGCCATCGGTGGTGGGAAACCCCTCTGTTGCAATATAGACAACTACAAGGTCATCTGGTCCCGCCAGTGTGCCTAGCCAGGAAGGGCTGAATGCCGTGGTGATGTTTTGTTGGGTGGCATCATCATTGATGAGCAGTTTTACGTGATCTGGTGCAAACCTTCCACCTCTTTCACTCGTGAGGTAAGAGTAAAATTTCTTCGGCGCCTTATCCAGGAGCTGGTCGTTGTTCATGCGTTTGTCTTTGAACTTGCCTACTCCCACGACAATTGCCCACTTCTGTTTGATTGGTCGATTCAGTGGTTTAGTGTTAGGCGAAAGATCCTGCACCCGGGTGAAATTTGCCACCGGCTTCTTTTGTTCGGCCGCTACAGATGCCTCTACCATTCGGTACGCTGCAGGAAACAAAAACGCAACAGTTGTGCTGACGATTACGCAAAGAATTGAACGGATGCACATTTGATTACTCTCGACTCGTTTTCGCCACGTTCGCTACTCAGTTGTGATCGAGCGCAACATCGACGGATAGCACTCCATCGGGGTTGGCGAATGACACTTTGACCAGGTTCGCTTCCAATGCCTGTTCACCTCCGCTCTGCGATGCAGAGGCCAGCGCTGTATTGTTGGAAAAAGAACCCGGCATGATCACGGGATTAGGATCTCCCCAACTCAACTCCATTCTTGTTGGCACCAGATCTTTTGCACCGCTTCGATCGGGCGAGACAAAAGCTGTTAACAGTGAAGAGTCTTGCACTGACGGGTCAAGAGGGCGTCGGGAAAATATTATGGAGACTCGCTCTTGACCCGGATTATTGTCAAATCTCAACCACGATTTCGTCGGCAAGGCGATATCGTGCTGCGCTCCAATGCGATTGAATCGACCGGTTTGATCATCCGGAAAAAGCACCGCGTGCTTGCCGGTCGTGCCGGCCTTGAGGAGTATGTACCCGTAGCCATCTACGTTTGAGCGAACGTGCAGCCGAATCTCGTCGCCTGATCGAAATGGTGTTTTGTTGTTGCAACGAAACCTTTTCCCATCTCGCATCAATTCGATCCAATATGTGATCGCTAGCTTATCAGCACCATGGGAAGTGGCAGACGTTGCTGACGCTGGTATAACGTCTCCTTGGGGAGTTGTGTTTGTCTTTACCTCGGGCTTTGCCGTTGCTACCTTAAAATCATCTGCGGTTTCTTTTGTTAGTCGCTTGTCGAGCCAATTGCACACAAAGCGCAAATCGTCAGCAGAAAATTGTCCGTACTCGAAGATAAGATGCTCTGCATTACCGCTCAGGACAATGTCTAAATTGGGTGTCGCGAGGTGATCCCAAACATCCCAGGTCCCTCCGGGTCTTACAAGTTTGTCTTTGGCACCCTGAATGATCAAAACCGGCAGCTGTTTCACTTGCTTCGCCACGTCGAAGTTTTGTTTCATGAAATTCTGAAACGTGATTAGTTCAGCGGGTGAAAATTTGTTGCGTCCCCGCGGATCATTTTTCCAGAGGTCGCGCAAATCTTCCTTTGCTGTTGCATATTTTACGATTTTGCTTCCGACATCGAATTGTTCTTTGAACCCGCCGGTCAAGATACGCAATGGAACATGCAGATCTTGACCTAGCCCGCCAAATCTATCGTTCGACGGAACTGAGCTGATCAGTCCTGCCACGACGTCTGCGTTTTGCGCTGCGGCTTGCAGCGCGACAGCACCGCCCATAGACTCACCCAGCAGATAGATGGGCGAGTCGGGATATTGACTGCGAATTAACTTCAGCGTTTTTGAGATGTCGACCAGTGATGCGGGAAAGTCGAGTTTCGCTTGCCCCTCCTGGTACCAGGTTCCGAATCCTCTAACGTCGATGGCATATACCGCCACCTCTCGGTTAGCCATTGCAGTGGCAAATTGAGAGAAGGTGCCACGATGCAGCCCCAGTCCGTGAATGCACAACAAGACGGCTTTTGTTCTTGCACCCGTCTGTTGCCAGAAGCTGGTGGGAGGGTCTTGCGCGATAGTTTTCTCCGCTACCGGTTGATCGACGACTCCTGTGCTACTGCGTAAAACAGAAGGGCTTGATAGTGGCTGGGCACATGCCGGTAGTAGAGCCAGAAGAGCGAGCATGGCCGGCAGAAGCCTTTGCAGATACGACATGCGCGAAAAGAGGGTTTTCATGGTTAACGACCGCCTAAATTTCACTCCGTGTTCGTAAACTCGAAGGATCATTCTTAATCCTACCTCTTTGGTGAATTCCTGCCCCAATAAATTGTCCAACCTCGCTTTTTCTTAATCGTAGCGGAGCCTATCAGGGGCGCTACTCTGAGCCGAGCACATGGAGCGACCACGAAGGGCCAGCAAGGCATTCAACCGGAGAGACAACTCTAACCTGGTTCTACGGACCAGGGCATTGCTTTCGGGGAGCTTGCGGCGGTAAAACTTAAGCGGAACCCAATTGGATGAAGTGCTACAAAACCGTAGCCTTGCTACCATAATAGAAGTGTATTTCGGAGAGCAATTATGCGGCGCTGGTCAAAAATTCTTACTCTTGCCATCGTAACGGCTCTGTTGACGAATAACAGCGGGGCTCTCGGGGCAGACGGTGCGAAAGACCTTTTTTACAGGCAGATGACGCGGCCGGGCGATCAGCTAAATACCGGCGTTCAGTATTGGATTGAACTGCGTCGCAACAATGAGTCTTCTCGCGTAAACAACAAATTCGACTTTAAATCGGGAGATCGCATAAAGTTTCACGTTAAAGCCAATGTGTCAGGGTATGCCTACGTAATCTTGAAGGAAGGAAGCAAAGGCGAACATGCCGTTTTATTTCCGGATAGCAAAATGGCTGATGACAATCGAGTGAAAGCAGGACAAGATTATGCAATTCCGGATGATGGCTTCCTGTTGTTTGATTCCGAGCCGGGCAGCGAACGCTTGATGCTGGTTCTATCGCGTTCGCCAATTCGTCCCGATGATTACGTGGCACCGGCTTATAAACCTCGAGTATTAGTGGCGTCTAGATTACCCGGCTCCAAAGATCTGGTTCCGGGGTCAGCCGTTGTTTCTTTCGATGACAATTCTCAAATCGCCGATTTACCGGCGAATACGACTGTTGCAGAATCAACTGCCTCACCAGTCAAACCTTCGACTACTTTGATCGCAAGTGATACTACTGGTGGTGAAAAAATCGGACCGTCCTTGCCGGCAGGAATGGCAAACTCGATCACTACAGTGGTTGAAAAAGACCCGCTGAATGTTTTGGCTTTGGACATAGTGCTCACTCATAAGCCGTGACACCGGCGGCATCAGCCTTGCTGCCTTGAACATAAAAACGCGTATTCGAAGTTGTAATACTCTAGCGTGTGAGATCCTTATGTACTTTAGCGCCTGAGATCTTTATGATTACGAAATTCGAAGACGAGCCTTAGGAGCTGCAATGGGCGTACTGTGCGACGTATTTATAGCGGATGAGGAGCGAGCTCTGAAGTACTGTTTTCGAGGCAAGTGTAAGTGCAAGAATTGGGTATCCTGCAAATGTTGGGATGAATACGAATCGACGACATACCATCATATAGATTCTCATGGTGTTTATGATCGTGATTTCGCCCATCTACTGTCCATCTTACGCGGTAAGAAACGCGGGATTTCGTTGATGAAAGAATTCAAAATGATCAAACAGTTTTCAAAACAGGGACCTTGGATTCAGACAGTACCGGAGGACCTACCAAATCTTCTCGCAGAACAGGGAAAGGACGAACTAAAATGTATAGCAAAAGAATGGAGCGACCGCTACACTGAAGTCTCTGCGCACCCTGATGAAAAGTCGATTCTAAGTTATTTGAAACTACTGCAAAAGCTCTGCAAGAAGTCTATTCGTTTGAACCAAAAAATGTACCTCTGGACCTCGCTATAAAAGCGGTCGTAGGTTTTTTACCCAAGGGTGCCGTTTGCAAGGTCAAATAGAGAACTGAACTGCACAATGCAACCACGCTACCTGCAGAAGTTACCACATCAATAGCTTACTGCAGAATCGGTTCGGGTGAATCACTTTTTGCTTCCGTTCTTGAGACCGCTGTTTTCTTTTGATAATCACGCAGTTGGGTGACGTTATCCTGTTGGCGTTGTTGGGGAAGGAAGAAGTAAAACGTTGTTTTACTTTCGCCCTGCTCGTTGGTACTGCATTCGAACCAGATTTTACCTTCGTAAAATTGCATTATGCGTTTGCTAATGGGCAAGCCCATTCCGGTTCCGTTCTCGTTCGGATTGCCAATGACGCGATGGAACAGTCTAAACACGTCGTTGGTGTAAATGGAATCAATTCCGATTCCGTTGTCTTCTACACGAAAGAGAATGCCGTCCTTCTGCTTCTCAGCGCCAACATATATTTCAGGTTGAGTATATGGTCTGCCAAATCGCACTGCATTTTGAATCAACGCCTTAAAAAGAAAAACGATGTGAGAACGCGCAGCCTTAATTCTTGGGAAAGTCGAGTCATGATTAATGATCGCCTTTTTCAGCGTTATCTCAGGCTCCAACTGATGCAGAACATCCAGCAGAATATGAAGGATGTCCAAATCTTCTATGTGACTCTCTCCTTGCGAGTCGATGCGAGCATAATTCCACAAGTCATCGATCATTCTAGAAACCAGTCGGGAAGCCGCGATGGATTTACCAATGAATTCGTCGGCATCAGCGCCTAATCTGTCTTTGTATCTCACCGACAGTAAGCGTAAGTAACTTTCCATTATTGTGAGCGGCGATTGAAGCTCATGCGAAACAACCCTGGCTAAAGAAATCAATTCGTTGTAGAGATCTTCACACTCACTCTTCTGTTGCTGAAGAATGCTTTGTATTCTCTCCTTCTCTTCAAGAGCCTGTTGCAATCTCTGGTTCGCTTCGACCAGGGTTTTGGTCATAAGTAGATTGTCGACTAAAGCTTGCACCTCAATGTTGGTGTTCGATTCGTTGAAAGCCTCTGGATTGATAAAAGCAGGATTCTGCACCAATTGATTGGATACGCAAACGAACGGGTGCAAATGTATTATCTTGCGAATGAAGTTGGCATCGAATCTCTTTCGGTTGTATTGGCAAAGTCCCGTCAGGTGACTGGTAGGCATTACGCTATTGATCCGAGACTCATATTGAAGAAGCTTGTCGCACCCAGGAAAGTTGCTTAACGCCCAAGTCATTTCTCCCGATGCGCGGACAGCTCTGTAGCCTTGATCAAGGGCACCTTTTACCGTGACGTCCCAGAATTCCATGATGCGATCAAGATCGAAAACCCCGTCACGAAGATATGCATCGTGCGTGCTAATTATCTGAAAAGCGCCGCGCTTCAGATAATCCATTATGGGGAAGTCGCCGCGGCTGAGCTCATCAATGACCCAATTAGGATCACTGTCATCTGGTAGATAAATGCAAAGTTCATTTTGGACGAGTCCAGCTTGTAAAAACGGGACGAATGCTGCGGCCTGTTCTTCCTGATTTTCGTATAACAAGCACAGATGCTCTTGATCTGGCACGTGTCGAAGACTTTCCAGCACAAAATATTCCCCCGGCTAACTCGCTAAGAACCACAAGTTTCCAAAAGGATACCGACTAGCATTATAACCTAAATTGGGACCAGCAGCCGACTGGAATGAAACCGTGTAAGGCGGCTTGCTGGTGCCGGTTCCCAGAAACGCAGGCGGGCATTGCAACGCACTGAACCAACCTGGTGCTTGAACAGCACAAGAAACATCCCGCAACAACCAGACTTCACGCAACAACCAAACTTCGCGCAGGTTGGACTCAACCAGGCGGATGAGGCATTTGGTCAGATGGAACACTGGAGAGTACTCCGCCTTCTTGCATAAACCGCGTTCTTGCTTTTAGGGCACAAAATCGGCGCGGTTCATTCGACCGTTTCTATCCAGGTCTGTCCCATCAAGAGCAGACGACGCATGAAATGACTGTTTTCCACGAACAGTTGAAACACAGCCGTCGGCATTTCTGAAACCAAACATGTTCGCATTTTTTGAAGCATCCGTTAGTCGATAGTGCGCATAAAATGCACCCCTCAAATCGTTGTGTTATCGATGGGTGCAGCCTGTTCTAGCGATGTAAGCCTCCAGAGATGGCCATGAACACAGAATACAGCAGCATTCGCCCGATGTACTTTTCACCGAATTGTTATTTAGGCCTGTTCCTCCTTGAGAATCAAGTACTGGAGGGCAGTGAACTTGGACGAACAGTCGAGTCGCGTTGCACCGGTGCCCCCGTGATCTGGAGATACCACATTTGGTGCCCGCCCGTGTCAGAAAAAAGCTTAGACTCGTGTGCAAGACTGCAGAAAGCAATATTGATTTATGTACCTCGCTGGCAAGTGATGTTTCCAGATTCGGCAGCTCTTCGCCGTTCATCAAACTTGTGGCAGTTGTAAATGCCGAAATCGGATGAACTGTTGCGGTTTTTGATCGTCCGGAAGCATTTGTAGCGAACGCCAACTTAGATGCAGGCAAAGATGGACCTAACTTGAATGTAGCCGTCAATAAACAAAACTTTGAGCATTCATGCACATGTGCCTTGAACAGCGCTCTTCCTTAACTCTAGCTTGAAAGATGGCAGTCCTGTTCTTTGCCTCATCTACGTCTCTGCGGCCGGAACTGCACGCAAAACGTCTTTCCACACCGGTTTGAGACGTCACAAAATGGTTTGATAAGGTAACACAATCCTCATCTCCCGGGGCGACTGGTGTTATTCTCGTTCAATTAGTGGAAGGTGTAGTAATGAGGCTCTTTCAGGAGAATAATATCGGACATGACTATGGCCGCGGGTCAGTTGCTTGACGATCAGTACGAAGTGCTAGCGACCATTAGCGAAGGCACACACAGCCATGTCTACCGAGCGAAAGAGCGGGCAACCGGTCTGCCCTGCAGTGTGAAAGTGTTGAAGACTGGAGAAGGCAGAGATGCTCTCGCTCGCTTTGAAGCAGAGGCTCAGAAGCTTCGAAGGCTCGATCACCCGTATATTCTCCGCTTCCAGACGTTCGGGTCGACGAGTTCCGGCGAACCTTACATGGTTATGGAAGATGCAGGAAAAGGTCGCAGCCTTGAGGCTATTCTCAACGAATGCGATCATCTTCCCGTTGATAAAGCGTTGAAACTCTTTGATCACATTTGTGACGCGATGGGTATCGCTCATCATATGGGAATTTACCATCGCAATCTCAAGCCAAGCAAAATCATTGTCACCAACGAGTCAGATGACATTCGCATAAAAATCACTGATTTTGGTGTAGCTGCGATTCTTGGCTCAGACTACAAACACATCGCTAATTTGACCAAGCCGGGCGCGACTGTTTCCAGCCCTCATTACATGAGCCCCGAACAGTGCATGGCGCGGCAGACTGATGGGCGCGCCGATATTTATGCGTTCGGTTGCATCATGTACCGCACTCTAACGGGTCAGAAACCGTTCGCCGGAAAGAACGCCATTGAAGTATTGGCGAAACACATAAACGAACCCGCTCATGGCTTCAAACAGGTTGCCCCCTCGGTGTCGGTATCGCCTGAGCTGGAGAAAATTGTTCTACGATGTCTTGAGAAGAGCCCGGAAGATCGTTTCGCTTCCGTCAGCGAGCTACGAAGAGCTCTAGAGAACTTCAAGGAAAAGGGCAGCGCAGGATCCGCTGTCTCGCATGTCACTATCCCTGGTGCTAAGCCTACAGCCAAAGAACAGCCGAAAGAAACGGGGAAGGGAAAAGAGACCAAAGTCAAGGATGTTGCTCCCGCAGCAGCTCCTCCTCGACCTCAACAAACAGCACCCGAACCAGAGCCGGTGCATGCGGGACCATTGCCTGAACCTGGCAGCGGCACCGAGACTGGTAGAATGCGGCGCCCGCCGCCCACTAATGTGGATTTGAATACGAAAAAATCCAATCCAACACCCTTCATATTGCTGGCTTTGATTCTCGCGGTCTCGGCCATTGGTATTTTAGTGGTGCCCAAGGCAACAGGACCTGAAAAGCCACCAAGCGATGTTAACACCGTGCCTAACGATTCAAGCACGCTCTCCTCGATCACTCCTGCGGAGTTCTTCACTCGTGTTAACGCTAAACTTCCTGAAGACGTAAAAGAAAATCTGGAGAAAGAAGACTCCTTTGTTTCCCAGTCGGCATCGGAAGGCGGCGAATGGGTCACGAAGCAACGAGTGAATCCTATAATTGCTTCCGCCAAAACGCATTTTGGAGCTGAATCCGCGGAGATGGCGTGGATAGATCAAAGACTCGGCGATCTGTTGTTAGTTAATCAATATACCGCAGAAGCTGGACCTGTATATGATTCCGGTCTGGCCATTCAAAAGAATTTCGACTTCAAACCGGCATGGCTTGAAAGTCGTACTCGTTCTGCTATCGTGGCCGATGCCCTTGCGAGTGGCAAAATCGGTCGAGCAACGGAAGCATGGATGCGGCTGAGCCAGGGCAAGGAATTTGTTGCCATGCCTGATGATGCACCCTTCAAAGCTCTGATAGCGGAGTTAGAGAAGGAGTCGAGCAACCTCACTTTGGTTGTATCTTCATCTCAGATACCGGATAGTGTGATGGAAGAGAAACTTCATTCGATGCTAGATTCGGCGGAATCACTGCGTTCCAGGAATTTCGAGTTGAAGAGCTCCACCTTGTGGTATCTTCTCATGATGGCTTTGAATAAGAAGGACAATGACAAGGCCGTCATTGATTCTCTGGAAAAATTTGACGCTGTAACTCGGTCCAATACACAGTCAAACACTGCAGTTGCGTATCTCTTATTTCTCGCATCACAAAAGTGCCGCGCTGCGGAACTGGCTAATATGGCAAGGAAGATAGATGAACTTGCGGTTAAGCGGTTTAGCTTTCTTGATGAAAAAGATCCGCTCTTCCTCGAATACAAACGACATTATCCAACGGGGTTGCCTGGTCTGAAGGACTTTCCGGCGTCGGCGGATCATACCGACGGCGATCTGGAGAAGAAGCAGAATAATGACTCTCAATCTCCCGAAGAGCAAAAGAGATTGAAAGACGGGGCAGATTCAAGTGGCATAAAGAATCGAACCAAGCCAACCGACCAGGCGTGAGAGACTCTTCCATGCTAATTCATAAGTTTAGCAATGTACTTTTCTCTCAGTTTGAGGTCGGAGCGCAGTGATTTTCAGCAAAGAGCAATCGTTCGACGCGCGAAAGCATCCTGTTACCGCCATGTTGGCCATCGTATTGACGGTGCTCGCGGTCACCATTGCTAAACACGCTCCCTCGGCGGCAAGTGGTGCTAAGGCTTTAGACGAAGGGTCCAAGATGTTTTCAGCGGCGCCGGCGTCTAAACCGGTCGGTGACAAGTGGGCTGTAGTTATCGGAATCGGTAAATTTGCCGACGCGCGTGTACCTGAACTTAAGTATTCCGCAAAGGATGCAAAAGACTTCTACAACTACCTGACAGATCCTGCTACAGGCAAGTTTGAGAAAGACCACGTCAAATTGTTGTTGAACGACCAGGCCACCAAGGTCAACATCATGGACATGCTGGGCGATTCGTTTTTGCCTCATGCGGCCAATCCGGAAGATCTTGTCGTTATTTATCTGTCAACTCATGGATCGCCGGCCGGGTCAGATATTCGTGGAGTTAATTACATCATCGCCTATGACACGCGAGTTCAGAGGTTGTTCGCAACCGGTCTGGAGATGAAACAGCTTTTGCGCATGATCAAAGAGCGAGTTCACACCAATCGTATTGTTCTGATCTTAGACACCTGTTACAGCGGCGCTGGCAGTGAAGAACATAAAGGGCTGTCGCGCTCAAACGTAGATGCTCCTGGCGTGGCTCAGGGAATAGGAAGTTTGGTCATCTGCTCGAGCAGTGCCGACCAGAGGTCGTGGGAATCTGATGAGCTGAAGAACAGCTATTTTACGAAGCATCTTATTGATGCGCTGAAAGAATCACCGACCAGCACACTGGATCATGCGTTCAATCTGATGAAACAGCGTGTTCAGCAAGAAGTCCTGAAAGACAAGGGAGAGGTTCAAACACCGATGATGTCGGGTGTTTTTAGTGGACCACCGTTGCAACTGGGGCTGAAACCATCTGTGGTGCGGCAGGCTCCCATTACTTTCATTGCTGGCGATACCGCAACAAAGACCGGCGGTTCCGCTGTTGATTTCAGCGCTTACGGCGAACACATGAGGAAAGCTCGTGAGCTAATCGATGGCAATAAGTTATGGGAAGCTTCGCACGAATTGAATCTTGCCATTAAAGCAAACCCCGACTCAGTTGAAGCTCAACTGGTGTACGCCGATGTACTCGACATGCAGGGACGATACAGTGAATCGCTTGAAGCGGCCAAACGAGCTGTTAGAAACGATGAAGAATCGGCCCGTGCACGCGAAAAGCTTGCTCGCGCTTATCACCGCGTTTCGCAATCGGATGAGGCTCTGCGGCAGGCTCAGAAAGCTGTTACGCTCGACCCGGAAAATTCCTCCGCCCATTATTTGCTAGGTAGAATCAACGAGAAGAACTTCAATCATGTCGATCTAGCCGAACAAGAGTATCGAAAAGCTTTAGCGCTCAACGGACTGAACGGCCCGGCGCTCTTAGGTTTAGCGCATGTTCTTGAACGGCAGGGCCGCGACGTGCAAGAGGGATTCATTAGAAAAGCTCTGGCAGCAGATGAAGACGATGCCGAGGCACATCTGGAACTCGGGCGCCTGTTCCTGAAACAAGGTAAAGTCGACGAAGCCGAAAAACAAGTTCGCAAGGCTATCTCTACCGATCCAAATAATGCAGTGCTTCACGCTGAGCTCGGAAACATACTTGCGCTTTCCGCAGACAAGGCTCAAGATGCTGAAGTTGAGTTTCGCAAGGGGCTTGAGCTAGGTCCGGAAGTTGGTTACTGCCATTTCGCTTTTGCGCGATTTTTGTTAGACAATCGCGACAGAGCGGAAGAAGCGGAGAAAGAATACCGAAGCGCAATTAAAATGGATACGGATCTCGACGAGGCAAAGGTTCGGCTTGCCAGTCTGCTTGTATCGCGCAAAAAGGTTTATGACGAAGCCGACGATCTTTATCGCAAAGCCTTCGCTGTTAATCCGCGAAATGCCATGGCGCTTATCGGTTTGGGGAACATCAAGTCGGAACTCTACCGAGACTATGCGGGAGCAGAATCCGAGTACAAGAAGGCCTTGACCCTCGAGCCGAATCTCGCTCTGTGTCATGATCTGCTTGGCCAGTTGTATGATACGAAGATGGCGCGCGATATTGAAGCCAAAAGAGAATACGAGAAGGCAATCGAGTGCGATCCGAAATATTCGCTGTCACATTATCATCTGGCAATGGTGATAATGAAAACCATGAAGGAGAAGGATACCGTATCGCCAAACCAGGCTGTGGCGCAATTGCAAAAAGCGGTGGAGCTTGATCCCAAGACATCGCTTTTTCGAACGAAACTGGGATGGGTAAAATCCTCTTTTCTCAAGAAGTATGCCGAGGCGGAAGCCGATTTCAGAAAGGCGATAGAGATTAATTTGTCAGATTCGGAGGCCCACCTGCGGCTTGGATTGCTTTTAATTGAAAAGCTGGGGCAAAGAAAAGCGGGTGAAGCTGAGTTGAGAACAGCTCTGTCGCAGAATCCCGATGACCCCGAGATAAAATCTGCGTGTGATCGCTTTGTTCATTGAGGCATAACTAACATACAGGTTCTGAGTCAGCCGCATTTTTGTCTAAGGGGGGCAAACTATGAGTGGAAGACCGGCCCACTTGTTGTTGACCGTAGCCTCTGGTTTGTGCCTGTTTCAGTGGCAGATTCAGTTATGCTCCTGTCTAGCGGCGACTGCTGAAAACTCACCGTCGGGTGCCTCCAGGGGCTCTGCGTCGGTAAACGAATTCACCCGTATTTATCTAAAATCGAGAGAACAATCCTCACGGCCCGAGGCCTTGTTGAGAGCCGCTGCAGAGGAAGAATCCGCCGGACAAAATCTCTCTGCTTGCGCCAAGTATCTAGCTGCTGCATATGATGCACTGGCGTCAGGCAACGTCAAAGTATCCAAACCAATTATCGATAAAATCACCGTGATCGGTGCAAAGTTAGATCAGTCGTCCAAACGCTCTCTTATAGCAGCATTAATCGAATCTGCTGACTTTACTCAAAAGCAGAGTCGCAACCTTACTTCCGACTATTTGCTATCGGCGGCATTGTTGTTAAAGGAGCAAACCGCCGAAATCGATTCGCAATTGATTGACGTGCTGGTTCGGTTGGCATCGGCCCGCACCCTGGAATCACAATATCTGCCTGCCGAAACCATTTATCGCCGTGCGATTAATTTGCTCGAGAGCGGCAAAGTAAACGACGAACCTGTTCTCCTTCAGTGCTTGAGCGCGTTAGCTACCTTGAGCAGTCAGCGTGGTGTTTATGCTGATGCGGCAGCGATTTTGCAAAAGGTTATGAGCCGCATCGAAAAGAGCGGAAAACCTCCTTCGATGGATCAATGCCAATACTTTGTACAGATGAGCTATGTGCAAAGGCGGCTGGGTAAGTTGGACGAAGCCAAAGCAAGGATGAACACCGCGCTTGATCTCGTCACGAAGTTCATGGCTGCGCCTCCTCCGTCCTTTGATAAACAGCGGCTTGTGGCTCTTTCTGATGCATTTCTCGCTTCCGTGCGATCTGTAACCGGCAGTGGTCGAGCGGACGAACAGGTCGAGAAGGTAATAAAAACCGCCATTCAATTGAAGGTACTTGCCGCTGCTCCAATCGATGACGATACCGAACGGGAGTTAACCGAGATATGCCACTATTTCGAAAGAATTGGGAAAGTCGGGCAGGCTGCTGATCTCTATGGCTTGATCTTGAAAGGCGGCAGTATTGATGAAGAAGTGCGACAACAACTGCGCGATGCTTACCTCGACGCTCTACGAGCCGCCAATCGAACTGCGGAGGCTGCTCGCATCGAAGCGGAGATGAATCGCCAAGATGAGGCAAAGTGGAAGGATGCAGAGGCAAATGCAGAAAAAACATTGAGCGCTGCCCGCAAGAACAAAGAGAATCTCGCGCAGTGTATCGCGCCTCTGGTGCAACTGGCAAAGGTTCGGCTTGCTGCCAACAGAGCATCGGAATCAATGCCGCTCATAAAGGAGCTCGTCATTGTTTGTCAAAAGCAAGATCGGCTCGAACTAGACGACAACACAATCATTCTCCTTTGGGACTACGTGAAAGCCTACCTCAACGGAGCGCCGGCATCGAAATCTGGAAAGCCCGTCGCTCCTAATACAGAGGTTCAGTTTCTTCTGGATATTGCTAACCTTGATGAAAAAACTGCGGCTCAGCGCTCAGACCTGGGACGCATCACCGATTTGTCTCAAATTACTAATATTCTCATCAAGCAGGAGCGCTACGCGGATGCTGCACAATTGATGCAGTATGTAATTGGTCTGCGTAAGAAATACAGACCGAAAGATCTTGTGGCAGCTTCGCATGGATATGAATTGCTAGCCGACGTTTATCGAGCGTCCGGCGACCGCGACAAATTCAAAGAAGCGCACCAACAGTTTCTCAACATAATGGAGGCTCGGTACGCTCACAGCGATCCTCGCACTATTCGTCCCCGGTTGGTGGTAGTTGTTCTAAAGCTACAAGAGGGAAAACTTGATGAAGCACAAGCGGTGATGAATCAAGTGATTTCAACGCTTGAGTCTGCTACGGAAGAACCCGCAGGCACTCAGCGGGCGGATATTTTAATACAGCTACGAAAACTTATTGGAATGTACCTGGCCAGCTATCAAACGGCCGAAGCTGACCGAATGTTGCAGAAGGCAATGACATTGTCTCGCGGTGGTGAACCTGTTTGGGTCTCTATTTACAGAGAACGCATGATCGATCAATACTGCCGCTCCGCGGAATATGAGAAGGCTGAAGACTTGTGTAAATTGCGTATAGCAACCCTGGGCAAGTCACAACCCGAGGAGGTAGCAAAAGCCCACACCCGATTGAGCGAAGTGTATTTGTTTCATGCAAATTATCTGCAGAAGCAAGACCGAGCAGCTGAGTCAAAACGATACTTGGCTCAATCTGAACAAGAGATTGGCACTGTCGTTTCTCTTCTTCAACGGACAAGCGGCAATAATGGTGTCAGCGTCAAAGCTGCCCAACGGAGGCATGCGGGACTGCTGGAAATGGCAGCACTAAGCTCTCCGCGTAACACACGAGAGTTATCGCTCGACACAAGGCATCATCTGGCTGATGTGCCTAATCAGATGGTGCCCTCCCCACGCGAACCTCTTTCGTTTGCGGTTTTCGGTCGATCAGAAGTTGTACTGTCCGGTAACGCCACTACTTGGGCTTGTCCATCCGACATTGATGCTTTTACTATTCTCGATTCAGGTGGCGATATAGGAAGTTTCGGAAAAATCAAGCTGAAAGATGACTCTAATGCGCACGGTCAATTGATGGCTAGAAGCGTATATATGCTGCAGAATAACGTGAATCTCGGCGAGAACACTATACTCGGAAACGCTCCCAGACCTTATCCCTTGCCACCGCCTTTATCTCCACCGGCCGGGCTGAAGGCCGTTAGAGCGACCATCAAGCAAGGTGTTGTTGCCAGCCCGCCGCCAGGCTCGATTATAGATCTGGGCGAGCTGGTGCTGGACCATAATACCGAGTTGACTCTGCCCCACGGAGATTATATCGCTAGCAAGATCACTCTGCTCAATGGCAGCCGCCTGACTGTCATTGATAAACCACCCGGGGGCGGTACTACCAGTGGTGGTGCGACCCCATCGGTTGTTCCAACGCCAAACACAAGTTCTGGTGCGATTCCGCCAGCCAAACCAGTCGCTCCGCCGGCAGCACCAGTCGCAACTTCCGCGGGATCAGTCGCCGCTTCTTCCGCTCCCCGTGTAGCGAGCGGTACGGCACCGGCTTCCTCGCGGGTCGCCTCCTCCGGCGGCGGGAAGACAACGCCGGGTATGGTGGCATCAAGAACCACAGTTGTGCAGCAACCTGTGCCACTTCCATCTGTCGAAGGTGTTCGCTTCTTCTTTCGAGATATTCCGGTTGGAGCCGACGGCCGTCAACCGGTGCAGGTGTTGCTTGACGGCGGTTCCACGATTAACAAGAACGGCGTTCCGTCTGAGTTTCAGCTCTGGTACGCTGGAACAGGTGTAATGTCGTTCAAGGGTGGATCTCAGGTTAATGGCGTCATATATGCACCACGAGCTTTAGTTTCATTCGCGGGTGAAAAAACGAGCGTGTTCGGCTCGGTTGTGGGTGACGAAGTCCGGTTATCTGGCGACGCTCGTGCCGTTTTTGATAAAGATCTGCCCTCTCCAAAGGCGCTGGGTTTACAACGCCTTGTCGTAAAACCATTGAATAATCAGCCGGTGTTGTCGCAGGAGAATGCTGGTACCGTCATGATGGGAATTGACCCGGATGACGAGGAGCTGATACAGGGAGATATTCTGGTGGGAGCCGGACAGCCTGCAGCCGCTCTCGATCATTATATAAAAGCTGCCACTCAATATCCGTCGTGTATGACACTAACGGCGATGGCACGGTGTCGACTTCAGCTTAAACAACTGCCGCAAGCTTTGGCCGATTGCAACAAGGCCCTGACGATGTGCTCAGACGATTCGTTTGCTCTTGCCACGCGCGGCGAGATATACTCTCAACTAAATCAGCCCGATCAGGCGCGTGCCGACTTCAGAAAAGCTCTGCAGGTATTGCCTTTACCAGAGTCGAATACGGAGTTGATGGCCGCAGGCATTTCTCAGGTCGGATTGGGAGAGATTGAAAAAGGAATAGAGTTGCTCTCTGAATGTATTCTGATTCGTCCCGATTATTGTGATGCCTATGAGTACCGAGCTCGTGCATTTGAGAAACAGGGGCGTAGCGAGCTGGCCACTCTAGACCGTCAGAAACTGAAAGACGTAATCATTGCGCAGCAAAAGAACGCGGATAAGGCACATCAATAGGCGCTTCGGGCATCGCGCGTCCGGTTCAGGAGGTTTCGCAAATATCATCTGAAATAGTTGATGGACATCGATTTCAGTAACTTGCTGCTTGACTTCGATAGAGACAGTCAATATTATCATGAAACCCAACTCATGAAGGACCGAATGTTCAGTCCATCTAGCATTGTTCGCCTTACTACAATAACTTGCCTGTTGACGCTCACCGCGGTTTCAGCATTTGCCGTTGGAACTGCACCAGCATACGCGTATAACTATGACGATCTCGTTTGTCTGGTGAATGCAGAACAGAGGGCGCTTGGAAAAACTGACAGTAGCGGTTCTCTCGACCAACGCCTGCAGGCGGTAGAGGTAGCGGTGCTGGGGCGTGTGGGCTCCGGGAGCGAGAAGAAACGCCTTGGTGCTGTGTGTGCGCGGCTTGGTATAACTGGTGGCATTCAAGATCAAGCCGATCCAGCTGAGAAAGCGATTCATAAGAAAGCTTCGGACAAAGATCATGCAACCGATTTTCTCGGAGCAGCAATTGTACCTCCGCCGCCACCTGCTCAGAACTCACTTTCCGGTGTGGCAGAACGGCCCGTCGCACTTAGCGCGGTACCTGTAGTAATGCCCGTGAAGACGGCGAAGCCGCGGATTGAGAAGCCACTTCATCCAAACAGTACTCGCGCGGATGAGAAGGCTCAAGACCGTTCATCGGCTAAGCAACAAGTAGCATGTTCTTTCGAGGATGATCATAGAAGCATAAGCAATGCAGTGCCCATTGCTGCTTACACCAAGGCTAGTGGTACCACGCGCGGTAGCACTGGCGTAGGTGAGACTCGACCGACGGCCGGCACCGGCAGCACCGATATGCCCCTCACCAGTAGATCTGTTGCAGATGCCTCTGCAGCAGAAAGTGTTGCGAACCCTATTAAGGCTTCAGGGGATGCATTCGAACAAAGTTCCGGCAGTTTAGATCGTGGTGAAGATCAGTCGTTCCATCAACCCGTATCAACAACTGCTATTGACCCCGCAGCACCCGTAACGGCTCCTGAGCTCCCTTTGGAGACTCGCAACCAGGCGCTTCCCAGCCCTATGACCGGTCAGCCTCAAGGCGGACAGGGCGGTACGATTGTGACCGCGGTGTTTATGTATGTGGTCGGTGCACTGCTGGCGGTTGCATTAGTTGCCTGGCGAAGTTTTGGAAAGCGTTCGGTGCACGTTGACCGATTACGGCGCACAGCGGTGCGACCAAAGCCAGAAGCGGTCGTTGAATGGAATCTCGATGGGAGCAAGCAGAACCACAAAAAAGTAGCGTCGGTATCGAGCGAAGCTAAGCAGGTAAAGAGCCGCGAGCCTGTTGCTGCAATGTCCTCAGCAACTCGCGGGCGCAGTCAATCTGTTCCCGGCCCCGTCGCCAGAATGATGGAAAAATCTAGTTCACTGCAGTCCGAACGAATCTCTCCAGATGCGATTACTAAAAGCGATGTTTCTCCGCCAAGATCAGAGTCTGTGGTCGGAGGTTCAATCGCCAGCGGTGAACAGGCCACTGCCGTCCTGGCAAGGCTGGCACACTATATTCCACCTGATGCGAAGCAAGCGAAAGTTGAATCTGATCACAGTCTGCGCAGAGATGCTAGTGAGGGATCTCCGCCAAATGCACGGTCGACGGCTGGTGAGGGTGGCGTGCATCCTCGAGAAGTTTTGATGGACTCGCGGTGGTCACCCGCAAGACCTGCTTCTCAAGAAAGAGTAGCAAGTAACGCCGTCTCGACCACATTGGTTCCTGAGCTTGTTCTGCACACTTTCCACTCACGTGAAGGACAACGAACGGAAGCACCACGAGCGGAAGCACCACGAACGGAAGGACAACGAACGGAAGGACAACGAACGGAACCACCACGAACGGACGCACCACAGGCGATGCAGGAACAACTGATGTCACGCCTAGGGCAGACGGAATCGCTAAGCGCACATCGGATGGAAACGCCACGCTCAGCACACTCATCACACATGGAAGCTCCACATAGCGCACATACTGCAACCTCAAACGCTCATACTGAAACCTCAAACGCTGTGCGGATGGCAATGCCACTAAGCGGGCAACGCATCGTAACGCCTCGTGCAGAACAAATTGAAACCGCAAGCGCAGGAAGTATGGAGACACGCGGAGCGCAGATTGTTGAAGTCATACCCGCAGAGCGGATGGTGCCCAATACGGAGTGGACGGTGGCAAGCGCGGAGCGGACTGTCGCGAGTGCAGAACGGACGGAAGTGAGTGCGAAGCGGACGAAAGCGAGTGCTGAGCGGACGGAAGTGAGTGCGGAGCGGACGAAAGCGAGTGCTGAGCGGACGGTCCCGAGTGCAGAACTTACGGTCGCGAGTGCAGAACGGACGGAAGCGAATGCGGACCGGACGGTGGCGAGTGCGGAGCGGGCGGTTGCGAGTGCAGAACGGACGGAAGCGAATGCGGAGCGGCCGGTTGCGAGTGCAGAACGGACGGAAGCGAATGCGGACCGGACGGTGGCGAGTGCGGAGCGGGCGGTTGCGAGTGCAGAACGGACGGAAGCGAATGCGGAGCGGCCGGTTGCGAGTGCAGAACGGACGGAAGCGAATGCGGACCGGACGGTGGCGAGTGCGGAGCGGACGGCAGTAAGTGCGGAGCGGACGGTCGCGAGTCGAGAACGGACGGAAGCGATTGCGGAGCGGACGGTCGTGAGTCCAGAACGAACGGGAACCAGTGCGGCGCGGACGGAAGCGGGTGCAATGGAAGGTATAGCACCACAAAGCAGCGAGCAATACGACGACAGTGTATTGATGAGTGCATTGAGGAAATTGCAGCGAAATGCGCCTGGACAACAACTTCTAAAGCCCGAATCATCACAGAGGACGAGGGAGTTGTCTGTTGCACCGGATATGGTGTCTAAAGTTGAAGATTCCGTACAAGGACTTGAGGGCTCTATTAAAGTAGCCAAAGTATCCACATCGCAGAGCCTGCTTTCGGATAATTACTCTAACCGCTCTGTGACTACCACAGAGATCACGGGCGAGGGGCCTAATATTCCTCCTGCCCAGCCTTCTGTTTCATCTTCGAAAATGGAGTCGGTAGCGACCGCGAACAGCGGTGGCATTGATGGCTCTATCAATGCGGGAATCAATTCTTTCCACTTGAACCACCAGACCGGTGAAACCACGAAGCTGAAAAGCCTTGAACCCGATCTCGAATTGCCCGCGATTCATACTCGTCAGAAGCTTACCGATCGCCTCGACGAGATTCTCAGTCCGCATAGTGAATCATCCCGATGGCTCACTCGAAGAGGTTATCTCGAGCCATTCAAAGCGGGGGCGACAACTCTTCAATATTTCTTTCGTGGCGATGGCAATTCATTGAGATTGGATGCAATTGTCACCGCGCCTAATGGCAGCAAAAGAATCCTCATAATCAGGGAGAACGGCAATGGTTCACAGCGTATCTCGTCTCCCGAAGGAGAAGAATTAGTTTGCCTGCTATCTAACGGTCAAGTCATCGAAGGAAGGTAGATCATCCGGGCCGGTAGGGTTGGAGATGGAGCACTCACACACAACGAGGAATGAAACCAGTTCGAAATTCGCAAAATAGCAAGGGATGAGGAAGCGCACGTAAGGGCAGTAAGTAGATGTTGAGACCAGCAGCCGATCGGAGGGGAACCGTTGGCGGCAGGTCAAAAAGGGGGAGAATGAGTGGAGCCAGAAAGTCAGGACGAGGGATTTCGTAAACCCTCGTTCCGTAGAGTCAATAGAACTGCGGGGCAAGACAATGTTCGCCGCGAAAATCGTGTCATCAAAAATAATGCTCATCCACGATCAACTGATGCAAATCTCGTGGACGGCGCTACCATTAGGCTCTCCGAGCCTAGCCAGTCCAAGTGCGGAACCGACTCTAACAGAGACGTAGTCTGCCAAGTCGATCCGGCACTGAAGGAAAGTATCTTAGAGAAGGTTGATGAAACCGGATCACGGTCTGGCAATGCATGTGTTGATGTTCGTCAACCAGTACATATTGACGAGGGCATGCTGCCATCGCTCTCCTTTACGCACGGAGGCGTTTTTGCTATAGCCGAAACCTCATACTCAACTGAATGGTCTCTTGATACGGAACTGGTGCGAGTGGATGAACCTCTCGCCCAGAGCCACCTCGAGATAGGGACGGGTGGAGACCGGCAGCACTGCGCTGGAGCCGACTCTGTCCTCGACGTGCAGGACCAAGTCTTTGTGAGACCAGCAGATGTAGAGACACCAAGTGTTGCGGTTCCTCCTCAGGTCCTTCCAGAGAAGGGCTGCGCCACGCCAGCTCAGGCGCTTTCCCTTGGGAAGGATAACTGCGAGTTGAGCGCGCCGGTGCTTTCGGTCGCAAAGAAAGCACTCGATGCGAGTGCTCCAGACCTTCTGCACGGGGAGCCAGAATGCCAGACGAGCAGGTTGGTGCTTTCGAGTGGAGAGCACGAATGCGACGGGGGAGGTCAGGCGCTTCCAGACGCGAAGGATGCTTGCGAGTTGAGTGTACGGGTACTTGCGGTCGCGGAGAACGAATCGGATTTGGTTGCTCCCGTGCTTCCAGAATGGAAGCACGAAGGCGATACGAGCCTTATTGATCTAGCGCAGAAAGAGTTGGTGACGCAGGTCTTTCCCGCTGGGGATAACCAAGCCGATGTGCTCCCATTGATGCCACCACATGAATTCCATGGTCCTACGGGAGACGTCGAGCGGTCATCCGCTGTTGACTCATTGCCAAAGGATGAGAACCCGTGCGGTGCTGCAGACCTAGTGCATCGAGATGCGGAGAGCCAATGCTGTGTTGCAGAGGTAGTGCTGCCAGATGCTAAAGTCCAATGCCATATTGCAGACGTGGTCCATCCTGGTGCTGAGATCCAATGTGATGCCAAAGACATGATTGTGCATCAAGAATCGGCGAGCCAATGTGGTGCTGCAGACTTAGTGCATGCAGAAGCGAGCCAATGTGGTGCTGCAGACTTAGTGCATCCAGAATCGGAGAGTCAATGTGGTGCTGCAGACTTAGTGCATCCAAGAACGGAGAGTCAATGCGATGCTGCGGACTTAGTGCATCAAGAAGCGGAGAACCAATGTGGTGCTGCAGACTTAATGCATCCAGAAGTGGAGAGTCAATGCGATACTGCAGACGTGGCGCGTCCAGATGCTGAAGACCGAAGCCGAGTTGTAGACGTTGTGCACCTAGATGCTGAGAACCAAATCGGTTCTGCAAACTTGGTTCATCCGGATGCTGAGGATCGATGCGGTGATGCAGACGTGGTGCATCCAGATCAGGAGAGTGAATGCAAGAGCGAAAGTTGGCAGCTCCCTGATGACTACGTCCAAACAGAGAGCAATTGGCTACTTCCTGAGCCGACTGTTTCAACTAAATCCAATCATGTGGTGCTTGGTCAAACTATCCATGTGCTTTTCCGCAATGAGACCTCCGCACTTGGCGATTCCTTCAATGGGACAAGGGGCATTGGGGCGCCATGCAACGTGACAATTGCTATCGCACAAGTGCCTCTTCCACACCTGACACAAAGGGCGTCCGTTCGGTCGTCGGCACCGCAGGCATCAATCTCGGCACCGCAGGCATCAATGATCGCACCTGCCGAACAAGCTGCTGTACCCGAATCAAACGCTGTAGCTGAAGCAGATACTGTGTCAGTGCAATCGTCTGCCCCTCCTGAGTCGACCAGCGTTCCTTATGAGCGAAGGGAACTTGAGACAGGACACTTCGATTCGGAGCAAAGCTATCCCATAAGTCCAGTAACTGAAAGTGCAGAACAAATTGTGATTAGCGCTACTTCCTCAACCGTGCTCCCTTCGACCTCAAGTTCGGCCTTAACTCCCGATCCTACGGGCGGTGCAGCCAAAAACTCGAGCGCTTGGTTGGCGAGAAAAAATGCGACTCAGCGAGAAGAAAGATCGACCCATATGCGACAGAGTCGTTCTGGTGACTTTTCCAATCTCGACCGCTCTGCTAGTGGGGGGAGCGGGAAACGGAGCGCAGTTATTCGTGCCGAGGGCGGTTCCGATTCATTCGGTAACGAAGTCGAGGTTTCCGTGAGTGAAACCAAAGATGGTGGCTCGCCCGAGACAGGAACACCAATGTCCCGAGATCTGGCAATTTACGCTGCGGAGACTTTGTTGTCGAGCTCCGCGTTGAGTTTCTTGGATCGCGAGCACTTGCGTGCGGCGTTGCGTCCAGCAGTCCAATCGTTCAGAACTCGCGAGGCGCGAAGGATAGCAGCATCTATCATAAAATCGGATTCCAAAGCAAACGAAAGAATTGCGCGAGCGTACAAGCGATTGGACATACTCTCTTCCGACACCGACTTACCATTCTGGCTTGAATTCACTGTAGAGCTTCTGAACGAGATCGGGCGATCAAGAAAGTTCACTTCCGCATCTCTTGTTCTGTATCGCGATAACAATAGTGGTGATTACGACTTAATAGTTACCAGGCAAGACGGTAGCAATCTCATTACTTCGTCAAAGGAACCCGGACAAGATCAAATGATGCTTGCCGCACTGCAAGTAATTGTCGATGGCAATGGAAATTTGACAGGTGGAGGTCAATACCGAACATTCTCCGACTCATTCGCGAGAATGAAGCAGTGGAAAATTAGCTAATGAGGCATTTGTGCGAAGTGCGAACCTTTTTTCATTCCGAGTGATCGCGATTCTTGCGTAACCCTGGAAGATGGGCGGGCGAGAAGATTCAAAATCCGATTGAGGTTTTCTAGTTAGAGCGCTGCTGGTTTTCTTGGCTTTATCGGTGGCACGGTCACTTTTAGTTCGTCGCCTTTCCACTCGCCGTCTTTCATGACAGGTGTTTGACGTTGATGGAAATCGCTGATGGTTTCTTCTTCGACCTTTTGCTTTGTATATTCGAATGCCTGGGCAAACTTGCCGTGCTTTCTCAATCCATCCATGAAGTGTCTTGTGAAAATGCCATTGTTGTAACGCAGTGAATCATGTGCCGTTTGGTTCGCCGCCGCTGAACCGATGATCATTTGCCCCGTTCCCTGCGCAAGATCTTTGAAGTCGAACTTAGGCAAAATTGGCGAACCCAGTGCTTTTGAGCCTGGTTCAGCTGCACCGGCATGGCATGTATCCAGCACAATCAAAATGCGGTCTGCATTGATTCTGCGTTTGATTGTTCGTGCGAGATCTTGAATCTCAATTCCGCTAGCGAACGGATTTGTTGGGTCTGTATCGTATGCGACTAAGAAATTTTTCTTCGCCACGTCTTGATCGGCGCCGGTTCCGTGACTGGCGAAATAGATAAGCACCAGGTCTCCGGGTTTGACATTCTGCGGAAGGAACTGCGAACCTAGTGCAGTCAGAATTTTCTCACGGGTGGCTTCTGAATTTGTGAGAACCTTGACGTGATCCGGTTGGAAATTGCATTCATTGGTGAGGAATTTTCCAAAGTCTTTTGCGTCTTTGTCTGCGTATAGCAAATTCCATTTGGGATCTTTGAATTGGCTGATGCCGACCACCACCGCCCACTTGTCGGAGACAGGGCTATTCGTGGGTTTCGGTTCATTCGCTGAGGTTACCGTCGGAGTTACTTTTGGTTCTGTCGAGCGACCGGGTTCTGGTGGCTTCTGTGGTGTCTTAGTCTGCGTACCGCTTTCTCGTCCCGCTGAGGAAGCGACTTGCGGACCCTTCGGTCCGTCGTGATGCAAAACTAACTCGACAGACAATGGTTTGGTGACTTCCGTTGAAACCACGGTGGCCGCAGGTTCCGTCTTGAATGCCGGAGGATTGTTCACATTCGACCAGGAGGCATTCGTGGTCAGCGGCAAATCGATTACAGCACTCTGCTGGTTTGCCGGAGTTTTCGGTGTAATGATTATCTGCCTCGTGCGTCCTTCGCTTAATGCATTCTCCATGTCGAGCTTTTCTTTGGAAACAATTAGCTGCAAATGCTCTTCGCCAGGGTGATCATCGAATTCCAGCACTCCTTCTTGCGGAAGAACGTAATCTTCTCCCTTCTTTATCACGTTGTTCTCACCACTCTCATTGGGGGGTGGAAAGAGCACGCCACGGGAACCATTGTTACTTCCGGAGCGCAGCACAACGTACATGTATCCGTCTATGTTCGACTGAACATGAAATCGAATCTGGTCGCCGGTCTTAAATGGAAAGCGGGAGTCAACCTTTGATACTTCATTGTTTCGGACAACTTCGATTGAATAGGTCAATCCGATGTTGTTTACTCCGCGACTTGTATCGCGCATTTGTCGATAAAAGAGGTCTTTTGGACCGCCACCGGTAAGTGGTTCGGCACCGCTGGGACTTATCGTCATCAAAGCCAGTGGCAAAATCGAACTCAGCATTGCGCTAACATAGCAATGACGACGATTGGGTAATTCCTTGACGCTCAGTCTCATATGGCCTCCAAAGACCTTTTTCATTCTCTCAACTTACTTCGAATAGAAATCTAACGAAATCGGCTTCGAAAGTAGGAGCACAAACTTGATTAAATCATCTTCTCGGCTAATCAATGCTCTGTTGACAGATTATTATAAGTCGCAGATATGACAACAAGTTGAAAATCCTGGAAACGCAGGGTTCTCCCCTTATTTTACAGCTCTCCCCGATTAAACGCTGTAATCTGTCTATCTCATGAGAAAGCAGGTGTGTGGAGATCAAGGTCTACAGGGTACATTTTTAGAGCGATTATTCTCAATTGGTGAGGGTTGAATGGAAAGCGCAGCGGTCGTCACTCTGATGGATAAGCTTCTTCTTGAAGCCGATCAAGCTGGCATGAGTCGAGAACATACGCTCGAGCAGGCTCATTATGCGTCATATAATGTTCAGGAAACTATGACCAAGCGCTTTCTTGATTTGGTCGGGCAAGTAGAGACTCAATTGGGCACGCCGGAACAGCGGATCGAGTTCGACCGCGAAGACGGCAAGAAGTCTCCTATCCCCAAATGGCTGCAAGAGTGCGTGCGCAAGACTTCTTCAGACAAGGTCATGCGCGTCGCCTTCTGGCGAAGAGACGAGGGATACAGCTACATCTGCCTGAAAATGGAACTCGACTCAAAAGATCGTCCCAACTACTACAACCTGGTGCTTGGTTCAAGGCGTAAGATTTCGCAGAAGATCAATGTTGAGTCCATGCGTAAACAAAAACCGTGGTGGGCTTTCTGGACGTGGTTTTTCAAGGGTGGATGATCCGTCCGCCCAAAGCCACCGAGCGAGCAGCGGCAAAAAAAATCCTTCGCGATTAAACGAAGGATTTTCTTTTACTGTCGAATTTTTAGCCAGCTTTCAGCTATTTGGATTAACCGACCAACACTGCTGTTTTTGCAAATTCGCCAAGATAGTGATTCACTGATTGCGACAATGCTTCGGTGAGCGCTTCGCCTTCATTCAATATCTTGCCGTCTTTGTGCACAACCAGCGTGCCGTTCTTAACCAGCTTAGTCAATTCTTCCGTGAGTTCTGCCTTGGTGCGAGTTCCATCGACGAACTGAAGAAGGTGACGAGCGATAAGATCAACATGCAAGTTTTCGTGCAATTGGTTGGTGATCCACTCTTGAGATTTCGATTGTTCTCTGCAAACAGGGCTTGCAATAGGACGCTCGTTCACGGTTCGGCAGAACTCAACAGGCTCGGTTCTGAGCAAGCAGATGCCGCTGGCATATGCAGTCAAAATGCAGCCTGCTAGTGCTTCCGGATCGTTGGGTGCACTGGTTTTGGATTTTTCGCGAGCAATTTTAACAAGTTCGTCAAAGCGAATTGTTTCCGGCCAAATTTCAGACATCGACTGGAATGCTGCTTTCACAAGCGCACCGCCGGTGTTGAAGCTTACGCCGCTCGGCATAACGAACGTTTGACCTGACGGATCTTGTTCGGGTGTCGCCAACTTTGCCGGGCAGCCGATGTAAAACGGCATGATCGACAAAGGTCCGAGGTTGCGGTTGATGACCGTGTCTTGATGGCACAACAACGTTTGACGGAAGGTACGGTTTCGCACGAAGTCCATGTACTGCTCGGTGCGAACGATGTCGTTCGAGATCTTTCTCAACGTTTCATCAACTTCTTTGGTGAAGTTGCTTGTGATCATCGAGGCAAAATCAGCTTCTCCGAGGAACTGTAGCCCGTGTTTGTTGGCTCTTTCAACAAACTGATAGAAGTAAATCGGTGAATTCTGATCTTCAAGGTGATCGTGCAATAGATAAGAGTCTTGCAGATTGCGCAGATACTCGAGTTCAGTCTTCAACATGATGCCGTAGGCATTGTTTTCGGTGGGTACTGATTGCGAGAGAAAATCGAGCAATGCGCGTGACTGTTGTGCGCGTTCCAGAGGACGGGTCAATGAGGCAGTGTGATAAAGCATCATATCTCTGATCAGACCGCGATAGTGCCAACCCGGGAAGGTGTTGTAGCTGATGTATGCAACGCCGCGTGGTTCCAGCAGCCGTTTTGCAACCTCTAGCAGCTTTTCTTGTACATTATCCGGTACCCAGGAATAGATGCCGTGGGCGATGATGTAATCGAACTTTCCGAGACTATCGTCTATCTCGAGAAAATTCATGTGCTTGAGTTCGATATTCTTCAAGCCTAGAGCCTGGATTCTCTCCTGCCCGACTGCAAGTTGTCTAGCTGACAAATCGACGCCTACAAAGTGGCTGCCGGGAAGAGACGCAGCCATCGGCACCAAATTCGCACCACTGGCGCAGCCCAATTCAAGAACTCGGCAGTTCTTGATGGACTGAGGCTTGAGATTGAACAAAGTTGCAATAGTAGCCAAGCGATCAGGGTGAGTTTGTACGAAAGCCTGGCTAGGGTAAGGCGTTTCGTCATAGCTTGTGAGCGGGCGCTCAGCACTGGGGGCGGATGATCCAACCGTCATTTAAATAACCCTCCGGCCATATTCAATGGTTTGTGATTCGAGTGAATGAATGCTTTCGCAATTTAACCCAAAATGATAGCATCTACCGCTGCTGCTGACTTTGCTTATGAACACTACAATCTATCTTTCTGTTTCGGACTCGTAACGCGGTGTTGATGAGCTAGACTCGCAGTCACGACAGAATTGCGAAAGATGAGAGCGGAAGAACGCCGTAAGCCCTGTGTTTATGGCAGGTTCAGCACGCCGGACAAAAGTTGCTGTATTTCGTGGTTGCGTGGAATTTTGAATTTGAATGGCGAAAAAGAATGTCCAATTTGAGGTAACCTCTTGACCTGCTTTGCCTTATGATACCCTCCTCTACGGAGGAGATTGAGGTGTCGAAGAGAGTTCTACCGGCCATCTCCATTGGCCTGTTGACGATTCAGCAAATCTGTACGGTCGCCACTGCCGCGCCTGACCCCGGCCGTGAGCCTGGCGTCAGTTCCACCAGAATCGCTGATGACCGGCTTGCAAAACCAGGGCCGAAATCGGCCGCAAAACTTCCAACAAAACTTCCAGCAAAGCCTCCATCAAAGCCTCCATCAAAGCCTCTGCCGGAGTCGACAACCCGGCGGCAAACAATGCCGTTTTCGGTTCTTGAGCAATATTGTTCTCCCTTGGAGCTTATTCGACAATCGGCTTCGGATTCAAAGCGTGAAGAGACCCTATTGCTTTCCGCAATTCGCTTACTTCGGCGCCAAAAGCCAGGACAGCTTGCAGGAAAGTCCAACAAGAAACCAGATGCGAGTGTTGGCACTGATGACGAACTTCTTCGCGGATGCTTCCATAGACTGGCACTTCTCTATCGACAAGAGTATCTTAGACGGGTCTCCGCGTTCCTATTTGAACGATTCCTCAATGTAAAAGATTCGAAGGTCTCTCAGGATAATGCTCTGCAGGCTCGCATCTATTTCGATTATGGATTGATTCTAAATGAATTGTATAGTCCAGAACTATCACGCGAGTATATGGAACGGGCGCGGCAAACATTTGTACGTTTGAAATTAAACAAGGAACTTGGCGGCACGACGATTGTGATGGCAGCGCACGCTGTGGAAGAAGAGCGATGGGATGCGGCTCTTCAACTCTATCGTGACAGTGCCGAGGCCTTTCGCACTCTTAAGGGCAACTACACCGAGGCGACTGTCAAATCTTACATGTGTGCAGGAGGGATCGCGTGCCAGCAAGGTAAGTTTGATATTGCGTTGGATCAACTGCACAAAGCTGCCTCGTTTGCAGAGACTGACGTTACCGACATGGAGGTGCCTTCGTTTGGCAAGGACGCATCGGCGATGTATCTTCGATGGTTGCCGCAGATTTACTATCAGATGGCCGTGGTGCATTTTTTGCGCGAAGAATATCAAGCCTGTGCTGCCGATGCGCGCCAAGCATTACATTATGCAAACGTAGACGGGGCGCGCACCGCATATAGTGATAGCAATGTAGTCGACTCTCATCTTCATGAGGTCACCGATGCAGAGACGGCTTCGAAGAATGAAAACGAAAGTGTACGGAAGTTGGGGCTGATATCTCCCCTGCAACTATCTTTTCGGCGACTAGTGCCGCCTCGGCCGCTTGATGAAGGAGTGCCCGCTGATGAACCTGTCGCTCCCGAATTTTTTCCGCCCATTCCGTTTATGCCTGACTTCAACATTGCTGATTTCGCCTCCCGGTCGAAGGCGCGTGTTCCTGATGAGTCTAATGGAGCGGTCGTCGGCGCGCGTACTGATACGGAAGTCAATCGCCTAAGTTCGCACTTCTTCAACACCGGTGAATGCATTTCGCCGCTGTCAAAGACCCGTTCTCGCGAATCGAGAAAGGGCGAGAAAGCGAGAGAAGGGAGATGGCGGCGGACGCGAGAGGAGTGCTTCGATTTTGCGGCGAGAGTGCCCCTGTCTGCTCGAGAGCGAGTTCAGGGTCTGTCAACGCAACACGAAGGGAGTTCGATGTTGCCTCCCGAAGCGGTTGGTGGCGCCCCGTCCGTGCCAGACGAAGAGTGCGCCGGGTGCGATACGGGCGGCAATTTGATTGCACAAGACTCGTTCAACAGCACCGCGAACTGGACGGGCACGCAGACAACTTTCCTCAAAGGGATGAAAACAACAAAGAAAAGCCCGCCAAAGCCTGTCGAAAAATCAATGGATGCATTCGAGCGACCTTGGACGCGTTCCGATGCGATAACTCATCTCTACAGAACCGGCGGCATCGAACTTAAGCGTCGTTTCCCTCTGCCGGCACTCATGAACAGGTTTCTCTGTTCAGGAAATTTGATCACTCTTACTCCTTCCTGCGAAAGACTCTTACGCATGGAAGCCCTGTGCATGCAGCGCCTCGCCAGCGATGACGAAAGTATTAAGCGAGCATCAAGCACTGATGCGGTTGCTGATATGCGGATAGCGATGCGTTCTCGCGAGTATCTGCCGCTGGATGCAGGCTACATTTCTGACGTGACTGCCTTTGCCTCGTTGTCTCGGTCGGCGGCGCTTGCTGCAGAGAAGGATTGCGCAAATGCAACCGGCGTACAACCAATGTGTGGAACCACATGCATCGTGGCAGTCGACGGCGCAACCGTTCTAGAATCGCGTACGATCGTGCCATCATCTGACGCGGCTTTTGACGCCAGATGCAAGGAATATGCAGTCAACGCGGTGCGAAGCGTATTGTCCACTGATATGAAGGGCACTGTTTTAAAGGAGCGAAGGGTAATTCCGTTAACGTTCATCTCCGACGGCAAGACTCCTGGTTTGCGCGTTTATTTTGATGCAGGTACAGCAGACGTTCATGCTAATGAGGGACCGTCAACGCTCATTGATCGGCGTGCATCCTTGAAAGGCGTAACGCTTGAGTCTGCTTTCGCCGGCATTTTTGCGGATAGCGACCGAAAGAGGGATTTTAACATCGAACTGCAATCCGATGGCAGCTTGGCACACGTTTCCGCCGGGCCGGACAGCACCACCTCTGGTGCCTCATCCGCTCCACTGGATGCATTCGCTTCCCAGGCGTTCGAGAGGGTCAAATCGATATTTCCTCTTTATCCCTTTCCAAAAATTCGCCCTTACGGTTCCGGCGAGCCGCTCCTTAACGTGCGTTCGGCATGGTTACCTAATCACGATTTAGGTGAACCTCGATTAAATCACCATGAGAACAAAGCGAACGCTTTTGCCAAGGCCGCCTGGATCAGTGCAGGTCTGGGAGACAATCGCGCCGCTCATGAATTTGAATCGCAGCTCGTGGTATTGGATAGAAACAACTTCTTTCAGAAGCTTTCGCCCGAACCCCTCCTTGATGCGGGGCGTGCCTTTATGAAGGCGGGAAATTTCGAATCCGCAGAAAAGGAGTTTCGACAAGCTGCAATCTTGTTTCCCTCGGACGAGAAAGCACCTGCTTTGCTAGCGGACGCGATCAGAGCAGGCGGGCGCTCGCCCTACCTTCCCCAAACTCGTATTCAAATTGCTACGCAGCTCAAGCAAAGCGGTGATTTAGAAGGTGCCATATTTGAATACAAGATTGCCATCGGGATAAAAGACGATCCTTTACTGCGATGTGTACTGGGTGACCTTTATCAAGCGAAGATGAAAGACAAGGAAGCACTCGATGAGTATAAGCTTGCGGTCGATCTTGATCCTTCCCCGGTGAGTGCGGAAAAAGCTGGTGACCTCAGTGTTAAGCTCGGACTGCTCGATTCGGCCAAATGCGCATACGACGCCGCTTTGCAGAAGGAGGAAAATGCTGAACTCTATATGAAGCTGGCCTCCGTTTATTCCGGCTTGAATCAGGCGATACTTGCTCGGCAAAATTATGTGAAAGCGCTTGAGATTGAGCCATTCAATGATGATGCGCTTATGGGGCTTGTTCAGTCAAGCAGCGCGATGATCAATGAATTTCCTGTTGCCAGTGTCTCGCATTTTGCGCTCGCTGAAGCCTTTGAACTATGCGGCATTAGGGACCAGGCCAAAGCGGAATACGAAATGGCCAATATCTTGTCACCTGACGGAAAATTCGAACCGGCGAATGAAATGCTGGCAAGAATGTCAACGAGTGATGGTGAAGATATCATGTTGACGCGCTATCGGCGGGCTGGTTTTTTGTTCCATCACAAATTGTTTGGTCAAGCCGCGGCTGCCTATGCAGGCATCGCGTCTGCTTCTTCTTCACCCGGCGTGGCCAGTGCAAATTGGTTGGCGGGCCTGTCATATCTTCGAAATGGAGATAACAAAGAAGCGGTCGAGCATTTCCGCAATGCGCTTTCTACGGGAGTCAGAGGAACAGACAGTTCTAATGCACAGATTGCGGCCGTCGTAAGACTATTTCATGGTCAAAAGTCTTTAAACTCGGTGAGCTCTATTGTAGGGGCTAAGCATGATACCGAATTTAGTGCCGGGTTGAAATTGGAACACGAGGGCAACTTGCAGGGTGCTGTGGAGGCATATAAAGCATGTGTATCTTCGGAGCCGTCGAACTACGTGTATGCGGCTCAGTTGCAGCTAGCGACGGAGCTTCTCATTGCAAAACTAAGAGACTCTGTTAAACAAGAGTTTGTCTCCGGTAATTTTACCTCGGCTGAAGCTGCGCAGAAGCGGCTGACGGAGATATCTCCATTAGATTCAACAGAGTGGTTCAACTTAGGCTGTGCCGCAATGCGGTGCGGGCATTATGCTGCCGCACGTGCTGCGTTCAAGCAAGCCTCTGCGCTCGAGCACTTCGAACCCGACCCGTTCTTTTGGCTAGCCAGAATGGATGAGCAATTTGATGATGTGAAGTCTGCAATTGGAAATTACGAGAGGTATGTCGACGTCAGGGCTGCCAGTGCTTTGTCGGACCGGGCTCGCGCGCGAATTAAATCGCTGAAGGATGGGAAAGCTCCGATGAAGTTGCCTCAAGGCGAGTCTTTAATCGGGTTGAACCGGGCTTTGACCGATCTTGACACAGGTTTGCATGTAGGGCATTGGGGTGTGGCCGCCAATGGTTGCGAGAGGGCGCGAGCTATCCTGCCTGAAAATGCTGAGCTTGTGGCCTTGAGTGCCACCATTGCCGGTGGCTTGGGCGATTATCCAAAAGAATTGGATGACCTGAAAAAAGCTGTTTCGATGGAGCCTGGAAATAACAGGTTCAAGGCGCTTTTAGACAGTGATCAAACGAGGGATGATTGGCGGCGGAGAGAACAGGCCGACCGACTGACGTCGGAAGCGGATGAACTGCTCAACGTTGATACCTCTCAAACTACCGCCGGTGCGATAAGCAGACTTGTCGAAGCAGCGAATTTGAACCGAACTAACCCAATTCGATGGTTTACTTTAGGCAAAGTGTACGCTGAACACGGCAAATATGCCGATGCCTTAACCGCGTTGAGTAAGTGTCGCGAGGTTGAGCTCGCCTCGTCGAAAACTAGTCCGGGGTCTCAAGTCTCGAGCGAAGCGTCGTCACTTCTCGGCACCATAGACAGTACTATTGAACTTGTTAAGGATTGGTCCCGGGGACGCCGAAGAGAAGAACCGATCCTGCGAGCAGGAAGCGGGAATTATACAGGGGCTCAGACTTTGATGGGCGGCGGTTTTGAAAGTGTGGTCTTTCCATCGCTGCAAGATAATGGAACGAGCCGTGCGATTGCTTCCGTACATATAGATGCTCCTGATCTTGTAGCACGACTGATGTCGCCACTGCCCGATTTGGAACTGCATCGGGCAATTGCCAAACAAGAGGATGATGTTGATTTCGGGCCCTATATGGCGGATCTGCAGCGTCGACTCAAGAAGAAATGGTTTCCCCCTAAAGCATTGTTTTCTGCTCCGTCTTACAAAGTGGTTGTTTTATTCAAAATTCATAGTGATGGACACGTGAGCAACCTTTCAGTGGGTACTTCATCGGGTGCGCACGTGCTGGATAGATGCGGAGTTGAGGCCGTGATGAATGCGGCGCCGCTGCGCCCTTTGCCTGCTGGGGCTCCCGAAAATGTCGACATTGCATTCACTTTTACGCTAACCCATTCGGGCAGTTTTGATGTTCTTCCTTCAAGCTACGCGTCTCGCGGTATCTGGAGGGCAATTGCATCAAGCAAACCCGACATAGATGATGATTTGGCGCTCGCTTTGGCGGGCGAGCCGCAGGGCGGTATTGAGCTGGTTCCTCCGCTTCCGATTCCGCTTCAATTGGATCTACCGATTGATAACAAGGCTGATTCTCTATCGGCTACGCAGCCACTGCAGGGAGCGAGCGGGCACCCCGTTTCGAACAAGGATCTCTCCCCTACGATAAGTGCAACTGCCAAAGCCTTGAACAATGAGGCTGTGTTGAGTGGTGTCAACGGGCTGTGGGAGCAATCAATTCGAAAACACAATGAAGCTCTCTTGCTTTCGCCAGATTATGCGGAGTTGCGCACGAATCTGTGTGCCGCCCACATGGAATATGCTCGTGCTTTACTGAAGGAGTCCATAGATGGTGCGATTGAGCAATTCAGGTGGTCGTTGCTAGTAGATCCTGCCAATGGTTCATCGCGCTCTGATTTGGAAAATGCTCTGCGTAACCAACTTGGCTCTAAAATGGATTCGGCCGACGACGTCGAGACAAATCGGATTTTATCGAGAGATGGTGCGGATTTGCTTCTTTTGCCTCAAGCAATTGTCGAGGAAGAAAACGCGCTTGTGAAAAAAGGGACAGCCAAAGATCATTACTTGCTCGCGAAACTCCTGCTTGATGCGGGGTTCATTCCTGAAGCCTGTTATCAATTCAGGGCAGCAATCAGGGAGTTCAATAGAGGTGAGATTTCTGCTGAGGTGCATCGTGCCAAAGAAGAGGAAGCGGACTGCCATCGTAGTCTTGCATCGTTGTTCTACGAGATGGCCGGCCGGCCCTCGAACAAGACGAATGATGAGCTGCGCCGTCAATGTCTGGAGAACGCAGCAATCGAATATCGCCGTGCTATTACTCTTGAGCCGGCTAATCAAAATGCTGCTTGTGGTCTTCTTCGTGTTGCGCTCGATGCCGTTGCTCAAAGTCCCACGGTTAATAACAGGTTCTTTCTATATGCTGCTTACCAGTTGTGTCACCGGTATGAGAAAGCGAGGGAACAGTTGAAGCTCTGTATGATACTGGCGCCGAGAGCGGCTGAGATTGCCGCTGCCCGCAAGTCGTTGATGTTTGGTCTTTTGACTTCTGGTATCACGAGCGATGCTACCAAGGATGTGCTTAGTGAGGTTGAACAGATGCTGCGAATGTCTACACGGGATGCCGAGCTTCTCTATTTGAAAGGGCGCGCATTACAACAGCTGTCTCGCGAGAGTGAGGCGCTTACTGCGTATAGAGGCGCTGCGGAACTAAATGTGTTTGTAGCGAATGACCTGCGAACACGCATCGTTGATCTACAGCGCTCATTCGACGGACAACAAGTGCACTGATGTTTGCGTCGGCAACTCTCGAAAAGTAGGTAACAGGCATCGTTTATCATGGCTCGTCGCCATTGTCTTCGTCGCCGTTACGTGTAATCTCCACCAGGCGCTATCCAATTTCTTGAACAGGCAAGAGGCAACAGGCATCGTAAATCACGGTGACGGTGTAATTGTTAAAGTCAAGTGCCTTTAGAACGAGACTTCATGAATAAGTGATCGATTTCAGCTAGCATCCGTCCGCTTAGTCGGCACTGCCGCCGCCGCCTTTTCCGTTGAAGACGTTGTAGTCGAAGGTGAACTTAATATCGATTTCGTCCGGCGATCCCGCAGGCAACGGCGGGAAAGGAGAGGCGTTTTTGATCGCAGTTTTGGCGGCATCATCCACTGGTGCAACACCAGATGAAACCACCAGTTTGATGGCGGCACCAACCGTACCATCTTTGCGAACCTTAAACTTCAAAGTCACGCTCTTCGATTCACTACCGCGAGGAGGGAACCAGTTTTTCTTGATTCGCTTCTGCACTTCTGCAAGATAAGATCCGAAATCAACATCGTCTCCGCCGCCACCGCCGTTATCTCCCGTTGGCTCACCTGTGCCGTTAGGCGACCCGTTGGTGTCGGCTGTGGCTGGCGCAGTCGGTGCAGCTTCCGGAGCCGGTTCATTACTTTGCACTATTGGTGATGGCGTCGGATCTTTAGTTGGAACTGCAACCGCTACTCGAGTCGGCTTAGGTGGCTCGACTTTCTTTGGTTGCTCTTTTATTTGCTTCTTGGGCTCTTCTACCTTAGGCTTCGGTGGATCGGGCTCCTTCTTCGGTTTGGGCGGCTCCGGCGGCGGCTCGGGTGGAATGAGTTGAATATCCGTGGCTTGCTTTTGTGGTGGCAGTGGAGTTGCACAAAATGCCACCATAATGATGCCAATGAACATGAGAGCAAAGTGAACGAGGAATGACCCCGAAGTAGCCTCTGAGAGACCCAGGAAGAACGGTGCAAATGCGCGCCCCTTCTCCAGTTGTTTCGCGTGATCATACGCTTCGCACATTGAATAGGCGACAAAACCTAAGATCAATAAAATGTATAGAATGCAGACAGTTGGCGAACCGTGAACTATCTGCAGTATGCGATTCATGTCTGCCGACGGGCTGAGATTAAATACTGAGCCGACGTGAATTACGCCCTTCATCACCGGTTCTGTACAGAACATCATCAGAAACAGCACCAGGTTCGCTATGCTCGCTGCTAGAAATAGCAGACCCTTGCCGGTCTCACCGTTGTAAAGCTGTCCCAAGCCCGGCACGATAGACATCGCTGCTGCTCTGCCAGGGGTGCGAGTGCGATGTCTATTTACGGGGACTGCGTCTGCCCGTTTCACGTGTCTGTCTTCCAGCTTTTCGAAGGTTTTCATTTGAGAAGGCGAATTTTTCCGGTCCTGATTTCCATCTTCTATTTTCCGATAAATTTCGGAGGATGTCATACGAATGTGAGGTACAACTTATCTCTGAGAAATATCTCAGCCTCGACTCTTGGCATCTGCTGCGCTTTCAACTTCTTCCTGTTTTACCAAAAAGATAGTCACTAAATGTGATATCGCCTGGTTTCATTCACCTATTCCAAAAAACGATTTTATCTTTTGAGCGGGCCCTAGTTTTGGCTTGTAAAAAGTGGCCGACCAGTTTTTATTTAGCACTTGAGCTGAGTCTAGAAACTGACTGGTGCCTGCCATCGTGTATATGAGTTCAACGATGTTTTCGCACTCTTTCAGCGGCGTCACCGACTCTGTTTCGTCGCAGCTGCCCCCGGGTAGAGGCTGATTCTTGTAACTTCCGGGTGAAAGTTCTTCTCCTATAAATCGAGCATAGCAGGATTGCATCGATACCGCCCTTAAGAACGGTGCAGACTGCCCTGCCCGGGCTGCGATCAGTCCCAAATTTCGCACTTGTAGAGGCATATCCCAGCAAAGGACATCCTTCTTATCGCAAAGTTTTCTTACGGATTCGATCAGCGAAGATTCTGTAACAGCGCGCATGAGCGTGGCCTGATCCACCCTGTGTTTGCGCAGCATTTCAGTGGTGACAGCACCGGAGGGACGCACGCAAGAATCAAGCAAGATTTTCCGATCAGGGCTGAATATAGTCACCGAAATCAGTTCCGGTGCACATTCGTCGGCCAGTCCGAAAGTAGTAACCTGTGATGAAAAGATAACCCAATCGGGGATCTCCAGCAGATCTCTGGTTTGGAGAATTGCCTTGTTGCGATCAAGTAAGCGGGAGGATGGTCTGAAGTCTTCGGACATGGTAGTTCCTGGAGAGCTGTCGGCACTTATTTTATAAGCGACAGCCGACCTGCAAAATTAACCCTTTGCAATTTGCTCTTGCAAGGTGAAAATGTCGTAATGTATCGCGGTAATACGCTCTCACTAATAGTCGAGGACGCTGCCGCTTGCATCGAGCAACGTATCGGCAAGTTCTTCGTCTGAAACCAGTGTAACTCCCGGCATTAGTTTTGCATTCTCGCTCCAGTGCTTTGCCCATCGGTCTGAGGCAACAACGACTGCACCATTCTTTATCAATCCTTGAAGCAGAGATTGCATGGTAATTAGCTTCTTTATGATGGCTTGATCAAGGTGATACCGCGTAGCCACCACGTCTGATTTGCACACGAGACCGACAGACTCGATATCCAGGACGAGCGTGACGTTTACTCCCTTACTGATTAAAGTGCGTGCCAGAAGCAGCCCTTCCCACAAGATATCCATTTCGAGGGATCCTCTGAATCTCTTGAATCGCAGAATCATGTGCTTCTTTTGCGGTGATTTTGCAGGAGGTATTTCTGATTCAACAGTGTCTGCACTGTGAAACGCAGCAGTAGCCGGCGAAACCGGCAACTGAACTACAGACCCTTGGTTTGGATTGTTGGAATAAACAGGAATTTTGGAGCTGGAAACTGATTGAACTTGTTGTACTCCATGACTTGAACTTTCCGTACGATTTTGGATCTGACCTGTCGCAGCGAATGTCCACAGATCTACTCCAACTTCTTCCGCAGTTTGATAGCGAGCTGCAGGATCTTTCTCCAAACAGCGCATGATGATTGCTTCCAGATCGTCAGGAATCTCCAACTCAGGAGACGTCATTGAGAATGTAGGTGCGGGTTCGCTAAGCTGCATCATCAATACTTTAATCGGATTATCGTGGTAAAAAGGCGGATGTCCTGTAAGAGATTCATACATCACGCAACCGAGTGAATAGATATCAGATCGAGGATCGGCTTCTGCGCCGGCACATTGCTCAGGTGCTATGTATGCAGGGCTGCCCAGCACATTTCCTGTTGGTGTAATCTGCTCTCTGTTCTTCTCCATATGACTTTTGGCGATACCGAAGTCGACGATTTTGACAAATTCGATTCCGGCGTCATTCTTGCAAATCATTATGTTGCTTGGCTTTACGTCTCTGTGCGTAAGACCTTGTTTATGCGCGTGATAGAGACCATCGCATATCTGAGTAAATACGTTTATGAACAACCGTAACTCTAATCGCCCATGATCACCGAGTATGGTGGAGAGCGACTTGCCATCGAGAAACTCCATGGTCATGTATGGTTGACCATGTTTTGAGAATCCAAACTCGTGCACTGCTAGAACGTTCCTGTGGGAAAGCGCTTTGCACGATGACGCTTCCTGCTCAAATCGCCGTTTGCTCTCCAGGTCTGTCAGCAGATGTCCGTGCAAGACCTTGAGCGCCACCAGTTGCCCCCGGCCTTCTTTCTGGCGGGCTTTGTAAATCATGCCCATGCCGCCCTGGCCCACACGATCGAGAATTTCGTACTTGTCTGCAAACTCGTCATGGGGGAGTGGTGCGGTGAGACACAGTGGATCTGCAAGCGGATCTACAGGTTTTAGTGAAGCGGGTATTTCTGCTTTTACGTTGTTGTCTTGAACATCAACACTTTGCACAAGTGTGCGAATGAGTTCGGTATCGGGAGTCGTATAAACCCATACCACGACGGAATTCTCTTCGGTGCCCTGGTGAAGCATCCACGTGGGCACTTGTTGGGCTTTCGGACCGGCGGTGACCGTGAGGAGAAACGTGGCCTGTTTGTCTTGCGACCGCCAGCTCAATATTACAGGACGCCCGCTTTCCTTTTGCGCCTGTTGCATCGAAAAGCTCAAGTCCGCTAGGGACGGCAGTCCGGCCAAAGGCGTAACGGACGGACGTTGTTGATCCGCCGTTGGTTGTTGATAGGTGGGTCGTCTTTTAAATGAATCCTGTAACGGCATGAGTCTCGGTGTCCCGGATTCCGGGTAATACCACCCCTCTCATGCCCGTATTCCACTCTTGTGACACGGGTGGAAATGTTAATTGAGGAACGAGTTTGGCGGTCGAATACAAAACGAGTCGGGGGTGGTTCTTTCTTAAGCCTCTTCGGAGCGGGAAACTTCGATGCAAGTTCATTCTGTGGCGACTCGCATACATTATAGAATATGATTGTTTGCAGTAGTGATTAGAAGGTCTTGCGGCCGGGAAGGCAGAAAACAGCCCGATCAAGCGAGTTTGACGTTGAATGAGGGTGAGACCGCCATAGGAAAGAAAGTTTCAGGAGCCAAGGAGCATCGATTGACTGCGCAACCTTCACCCGAAGACGAATTGCTCGGCAGAGCCAATGAGGCGCTAGCTGCAGCAGATCAATCAATGGCTGATAAGTTGTACGAGGAACTTGTAACCGCAATAGAGGAAGTGCGGGGCAAGAACCAGAAAGAGGTAGCGGCTGAGCTACAGCGGTTGGCGCGGGCAATTGAAGCCGACGGGCGCCTCGACGACTCCATGCGGCTAAAGCAACGAACATGCGAAGTGATGCTTCGAATGAGCATGGCAGAGCGGCATCGAGGGCGCAGCATGCCGGTGATGGCACGCTCTGCATCGCCTGTCATTTCGCAGTCTCCTTCCCCCATGCCGTTAACGTTGCCTGAAAACGGCGGACTGAGAAAGTTGGCATTTCTGTATATCGGTTCTCATAGCCCGTCAAACGAACTCACCTGGCTAAGGTCGGGGCTCGGGGCCTCGGAGATAAAGAGGATCGAGGATAACGGGCGCTATTACATTTTGCTGGCATTACCCAACTCGGCCCCGGTTTTGGTGTGTGAAGATGAGTTGGCGGGCGCCTGGTTGCCTGTTTTTGAAGTGGACAATACGGATACGGCGATCGAACATGTTCGTGCATATTGGCCCGATTTGCTGCGGGAAGAGGGGCGGCTGCCGGGCGGCAAGTTAACTTGGTTGCGCAGCCATACACGCAGATTCGGTGTCGTGGCAAGCTCCTGTTTGCGCGGATTTATTTTGTAAAGCCTGTTGCGTGTAGGTGTGGAGTGTAGTGTAGATAGGTAGGTTAGGTAAGCTTCTCAGCTCTCGTGCAATGACGCATCGTTGCTCCCTGCGACACTGAGTTCGCTTTTACGTGAACTGAAGCTGTGATTAACTGTGGCCGCTGTATCAGGAAGACGGCACTACTCGATTGCGTCCGGCTTGTTTCCCTTCATACAGCCGGGCGTCTGCGAGTTTGATCAAGCCCTCGGCGTTTGATGCTTCTCGAGGAAAAGATGCCAGACCGATAGTTGCGGTAATTGCAACTTCATCCTTTGTTCGTACTTCATCGACGACGACGGCTGTGCTTGAGCTTACTGACGATGCCACCAAAGATGGTTCCAGGCTCGACTCCGCTACTCGGGCTGGAGAAGCTACCGTGCACTCTTTCGGCACTTCAGCACAAAGACGTTGGGCAAGTTGAACAGCTTGATCGCGGTCAGTCCCTGGCAAGATTACGGCAAATTCCTCGCCTCCGTACCGACACAAGAAGTCCGATTGTCTGACGATCGACTGCAGCGTAGTTGCAACCTGTATAAGAACTTTATCTCCCTCCGCATGTCCGTAGGTGTCATTAATGCGTTTGAAGAAGTCCACATCTATCATTAGCAGAGAGAGCGGTCTTCCCGAGCGTTCGGCTAACTGAAGCTCAGAACGGAGTACATCATCAAAGAAAGCACGATTGTAGACGTTCGTAAGTCCGTCACGGCTTGCCTTGATTTTCATTGCTTCGTATTTCTGGCGATAGGTGAGAACCTCGAACAAATCACCGAGTGCGCTGGAACCTTTATTGTCCACTGATTCGTTTCGGGAGACATCAAAACGCGCAAGGTAAACGGTCAAAACTGTTGAATAAAGAACGGCGGTGATTGTTTTACCTAGTAAACCGGACAGCAAAATTGAGAGGTAAGTTGGCTGTTCAACAAATGCGCCGGTGACAAATACGAACGTATCGAAAATCAAAACCGAAGTTATAGACAAACAAATTGGTAGAAAAAGTGATCGTTTGAATTTTCGTGCCAGAAACTCGTAGACGAGAATGATCAAAATCGCATCCATGTACAACGTCAATGAGCCCACCAGATCAAGTCTCGGCATGTTGATGAACAGGTCCGGCGAGAGATGAAACGGGTTGAACACATGAGGATCGCGTAAATGGAAAACCACCAGTAAACTCAAGATAGAGCCGACTATATCCGATGCGAGAAGCGCATAGATAAGCGTGCGAGCTTCAGCGGCGTCTTCGCGAATATAAATGAAGAGCACCGCCAAAATAGAAGATGGGAATAACACCACTGAGCCGGGGCTGACTAGTAGCTCGGGCGTGATTCTCACGTAGATTGTTGCGCTCCACAAGTTTGCAAGTTGGAAGAACACGCCTAACATTGTGTAGATGGGAGCTAAACCCAGCACCGGGCGCAATCTGAAAAACAACAACAGAACAGAGGAAACTAAAAAGGTTTCGAAAAACATGAGCCCAATTTGCGGAAGCAGTTCAGTCATAAGTCAATCGCCGTCCCGCTTCTGTCCGGAATCCCATGGATGGATGGCACCGCTCCAGCATACTAACCGGCGAGCATTCGACTTTGATTGAATAGGCTGCGTCGGGCGAGTGGCAAGAATGCGCATCAGAATCGACGTAACGCGCCTGGCTCAGGGCGACGGTGTGAACATGATTCTGATTTGAATTCCGAAGCATCGACATGGAGCACCCGAAACAGACACGGCAAACAAGAAACGCAAAGGGATCTGAATTTGGCTCTGCTTCGATTATAGCGTCGCTTCCGCAAACAACAAGGATTATCTTGACTTCTGGCGGGAGTTTCGCTGGCAAAAGGGTTTGGAAATGTCTATCTGCTACCCTGGATTTCCAGAGCCGAGTGACATCGCAAACACCAGAAAAAGTGTGTTAAAGATGAGAAAAGCGACCAAACCCACAACCAGTGCCCACTTTGGCACCTCGCGAACGGGCTCTTTCGCAGGAACTTCTGATGCGCTTGTTTGCAGAGCGGAAATTTCCTCGGTCGTTGCCGGCATGTGACTTACCTGTGCAGGGTTGTGAAGTAGAAATCCATTTTCCAACAAAAAGGATTCGGCAGATTTAAAACAAGGTTCATTTTTTTTGAACCGAAAAACAGGATTTGAGGTTGAGTCTGCGGAAGGTGCTGTGGCGCGGCAAACGGGATTTTTTAGATGGATTTAATCTGGGAGGGCGGACCGCTTGACTGAGATCTAGATTGATATCAATCTAGATCTGGGCCGAAATGAGCGAAATCGGATCCGGTTTTCAAGCGCCTTGGCGCAAGTCAAGAGGGGTGCCGTGCATAGATGGTGCTGCCTTTTGCGTTCGATGCCATCGACTTCTGTTAGCCCGACATCTTCTATTCCAATAGTTTGATCTCTTCGGGATCGTACGTCGGGGCGTGCTTTGAGATGACCATACCGAAGTTATACAGTTTCTCTTTTCCGTCTGTGTCGTGCCATCTCTGTTCAAACTGGGGCGTGGGAATGTAGGTGTAATGCCCCAAGCTGGACGGATCCATGAAATACATTTTGTCTGCGTCGTAGCCAATCGCCACGACGTAATGCCCATCTTCCCAATCGGTAGCGTAGTTTACTTGCCGTTCTGGCCAAGCCTGTATCAGGCAGATAACGGGCTGTTTCTTATCCAGGAGTTCTTTCAAATCTGCAAGGTGCATGTCCTTGCGAATATCTACTTCGAACCCTCTACTCTGTGCATACTCAGCAATTCGGCGGTAGGCTGTTCCTTTGTTTTTGTCCGACTTGCAAGCCTTGGACAAATCGTCTTCTCTATGTTCGTCGCCCCAATAAGCTAGAACGCTTTGAAGCGCTGATACACCGCACGTGTAGGGAGTTGCCTGTCTTGTACGCGGCACCCGGATGAGCATTGGAGCATTCTTTGACAATGGAGTCTGCAAATGTTGCTCTGTGGCAGCCGGAGCCGCATTGCCGAAGGCTGCCTGTACCCATGCGGCAACCAGTACCAGCGAAGCCCACATAGTTTTCATCGACTTGACCCTCCCGGCGGAAAGGCAATTATAGTTCAAGAAGCGATTGTGCGACTTCTCGCATCGAAGAAATTCGCTCTTCCGGCGATACAGTCACCATTTTCAAAATCAGCTGATCTAGCTTCGCCGGCACGTCGGGAGCAATCTCAACCACGGGTTTAAACTCTCCTTTGAAGCGAGCTACCAAACATTCAAGCGGATTGGCGCTTTTAAACGGACGCATGCCAGTGAGAGCTTCGTATAAAACACAGCCTAGTGAGTAGATGTCAGATCTACCATCAAGCGGTTTTGCACAATATTGCTCCGGGCTCATGTAATCTGGTGTTCCAACTAGCAATCCGCTCGTGCTCAAATTGTTCTGGTTGTCCACTAAACTTTTGGTCAATCCAAAATCGAGTAGCTGTATGAGCTTTCCTCTCGTTCCATTTCCGATGAGAAAAATGTTTGATGGTTTTACATCACGATGAACGAAACCTGCCGAGTGCACTGCGTTCAATCCGTCTGCTGCTTGGCGCACAATATCTGCAGCAACGTCCCATTCTAATCTTCCGTTTTTAGCCAATAGTTGCGCTAATGTCTCGCCTTGCAAATAGTCCATTGCTAGAAATGGCTCGCCATTAGGCATGACTCCGTAATCGTGTACCGCTACTACATTTTTGTGCTCGATACTGCTCGCGGTGCGCGCTTCGTTTTGAAATCTTCGCTTCTTCTCCTCGTCGTGCATCAAATACCAGTGCAGTACTTTTATCGCCACGTGCCGAGGAAAGTTTTTGTGTTCTGCTCGATAAACTCTTCCAAAGCCACCCTCGCCGATTATGTCGAATATTCTATAGCGGTCCAAAACTTCAGAATCAAGATAAGGATCTTCGCGCGTGTACTCAAGGCGAGCGTTATCAGCCGGACAGTACGTTGTTTCGATGTCCAGCCGAAATTGCTGCTTGCAAATCGGGCAAAATTTTACTCCAGCACTGTTCTGGTAACTGTTCATAGGGGGCTTGCCGGTAAATTCCTCCTGAGTTTTATGAAACGGACAACGAGTATATACCCGGATGGCGTCCCCGCTTGCAGTGTCACTCGTGCGCGCGTCTGGTCTGCACTTCCCGCACCACTTCGTCCGAATCTCGGCTTGGGTCTACCATGTCGTCTGACAGCTTCATTGTTTACCGCACGAGTGGTGATCGTCGATGGAATCCTCTGTCGGTGGTCAATAATCCTGAGAGAGAGCCAAGGACTCCTGTTGCGGCGGATGTGATTGAGTCACAGCGGAAATTTCGCTAGCTCTGAGGACCGACCATCGGAATTGAACTTCCTTGAGTGTGCGAAGTCGTAGCCTGAATACTCTCGATATGGGATGATGCTACTTGTTGGTTGGTTGGTTGGTTGGTTTAGAGAAATCATCATCGAGCGAGGACTGCAAATGGGCATTTTCGACGGCATGAAAAAGATGGGCAAGGAAGTGAACGAGCAGCTCGATTATCGAAAAGTCACAGTGTTTTGGGGCGATATCGCGTCGACAAAATGGGACTTTAACGGCGGAATGATGACCCCGGATCCTTCAACAGGCCTGGCTGAATGCGTAAGTCTTTATGGGGAGATCGAAAAGCTGATCGTGCTGAACGAGCAAACACTTAGCGATCTGCAAAAGACTGTTGGGTTTGATCCTCCTGGTGGCGGCTCTGTTTTTTTGGCCGGTTTGGGACGCAAGGAAATGTGCGTCATGGTAAGACTGAAGGATAAGCGGAAGTTTGTTTGCAGGCTTGATGAACGCATATACCAGCAAATGGTCGGCCTGGCTGCGATGTGAATTACATATTCTAACTATTGCGAATCACGAGCCGGAACAACATGACGCGAGAGAGAGCTAATAGTACGCAATCTGCTTCTGCTTCTGACCAAGCTCCTCTGGTCACGTGGCTTCGTTCTTTTCGGGCGAAGTGTGTGCTTGCGTTTTTGTTAACTAGTACTTTATGCGCGCCAGGAGTTTTGATAAGCTCCCTGCGAATAATCGATTCCGCACCTGTGCACGCCGATAACTCAAAAACAGATGCGACGCAGTTGGAAAGGAAATTGCCCGCTATGGACAAATTTACTGCTGAACTTGAGAAGCTACTTACTCGCTATTATCCAAAGATTCAGCGAACCCAGGTGTCATCAGAGCCGGAAGTAATTCAATTCGAGTACAACACAATGAAGTTCATGATTCATCACCCGCTAAAGACTGGCGAGTGGCAACCGGCGAGGGAAACAATTGGTCCTCAAAGACGTGGTGTTATATGCGGTATTAGATTAAATCCGGGTAGGTGGGCCGGTGCAGCGATGGTGCCGCAGGTCTTCGACCATAAGTATTACAACACTCTACTGATGGCACCGTACTCGGAGGCAAACGACTGCCATTTGGTTGCGAATCTGTCTTATCCTGAATACGATGTTGACGGCAATTTCCTTCGTGAATACCAACGTTTGGTCAATGATTTTGCCAAATACCTGCACTAGGGAGGAGTCTGGACTACCGTCAATGTATTGGTTTATCGCATGTCTTTTCTCTTAGGTTAATGCACACGATTCACACATGCGCCGCGCAAGTATCTATATTTTATTCCATAGCAGCGGTCGCTCTTGCGGCGTGGCTGGTCGAGAAAAAGCGGTGCGGTCGTCAGTGGCTGTGGTTTTGGATCAGCTCAGCTGCAGGTGTGCCCGTTCTGATGTTCGTTATCTGGGGCGATCAATATGGTATCCAGATGCCAATCCCAGTGGAAAAACTGCTCATCAACTATTCGTTGCTCTACATATTCATGTTGATATTGTGCTTGCTGCCATTTGGCGGCACTTCGATTATCCTCCTTTCCTTGTTTAATCAGAGGAAACCAAAAGCCTTGGCTGAGGCTTACGTGGAGAGAAACGTGTTCAATCTTGTATTCTGGCTAAGCTTGGCGGCAAGTGCATTGAGCTGGATTGCTCTTCTCGTGGTTCCCCAAGTATTGCCATGAAGTAACAAAGACCCGGCGGTCATCACCGCGACGGCGAGTCTGGTCAATGGTCATCGAACCGAGAATTCTAGCTTATATAGCCGTTTCGCTGTCTGGCGGTGCTCGTTAATGCAAGAGTCCCTACACAGAGACTGTTGTTGAAACGCTGCGCTGTCTGGAGCAGCGTCCCTGTGAACTTTAGACTATTACGAGTGGCACGCGAAAGAAGAATGTGCTTCCCTTTCCTTCTACGCTGCTTACGCCTATTTTTCCGTTGTGGTTCTCAATGATCGCTTTCGAGATTGCCAGTCCCAATCCGGTGCCCTTCTTTCTTGCTCCATCGGAAGTCTTAACTTGCTTGAATCGCTCGAACATCGCGTCTAAATGGCTGGCCGGAATGCCCCGTCCGAAATCTATTACGCGCACTTCGGCCATGTCGCCGTTAGCGTCCGCTTCCACTATTACCTTCTGCCCAGGTTCCGAAAACTTGATTGCATTGGAGAGGAAGTTTACCACTACCTGTATTAACCGATCGGGATCGGCAATAACTCCAATTCGCACGGGTTTGTATTCGAGCTCAATTTGATTGTTCTCAGCATATGTTCGCACGGATTCCAGAGAATGACTCAGCACTTTATCCAAGTCCGAGGGGCGCAACTCCATGCGCATTTTTCCGGCTTCCATTTTTTCAATGTCCAGCAAATCATTGATGAGCCCAATTAATCGATCAATGCTGTCGCTTGCTACTTGAACACGCTTCGATCCCGATGTCGTGAGGTCACCATAGGTTCCTTCCACAAGAAGCTCGAGAGTGCCCTGTACCGCAGTCAGGGGAGTTCTCAGATCGTGGCTTACCATGGCTACAAATTCGCGTTTCAAACGCTCCATCTCGTGTCGATCAGTCACGTCTTGAATGATAATGAGGAATTGTTTTCCTTTGGTGTCCATAAACTTTGTTACCGAAACCTCAACGAAAAACGATTCGCCAGAACGCTTTTGTGCAACCGATTCGTTCGACTTTATCGCAATGCCTTTTCTCACTTCGTTCGTTTGTTTATCTTTGTGTTGAGCGGCCGACGGTGGTATCAACTCTGTCAGTGTTTTTCCGCAAAGCTCCTCTGATCGGTATCCGAACATCTGCTCAAGCCGAGTATTCACCATTTGAATCAGGTCAGATTCGTCAACTATCAGTACGCCCAGAGGCATGTTCTCAATAATTGATCTGACGTTGAGTTCATTTGCCATTGCCGTTTCCGTCATCTTATACAGATTTTCTTGGGACTCCGTCAGTTTGTCGGCCATAGTGCGAAAATCACTGTCGAGATCTGAAATTTCATCTTCTTCTTCGAGAGCCGGTAGTAAGGTTTGCCCTGTGGCTATCCGGCGGCTATTTTCCATTAAAGTTTGCAATCGACCTGTTACGTTCTTGCTCATGTACGTGATGAGATACAAGGCAAGAGCTGTGTCCGCAACAACGAGCGCCATAATTGTGTTTTCGAAACCAGCAGCCCTTCGGCGCTCGCTCCGCGTTCTTTCCGCGTCTGCATTATGGTACTTCTTGCTGAGCCCGTCGACGCCGGCTTTAACGGCAAATCCCGCTTGAAACAACTCCTGCAGGCTTGTGATATCGGCAAACGCATTGTGGTCGATTATGTTTTGTTTGCACCCTTCCAATTTCTCTGCCGTTTCATTGAAGACTTCAGTGATTTTTTCCACTTCGCGCTTGTCATGTTCATCAGATTTGGTCAGACGTTGAAGTTCAGCAACACACTGCGCGGCAGCTACCTTTACAGTGTTATCGAACTTTACTAGCAGCTCATTTTTTCTGTGCTTCTTGTACATTACAAGCGCTAGACAAGCTTCCTCGGTGAGCTTTCGTAATTCGTTGAGTTGACCAACAACCGCTGTACCATGAGCTTCTCTCTCTGCTTCGATCTTGGCACCGTGAAGCTGAATCAGTAGCACTCCGACGAACACGACCTGGAAAGCAAATGGCAAAGCCACTATGAACAACAATTTCCTTTGAATGCTCAGTTTGATGTTGCTCATGATCAAATGTTGCCGGTGCAGGAGTTAAGGGCTGAGAACAGGAGGCGAAATGACTTGCATTGTGAGGTCGGGTGGTCAATGTACCATCCATGAAAGCGCGAAATTTCTCGATGAGTGACGCATTGATTCATGGTATTTGCGGGGACATTGTATCAGGACGACCTGTGCTGTAGTGTCCTATCTTAAATGGACAGGGCAATCAGTTGGAATAATAAAAGCATCCAACTGAATCAAATTAGTCCCATCAAATTTGATTGCTCCAGCCGGGTCCAATTGCTAGGGATGGAGATAATCTAGAACAGCAATGTCGCAAGATTGTTTCGCGCATATGTCGAATTTGCATCAACGAAGACCAAGCCCACGGCTGGTGTCCAGGCACATAAGCACATCCATGTTCATGTCCGACTACCGGTCGTGAATGTGGTGGTGTTGTGGGCCTCCACGTGCACCGGACCACGTTGTTCACGTTTACGTTAGCTTAGCTCGACGTGGACATGGCGCTGTGCCGTGGACGCGGACCGTCAGCCGACCAGTTGCTCCGGCGTCACGTTGCTTGCACGTCACGCGGTTCCGCGAGCACGTTCGGTTCCGCGACCACGTTCGGTTCCGCGACCACATTCGCTTCCGCGAGCACATTCGCTTTCGCGACCACATTCGCTTCCGCGAGCACGTTCGGTTCCGCGACCACGTTCGGTTCCGCGAGCACGTTCGCTTCCGCGACCACGTTCGGT
>JADMIO012911314.1_pt1 | contig 74462 bp, 18 predicted proteins | sample 8958161 | NCBI WGS metagenome assembly JADMIO01 (sample SAMN16585339, study PRJNA669376) | soil metagenome | isolation source: Crop rotation soil | place: USA: Cullars Rotation, Alabama | collected 2011 | reverse complement strand
CGCGACAACTTGTCCACGTGGAATTCTAAGCTTAGGATCCCAATGTGCTGGAAAGTCCCCGTCCAACACATACACCTGCGTGTTCGCCACTGGCCGCCCGATCGGCACCCGCTCGCTACCCTCCTCACACTCCCAGTAGCTGGCGTGCACCGCCGCCTCCGTCGGCCCATACAGGTTGTAAAGCCCGCGCCGGCTCTGCCCGTAATACGCCGCCACCACCTCCGCTCCCAGCGCCTCGCCGCTGCAGATCACCCACCGCAGGCTCTCACACTTCGCCAGCTCTCCCTCACTTAAGAACGCCCGCAGCATTGACGGCACGAAATGCACCGAGGTGATCTCCTCCTCGATGATCGTCCGGCTCAGGTAGGCATTGTCTTTGTGCCCCTCCGGCTCGGCCATCACCAGGCAAGCGCCCGCCATCAGCGTCCAGAAGAACTCCGGCACCGACACGTCGAAGACGTAGGGCGTCTTCTGCAGGACGCGGTCGCTGGCCGCCAGCCGGTAGGTCTGCTGGAACCAGCGCAGCTGGTTGCGCAGCCCGCCGTGCGTGTTCATCACGCCTTTGGGCCTGCCGGTCGAGCCTGAGGTGTAGATGAGGTAAGCCAGATTACTATCGCTGACGCCGCTGTCTGCTGCCGCCGGTGAGCAGGCTGCCACCTCAGGCCAGTCGGCCTGCAGATCGATCTGCCGGGTCGTGGCTACCGCCGCAAACGGCGCGGCAGTCTGCGGCGTCACCAGCAGGGCCTGGGCCTGCGCCTCGGCCAGCATGTAAGCGGCGCGTTGCGGCGGGGCGTTGGGCTCAAGCGGCAGATAGGCGGCGCCGGCTTTGAGCACACCAAGCACCGCCACAACCATCTCAAGTGAGCGTTCGAGGCAGACGCCGACGACCGCCTCCGGCCCGATGCCCTGCTGCCTGAGGTAGTGCCCCAGCTGATTGGCGCGCCCGTTCAGCTCTGCATAACTCAGCCCCGCCGCGCCGTAGCTGACCGCCACCCGGTCGCCGTGCTCGTCGGCCTGCGCCTGGATCAGCTCGTGAATGCAGCCGCCCCGCTCGTCTGCCACTGCCGTCGCGTTCCACTCGATGAGCAGTTGCTGGCGTTCGCTCGCCTCCAACATCTGCAACTGCTCGACGGCACACTCTGGTGCTGCCGCGGCGCTCATCAGCAGCCGTTGCAGCTGCCGCCCCATGCGCTGCATGCTCACCGCTTCGAATAAGTCCCGGTTGTAGCGCAGCACGCCTTGCAAGCCGCCCTCACGCTCGCTCAGGCTCAGCGTCAGGTCGAACTTCTCCGTCTCCGTCTCGACCGCCTGCGCCGTCACCTGCAGCCCGCCCAGCGCCAGCTTCTCGCGCGCCGTATTCTGCAGCACCATCATGGCCTGGAAGAGCGGCGTTCGGCTCAGACTGCGCTCCGGCTCCAGCTCCTCGACCAGCTTCTCGAACGGCAGATCCTGCTCGCCGTACGCCCCAAGGCAGGCCTCGCGCTCTCGCCTCACCTGCGCGGCGAAGCTCTGCCGCCCGGTCACCCGGCTGCGCAGCGCCAGCGTGTTGACGAAGAAGCCGATCAGCCCCTCCAGCTCAGCCCGATTGCGGTTGGCGATCGGTGTGCCGACGACCACCTCGGCCTGGCCGCTGTAGCGCCCCAGCAGCAACTTGAAGCCGGCCAGCAGGGTCATAAACAGGGTGGCGCCCTGCTGCCGGCTCACCTGCTTGAGCTGTTGGGTCAGCGCCTGGCTCAGCCGCAGGCGCTCGCCGCCGCCGCGGTTGCTCTTGACGGCTGGGCGGGGGTGGTCGGTCGGCAGCGCCAGCATCTCAGGGGCGCCGTCGAGTTGCTGCCGCCAATAGCCGAGCTGCCGCTGTAAGACTTCACCTTGCAGCCATTGCTGCTGCCACTGGCTGAAGTCGCCGTACTGAATCGCCAGCTCGGCCAGGCTGCTCGCCGCGCCCGCCTGCCAACCAGCGTAGAGTTGCGACAGCTCCTTGTAGAGCAGGCCGCTCGACCAGCCGTCGCTGACGATGTGGTGCAGCGTCACGGCCAGCACCTGCCGCTGCTCGGCCAGCCGCAGCAGCCGCTCGCGCATCAACGGCCCGCCTTCCAGATCAAAGCCGCGCGCCGCCTCTTCTCGCAATAGCTGTTTGACAATGGCCGCTTGCTCATCGTCGCTGAGCCGCTGTAGATCAACGATTGGCAGGCGGCTACCCCTGTATGACTGCACCTGCTGGCGCGGCTCGCCATCCGCAGCGACGACGAAGACCGTGCGCAGGGCTTCGTGTCGCCGCCGCACTTCGCTGAGGCTCTGTTCCAGCGCCGCCACCTGCAACTGCCCGTCGAGTTGGTAAGCCAGCGGAATGTGATAGGCGCTGCCGCTGCCCGCCTCCAGCTGCTGGATGAACCACAGCCGCCGCTGCGCATACGACAGCGGCAGGGCCACGTCATCGCGGCGCGGCTGCGCCAGGATAGGCGGTGCCAGCAACACGCCGTGGGCGGCGCGACGCTGCTGCTCGATCGCTTCAGCTAACTCCGAGATGGTCGGCGCTTCGAACATCTGGCGTACACTGATCTCAACCTCGAAGAGCTGGCGCAGACGCGAGACCACCTGTGTGGCCAGCAGCGAGTGGCCGCCGACCGCGAAGAAGTTATCGCTGCGGCTGAGACCTTGCAGGTTGAGCACCGCCTCCCAGACGCCGCGCACCAGCTCCTCAATCGGCGTCTCGCCTTCGCCCGCGCCCGGCTCGCTCGCCTGACTCATTGGCGGTTCAGGCAGAGCGCGGCGATTGACCTTGCCGCTGCTCGTCAGCGGCAGCTCAGCCAGCGGCACGAAGACCGCCGGCACCATGTAATCCGGCAGCCGCTCCTTGAGGTGACGCCGCAGCTCCTCCGTCGAAGGTGCCGCTGAGGACTTGCTGACGTAGTAGGCCAGCAGCCGCTTGCCATCACCACTGCTCTCCGCCGCCGCGACCACGACCGCTTCGGCCACCGCTGGATGTTGACTCAGCACCGCCTCGATCTCACCCAGCTCGATGCGGAAGCCTCTCACCTTCACCTGATCATCCGCCCGCCCTACATATTCGATCGCCCCGTCCGCCAGATGCCGCGCCACGTCGCCCGTCCGATACAACCGCTCGCCGGCTTCTCCATACGGGTTCGGCACGAACCGCTCCGCCGTCTGCCCCGCCTGTCTCACATACCCTCGCGCCAGCTGCACGCCGCCGATGCACACCTCTCCCCTTATCCCGCCGCCGACCACTCCCTGCTCTCCGTCCAACACATACACCTGCGTGTTCGCCACTGGCCGCCCGATCCCCGGCTCGCCTCCCTGCCCCTGCTCCTCCGCCACCGCCGCCGCGCTCGCCACCACCGTGCTCTCCGTCGGCCCGTAGTGATTCACCACCTTCACACCCAGCCCCGCTCTCGCATACTTCCTTAACCGGTCGCCTCCCGTCAGCAACACCCGCAACCCCACGCCTTCGCCCCACTCCTCCGCCATCAGGCTCTCGGCCATCGGCGTCGGCGCGAAGCTGATGCTGATCCCTTCCCGCTCCAGCCACTCGCGCAGCCGCCTCGCCTCCATCCGCGTCTCCTCGTCGGCGATGTGCAGGCTCGCCCCGGCTGAAAGGTGCGGCCACACCTCCCACACCGCCGCGTCGAAGCTGATTGCCGCCACCTGACTGGCCCGCTCGCCGGCCACCACGGCGTACTGCTGCTGGTGCCAGCGCACCAGGTTCATCAAGGCCCGCCGCGACACGCCCACCCCTTTGGGCCTGCCGGTCGAGCCTGAGGTGAAGATCACATAGGCCAGGTTGTCGGCCTCGGCGCGCGCGCCTGCCGCCACCGCCTGCTGGCTCTCCGCCACGATGGCCTCCCACTCGCGGTCCAGGCTGACGACCCTGTCTGCCGCCGCCGCCGCCGCCAGCGCTTCGCAGGTCACCACCGCCGTCGCCGCCGCCTCGGCCAGGATGACGCGCAGCCGCGCCGCCGGCGTCGTCGCCTCCAAAGGCAGGTAAGCGCCGCCGGCCTTGAGCACGCCGAGGCAGGCGATGATCGTCTCGAGCGAGCGCGGCAGGAGGACGGCGACGATGACCTCAGGGCCGACGCCCATCCGGCGCAGGTAGTGGGCCAGCTGATTGCTGCGGCGGTCGAGTTCGGCGAAGCTGAGTGCGGCCAGGCCGCAAGTCAGGGCGAGGCGGTCGGGGGCGGATTCGGCCTGCCGGCGGATCAAGTCAGCCAGCGAGGTTTGCAGGTCGAAGGCATGATGGTGGTCATTCCACTCGACGAGCAGCTGCTGGCGTTCGCTGGCTTCTAACATCTGCAACTGCTCAACGGCACACTCTGGCGCTGCTGCCGCGCTCATCAGCAGCCGTTGCAGCTGCCGCCCCATGCGCCGCATGCTCACCGCTTCGAATAAGTCCCGGTTGTAGCGCAGCACGCCTTGCAAGCCGCTCTCGCCCTCGCTCAGGCTCAGCGTCAGGTCGAACTTCTCCGTCTCCGTCTCGACCGCCTGCGCCGTCACCCGCAGCCCACCCAGCGCCAGCTTCTCGCGCGCCGTATTCTGCAGCACCATCATGGCCTGGAAGAGCGGCGTTCGGCTCAGACTGCGCTCCGGCTCCAGCTCCTCGACCAGCTTCTCGAACGGCAGGTCCTGCTCGCCGTACGCCCCAAGGCAGGCCTCGCGCTCTCGCCTCACCTGCGCGGCGAAGCTCTGCCGCCCGGTCACCTGGCTGCGCAGCGCCAGCGTGTTGACGAAGAAGCCGATCAGCCCCTCCAGCTCAGCCCGATTGCGGTTGGCGATCGGTGTGCCGACGACCACCTCGGCCTGGCCGCTGTAGCGCCCCAGCAGCAACTTGAAGCCGGCCAGCAGGGTCATAAACAGGGTGGCGCCCTGCTGCCGGCTCACCTGCTTGAGCTGTTGGGTCAGCGCCTGGCTCAGCCGCAGGCGCTCGCCGCCGCCGCGGTTGCTCTTGACGGCTGGGCGGGGGTGGTCGGTCGGCAGCGCCAGCATCTCAGGGGCGCCGTCGAGCTGCTGTCGCCAGTAGCCGAGCTGCCGCTGTAGGACTTCACCTTGCAGCCACTGCTGCTGCCACTGGCTGAAGTCGCCGTACTGAATCGCCAGCTCGGTCAGGTGACTGGCCTGGCCAGCCTGCCAGCCGGTGTAGAGTTGCGACAGCTCTTTGTAGAGCAGGCCGCTCGACCAGCCGTCGCTGACGATGTGATGCTGGGTCACGGCCAGCACCTGCCGCTGCTCGGCCAGCCGCAGCAGCCGCTCGCGCATCAACGGCCCGCCTTCCAGATCGAAGCCGCGCCCGGCTTCTTCTCGCAATAGCTGTTTGACAATGGCCTCCTGCTCATCGTCGCTGAGCCGCTGTAGATCAACGACTGGCAGGCGGCTGCTGACATACGGCTGCACCTGCTGGCGCGGCTCGCCATCCGCAGCGACGACGAAGACCGTGCGCAGAGCTTCGTGTCGCCGCCGCACTTCGCTGAGGCTCTGTTCCAGCGCCGCCACCTGCAACCGGCCTTCCAGCCGATAAGTCATCGGGATATGGTAAGCACTACCGCCGCCTTCCAGCTGCTGGATGAACCACAGCCGCCGCTGCGCATACGACAAGGGTAAGCCTGCCGCAGTTCGTTCAAGCGCCAGAATCGGTGATGCCAGCAACTCACCCTGAGCGGCGCGACGCTGCTGCTCAATCATCTCGGCCATCTCAGCAATCGTCGGCGCTTCGAACATCTGGCGCACGCTGACCTCAACCCCGAAGAGCTGACGCAGGCGGGAAACGACCTGCGTGGCCAGCAGCGAGTGGCCGCCAACCGCGAAGAAGTTATCGCTGCGGCTGAGACCTTGCAGGTTGAGCACCGCCTCCCAGACGCCGCGTACCAGCTCCTCAATCGGTGTTTCGCCTTCTATCTGGCCTGGCTCGCTCGCCTGACTCATCGGCGGCGCAGGCAGAGCGCGGCGGTTGACCTTGCCGCTGCTCGTCAGCGGCAGCTCGGCCAATGCTACGAACACCGCCGGCACCATATAATCCGGCAGCCGCTCCTTAAGATGACGCCGCAGCTCCTCCGTCGCAGGCGTGGCTGCCGCCTTGCTGACATAGTAGGCCAGCAGCCGCTTGCCATCACCACTGCTCTCCGCCGCTGCGATGACGACCGCTTCGGCCACCTGCGGGTGCTGAGCTAACACCGCCTCGATCTCGCCCAACTCGATGCGGAAGCCGCGTATCTTTACTTGATCGTCTTCTCTTCCTAAATATTCGATTTCTCCTTTGCTGTTGTATCTTGCCTTATCTCCCGTCTTATATATTCTCTCTCCGGCTTCGCCATATGGGTTCGGCACAAACCGCTCGGCTGTCCATTCTGCTCGATTTAAATATCCCCTGCCTACTCCTTCTCCTCCTATGTACAACTCCCCCGGCACTCCCACCGGCACCATCCACATCTCCTTGTCCAGTATGTGGACTCGCGTATTATCTATCGGCCCGCCTATGGTGACTCTTCGCTCCCTTCCTTCTCTCTGACACTTACTTATTGTCGCATCTACAGTCGCCTCTGTTGGGCCATACTGGTGATACAACTCCACGTCTAATCTCTCCAACACCCGCTGCTTCAGTTCAGGACTCAGTGGCTCCCCGCCGCAGAAGATCCTCTTCAATCCTCTACACGCTTTTACACCCTCCTCTTCAATGAAGAGGTTCAACATCGCCGGCCCAAAATGCGTTACATTGACCCCCTCTTCTACTATCAGTCTCACTAAATCTCGACTGTCTTTCTCCTCTCCGGCGCCGGCAAGCACCAGCTTTGCCCCGCTCATCAAAGTTCCGAATATCTCCCACACCGATATGTCAAATCCGAAGGATGCCTTCTGCAGAAACCCTTCCCCTGGTTGCAGGGGGAAGGTCCTTTGCCGCCATTGCAGGTGATTGATGATCGCCCTGTGGCTGATCATCACCCCTTTCGGAGTCCCGGTTGACCCGGAAGTGTAAATCACATATGCCAGGTTCTCACCGCCGGCGCTGCTCATCACCGGACCATAATCGGCTCGCCAGTTGATCGCGTCGCTGTCGTCGAGGTAAACCGTTTCAAATTGCTGATCCGAAGTAAGCTCGGCGAGTCTCTTCTGCGCGAGGACGAGGCGAGGCTGAGCGTCCTGCAACATGAAGGCGAGTCGCTGCCTGGGGTAAGTCGGGTCCAGCGGCACGTATGCCCCTCCCGCTTTTAGAATTCCCAACAGACCCACGATCATTTCAATGCCGCGTTCGACACATATCGCTACCTTCTGCTCTGGCCCTACCCCTCTTTCTCGCAGATAGTGCGCCAGCTGATTACCTCTCCTGTTCAACTCCCCATAACTGATCTGCTCACCATGGCTGACCAACGCCGTCGCCGCAGGCGTGCGCCCGGCTTGCGCCTCGATCAACTCTTGCAGGGTGAGTTGGGAATCGAAGTCCTGCTGCGTATTGTTCCATTCGACTAACAACTCGTTCTGCTCGGCTGGTGAAAGCAGCGGCAGGTCAGAGACCTTCTGCTGAGGGTCCAGGGCTCCGGCTTCGAGCAGGACTTGAAAGTGGCCTATCATTCTGGTGATAGTTTCTCTCTCAAAGAGGTCAGCGTTATACCGCAGCACGCCTTGCAAGCCGCCCTCGCCCTCGCTCAGGCTCAGCGTCAGGTCGAACTTCTCCGTCTCCGTCTCGACCGCCTGCGCCGTCACCCGCAGCCCGCCCAGCGCCAGCTTCTCGCGCGCCGTATTCTGCAGCACCATCATGGCCTGGAAGAGCGGCGTTCGGCTCAGACTGCGCTCCGGCTCCAGCTCCTCGACCAGCTTCTCGAACGGCAGGTCCTGCTCGCCGTACGCCCCGAGGCAGGCCTCGCGCTCTCGCCTCACCTGCGCGGCGAAGCTCTGCTGCCCGGCCACCCGGCTGCGCAGCGCCAGCGTGTTGACGAAGAAGCCGATCAGCCCTTCCAGCTCAGCTCGATTGCGGTTGGCGATCGGTGTGCCGACGACCACCTCGGCCTGGCCGCTGTAGCGCCCCAGCAGCAACTTGAAGCCGGCCAGCAGGGTCATAAACAGGGTGGCGCCCTGCTGCCGGCTCACCTGCTTGAGCTGTTGGGTCAGCGCCTGGCTCAGCCGCAGGCGCTCGCCGCCGCCGCGGTTGCTCTTGACGGCTGGGCGGGGGTGGTCGGTCGGCAGCGCCAGCATCTCAGGGGCGCCGTCGAGCTGCTGTCGCCAGTAGCCGAGCTGCCGCTGTAGGACTTCACCTTGCAGCCATTGCTGCTGCCACTGGCTGAAGTCGCCGTATTGAATCGCCAGCTCGGCCAGGCTGCTCGCCACACCCGCCTGCCAGCCGGTGTAGAGTTGTGACAGCTCTTTGTAGAGCAAGCCGCTCGACCAGCCGTCGCTGACGATGTGATGCAAAGTCGCGGCCAGCATCTGCCGCTGCTCGGCCAGCCGCAGCAGCCGCTCGCGCATCAACGGCCCGCCTTCCAGATCGAAGCCGCGCCCGGCTTCTTCTCGCAATAGCTGTTTGACAATGGCCTCCTGCTCATCGTCGCTGAGCCGCTGTAGATCAACGACTGGCAGGCGGCTGCTGACATACGGCTGCACCTGCTGGCGCGGCTCGCCATCCGCAGCGACGACGAAGACCGTGCGCAAAGCTTCGTGTCGCCGCCGCACCTCGCTGAGGCTCTGTTCCAGCGCCGCGACTTGCAGCCGCCCATCCAGTTGGTAAGCCATCGGGATATGGTAAGCACTACCGCCGCCTTCCAGCTGCTGGATGAACCACAGCCGCCGCTGCGCATACGACAGCGGCAGGGCCACGTCATCGCGGCGCGGCTGCGCCAGGATAGGCGGTGCCAGCAACACGCCGTGGGCGGCGCGACGCTGCTGCTCAATCGCTTCAGCTAACTCCGAGATGGTCGGCGCTTCGAACAACTGGCGCACGCTGACCTCGACGCCAAAGAGCTGGCGCAGGCGCGAGACCACCTGCGTGGCCAGCAGCGAGTGGCCGCCAACCGCGAAGAAGTTATCGCTGCGGCTGAGACCTTGCAGGTTGAGCACCGCCTCCCAGACGCCGCGCACCAGCTCTTCAATCGGCGTCTCGCCTTCTGCCTGGCTCGGCTCGCTCGCCTGACTCATCGGCGGTTCAGGCAGAGCGCGGCGATTGACCTTGCCGCTGCTCGTCAGCGGCAGCTCGGCCAGCGGCACGAACACCGCCGGCACCATGTAATCCGGCAGCCGCTCTTTGAGGTGACGCCGCAACTCCTCCGTCGCAGGCGCGGCTGAGGACTTGCTGACGTAGTAGGCCAGCAGCCGCTTGCCATCACCACTGCTCTCTGCCGCTGCGATGACGACCGCTTCGGCCACCGCTGGATGTTGACTCAACACCGCCTCGATCTCGCCCAGCTCGATGCGGAAGCCTCTCACCTTCACCTGATGATCCGCCCGCCCTACATATTCGATCGCCCCGTCCGCCAGATGCCGCACCACATCGCCCGTCCGATACAGCCGCTCGCCGCCTCCTCCATACGGGTTCGGCATGAACCGCTCCGCTGTCAGTCCCGGCTGTTCGTGATACCCACGCGCCAGTCCCGCTCCGCCTATCTCCAACTCCCCTTCTATACCTATCCCGACTGTCTCTCTCCCCTGTCGCGCCACATACACTTGTGTGTTGTTGATCCCGCGCCCGATCCGCACCCCGCGCTCTCGATTCCTCACCTCCTCAACCGTTGACCAGATCGTCGTCTCGGTCGGCCCATACATATTCCACAGACTCTTCACCTTTTCTTCTAACTTCTTAGCCAGCTCGCCGCTCAGCGCCTCTCCACCGATTAATCCTTTTACGCGGCGGCGGCCTTCCCAGTCGGCCTCCAGCAGCAGCCGCCAGGTCGCCGGCGTCGCTTGCAGCACCGTCGCGGCTATCCGCTCCAACTCTTGCCCCAGCACCTGGCCGTCAACCGCCGCTTCGCGACTGATGATCTCGACTCGCCCGCCTGTCACTAGCGGCAGATAAAGCTCCAACCCCGCGATGTCGAACGACAGCGTCGTCACTGCCGCCAAGACATCCTCGCTGCTGAGGCCGGGTTGCTGCTGCATAGCGGTTAAGAAATTGACCACCGACCGATGCTCAATCTCCACGCCTTTCGGCTTACCGGTTGATCCCGATGTGTAGATGACATAGGCGAGGTTGCGGGCAGTGACTGCCGATTCGACTTGCTGCGGGCTGTGCGCAGCGATCTGCTGGCGCTCGCCGTCCAGACAGACAATCTGAGCGTGGCTGAGCGGCAGTTTGGCGAGCAGGTGCTGCTGCGTTAAGACGACAGCGGCGCCGCCGTCATTGAGGATGAAGGCGAGGCGTTCAGTAGGATGTTCGACATCCAGCGGCAAGTAAGCAGCGCCGGCTTTGAGCACGCCGAGCAGGGCGATGACCATCTCAAGTGAGCGTTCGAGGCAGACGCCGACGACCGCCTCCGGCCCGATGCCCTGCTGCCGCAGGTAGTGCCCCAGCTGATTGGCGCGCCCGTTCAGCTCTGCATAACTCAGCCCCGCCGCGCCGTAGCTGACCGCCACCCGGTCGCCGTGCTCGTCGGCCTGCGCCTGGATCAGTTCGTGGATGCAGCCGCCTCGCTCGTCTGCCACTGCCGTCGCGTTCCACTCGATGAGCAGTTGCTGGCGCTCGCTGGCTTCTAACATCTGCAACTGCTCAACGGCGCATTCCGGCGCTGCCGCGGCGCTCATCAGCAGCCGTTGCAGCTGCCGCCCCATGCGCTGGATGCTCACCGCTTCGAATAGATCCCGGTTGTAGCGCAGCACGCCTTGCAAGCCGCCCTCACGCTCGCTCAGGCTCAGCGTCAGATCGAACTTCTCCGTGCCGCTGTCAACCTCCTGCCGTTTCACCGCCACACCGCTCAGCCGCAGCCCTTCGCCGCCGTTCTGCAAGACCATCATGGCCTGGAAGAGCGGCGTTCGACTCAGGCTGCGCTCCGGCTCCAGCTCCTCGACCAGCTTCTCGAACGGCAGATCCTGCTCGCCGTACGCCCCAAGGCAGGCCTCGCGCTCTCGCCTCACCTGCGCGGCGAAGCTCTGCCGCCCGGTCACCTGGCTGCGCAGCGCCAGCGTGTTGACGAAGAAGCCGATCAGCCCCTCCAGCTCAGCCCGATTGCGGTTGGCGATCGGTGTGCCGACGACCACCTCGGCCTGGCCGCTGTAGCGCCCCAGCAGCAACTTGAAGCCGGCCAGCAGGGTCATAAACAGGGTGGCGCCCTGCTGCCGGCTCACCTGCTTGAGCTGCTGGGTCAGCTCGCTGCTCAAATGAAAACGCTCGCCGCTGCCCTTATAGGTCAGGATTGCGGGTCGAGGATGATCCGTCGGCAGCGCCAGCATCTCAGGCGCGCCGTCGAGCTGCTGCCGCCAGTAATTCAGTTGTCGCTCCAACACCTCGCCTTGCAGAGTCTGTCTCTGCCACCTTGCATAGTCCACATATTGTATCGGGAGGCGCGGCAGGGCTGATGGGCCGCCTTCTTTGTACCGGTCATATATCGCCGACAGCTCGCGAAGCAGCACGCCATGCGACCAGCCGTCGAACGCGATGTGCGGCAGAGTCACCACTAACATGTAGCGCCCTGTGCCCCGGCTCTCGCGGTCTAGAATGATCAGTGTAGCGCGAATTACTGGAGCCTGGCCCAGGTCGAACGGTTGATTGTATTGCGCTATGGCAACTTGCTTCGCTTCACCTTCCCTGATGGACGGGGGGAGCGATGATAAATCCTTGATCGCCAGCCGCAGATTGAATGTATCTTCGATTACCTGAGAGGGTCGCCCATCCACTGACACAAATCTTGTTCGCAGCACGGCCTGTCGTCTTACGATCTCGATCAGGCTGTGATGCAGGTTCACAGGGTTGAGACTGCCCTCAAGCCCAAGGGTTATCAACGCTGTGTAAGCAGTGGCGTAAGGCTCTATCTCATGCAGGAACCAGAGTCGCTGTTGCCCGTAGGATAACGTGTAATGCTCGCTCGAATCTATTTCTGCGGCATGGATCGGGCTGAGCGATGATGTTGTCTGCGGCTCGATTGCAATTGCGGCTTGCTCAGGGCGAGTATGATTCAAGCTTTCATAACCGAGCCGCTCCGCCATCTCCTCGGTGATTTCGCCGAGGAAGTCTTCCGAGTACTCATGCTTCCACCGGTCGGCTACTTTCGAATCTATGGTTTGATAGCTGTGGAATTTGACATCGCCGAGCATCCTTGACTGGCCATGAATGCCATCCGTCATCGCCCCCTTCCTGCGCCTTTGGGGTTCGAGCATATTCGGATGCAGATCAATTCCCAGAAACTCGCACACGCCCCCGATAATTCGCTCCGGCTCTTGCACCAGTTCCTCGAACCTCAAGCGGTACTGGCGCTCTGCGGGAATGTCCTTCAGAAAATTCAATATGTTTTGATGGCTGATCGTCCAGATCAACTCTGCCAGCGTCCGGGTCGGGAAGCTGGTTTCATATCTGAAGATCTGATCCAGTCTCGCTTCCTCAAACGAACGGATCATGCCATAAGGATGGCGCAGCAGGTGGATAAAGAGTGTGTTGTCGAAGTACTGCTCTGCCCTCCTCAGGACTTCAATGTCCATCGCGTAAGAAGGGGACTTATCAACCAGTCTTCTCTCGCCGATGCCTCGCTGCATGACGGCGTAGAACTCTTTCGTGCTCAGGCCGTCATCTTCGTACTGCTCCATCAAGGCTTTCGCTTCGTTGCCGTCGCAGCCATTGATCTCCATCAGAGCGCGCATCGTTCCTTCGAGCCAGAAGCTATTGCGACCAGAGAACTCCTTCCTTCGGTCTTGCAGCGTGTCGAAGAGCAATAGCTGTAGCTCAGGAGGAGCAAACAACTCAGGATGCCCGCCTAACATGACTCTGAGCAGGGTGGTCCCGGATCGGGGCGGGGCGAGGACGAAAATGGCCTGCGGATTCTTCGCTGAATTGCCCGCGTCGTAATGCGGTAGCGACCGGACGACTCTGCGCAAGGCTTCGATTTTTTCAACGTCCACTCGCGGAGAGGGAGACGGAATGCGCTTGGCGTGACCGTTTGATTTCGCGTCCGGGGGCGCTTGCGTGCCGCAAATTCTGTTGACCGCGGCGGGATAGCGGGCGGTTAAATATTCGGCCAGTTCTGCTATCGTCGGCGCGTCAAAAAGCGCGACGATGAAAATGTATTCATTCAGTTCCTGCTGGAGTTTATTGAGGAACCCCGCCGCTTTGAGTGAATCGGCTCCCAGCTCGAAGAAATTATCATGTATGCCAATCTCGACCCCGCCGAACGTCTCGCGCCACTTGGCCGCCAGGTAACGCTCAAGCTCTGTTCGCGGCGCGACCAAAGGCTTATCGGATGAGCGCCGAATGATTCCCGCGCTCGCCTTTTTCTCGGCTTCAATCGCCTCGAAAATCAGCCTCGCCGTATTCAGCTTGCGAGCTACCTCGTTCCACTGAGCAGAAGACGACGCGACGAAAGCTTCGCCGGCAGGCGCGGCCTCGCGCGGCGCGCTCACCGGTCGCGCATCGGCTGGCTCAGCGGTCAAGTTTCTCGGCTCACGGTTCAGCCCAAGGGCAAGCTCTACGGGCAGGCTGTAGAGCGAGCCGTCGCCTTGCGGTTGTTTGTGCCCTGAGCCAATCTCCTCTAAGAAATCCTGCGCCGGCCTGTTCTTCTTCGCGGGCAGAAACTCAAGGTTCACGCGCTTGAGGTCTCTTTGGCGCGCGATCTCACCGAGGCGTGCCACCATCTTGTACTCCACGCCTCTGCCGAGGGCGCGGCAGCTCAGCAGCATCGTTTCAACTTCAAGGGCTTCGCCGACGGCTTCACAAATGATCACGCCGACGAGGCCGTATTCTCCGAAGCGGTCTTTGACATGAACGACCAGACAATCGTATCGGTCACTTCTTCGCAAGCTCTCGACTTCTGCCTCGCTTCGCCTGCGAGTCGAGAGGTTGAATTGATTGGTCCTGAGCGTCAGCTCCGAAACCCTTCTTACTTCATCCTCGCGCAGCTCTCGTATGGTGACTTCCAATCCCAGGCCGCTCATGAATGCTTCGAATGTCAGAGAAGCTTTTCGCACCTCTTCGCGCTGCTTATGTTGACGATACAGTTCCGCGCGCTGCTTATCCTCTTGCGTCACTTTCAGGTGATCGAACGGCCAGACATGATCGAGGAAGCTTTTTATATCTTGCGAGTCTTCGGGCAGTCGCAGCGTCAGCACTTCCGGGCAACTGGCTTCGACCTCGGCGCATTCGAGCGGGCTGTCGTCAATGAAGATGAAGCTGTCGAGACCGAGGTTCAACTCCTCGGCGATTTGTCTCAGGTTCTCCGACTTCCGCTCCCAGTTCAGCCGCCAGCTCGTCAGGTGCGCCATCTGCAATGGCAAATCCTGACGGCGATCAAAGACCTCCAGAACGTCCTCTTCATTGTTCTTGCTGCACAGGCACAAGAGCATCCCCGCTTCGCGCTGCGCCAGCATCATCTCGTGTAAAGACCTGCGCCCGGCGTCCAGCTCTAAGTCGGATACGGCGTCCTCGCCGCAGACGCCTTTCCATAAGGTATGATCACAGTCGAGCGCGATCACTTTTTTGGGCTTGCTGCGGATGGCGAAAAACCTTCTCGTGATCATGGTCGCGAGCGAGGCGTAGAACTCCGGCACGTAAGGGATGTGCCCTTCCTGATCGAGGTAGGCATTGTAATAGTCTTTGACGCCATACAGCCTGATGACCTCGGCGCTCTTCACCACGTACAAGCCGGGCGTATCGTGGAGCGCGCTCTCGATCCCTGCTTCCATCTGCTCGAAGCAGGCTTTCTGTTGCGCATCGGCATTGCCCGACGGGCATAGCAGCAAGAGGTGCGGTGTGGCAGAGCGGCTCGCGGCCACTTGCAAAGCGGCGATCAGATCGTTTACGTTCCGCTCAATCAGGTCTTGCCATGACGAAGGCTGTAGGTCAGCGGCTCCCGCGATCTCGCCGGACTGCGAGTACCGCAGCCAGTCTTTGAATTGCACCAGCAGTACATTCAAACCAGCGCGGTTGCTGCCCAGCAGGCTGTCCGGGTTCAAGAGTTCCTGAAACACTTGACTGTATCCGGCAAACTCCACACTGGCCGGTATCGCCAGCCGTTTGAGCCAATAGCTCAGCCCTTCTGCCAGGGGTTCAGCGGTGAACGTGGCAGCCACGGCAATTCTTTGCCGAAGGTCATTGCTCGTCATCAGATACCTCCGAGTCGCGCGTCATTCGAGCCGAGAAAGCATGAAGGATTGGTTGAGTGTCTAAAGAGGATTGGCTATTACGAAGGGGCAATCAAATTCAACTAAGCGCCATTGGCTGTGTGCCGACGCCCATCTGTCGCTACGAACGAATGGATTTCACCGAACACCGGAAACAGGGAGGGATAGATGCCATGCACCATGTCATCGGTCGCGGTCTCGAACGCCGCTTCGCCGGGGAACTCTGGCAGCGGCCAGCGCAGGGCGACTTCATTCAAGCCGCCGACTATCCCCTCCCCATCAATCAGAATCTCCCAGGCTTCCCACTTGCACCCGACGGCCAGTTCGCCAACCGGCTTACCGTTGACCTCAATCGAAACCGGCTGTTCGGATGCGCCGGGGCCGGGCAGGCGACAGGTCAGGTTGAGCCGCACAGGGCTATTCGCTTCGCCGACGAACACGAACCGGGATTCGAGCCAGTACGCTTTATAGTAATCCGTCTCGACCTCCGGCCTGATCTGGTAAGGCGTGACCCACCGAATCTCCTGCGGCTGACGGACGGTCGTGCAATAGTAAAGGTCGAGCAGATTGACGTCCCCGCGCGCCACGCTGTGCTCTTGCTGCCGCAGCCCATTGAGCCGCTGGCCTTCATCAATCCCCGCCCCGTTCAATGCTCCGACCACCGCATTGAGGAGCGATTTATCCAATTGCTTGTTGCTGTGGCGGAGCAGGTACTGCTGGATCAAAGGCGACCCAAGCTTGGCGATTTGTTCAGCCGCCCGGCACATCAACATTGGCGCGCGGCGCGTCTCCAGATCCAGGTAATCGGTCATCACTTGAGCAATCTTCGGCGACGCTTCAACAGATCGCGCGCAGTAGTAATCAACCAGATCGTCAGCCTGCCACCAGTGCGCGTTATGAACAGCGGCCAGGAATGCGGCCTCGCCTTCGACTGCGCGCGCCGGCGCAGACATCTCGGTCGCCAGTTCTTGCCACTCGCTCTCCACTCCCTTAAATAACCGTAAGAGGCAAGCCGCCGTTCCAGCCATGGCAATTCGAATCCCCTCACTCGTCAGGTGGCAATAATCGAGAAAGACCCTGCGATCCGGCAGTTCACCTCTGAGGTGCTCTTTGAAGTTACGCGGCAGATCAACCAGCCCGTTACCGCATCTGGTGACTTCGTCGCGCAGCGTCTCTTGCACGATCGAGTAAGACCTCGGCGAGACCATTCGAGAGGGATCCCAGATCAACGCATCGCGCGCGCGCTCAAGGCACTCTCTCTCGGCCTCTTGATTGCCCATTTGACGATGGCAATCGGCGAGGATGTACCAGCCCGCGAGCGTCGCCCCGTGGTCAAGCTCAACCATCTTACTGGCCAGTTGCGAGGCCGTGGCCGGGTCGCCGTTCTGTAGCGCCTGTCGCGCCCCTTCGTAATGTTCGATCCATTCTCGGTTGGCGCTGTTCGGCAGGTGCGGGGCGTTGGTTGCCGGGTCACGCCAATCGGCAAGATTAAACTCCGGGATGATCCACACAGGGAGCACGTTGTTGGCTTCGTATAAAGCGGCGATCTCTCTGACCAGTTGCCGGATTTCGACGGCGAGCTGCTCCTCCGCGTAACGCTTCATTCCGGCGATGCCGCCTTCGCGAAGCAGAGAGATGATGTCGCGGACGCCAAAGCTCTTGATGTTGTCGAGCAAGGTCAAGCGCCAATTATTCCCCGCCAGAAAGACCACGGCGTCGGGTTCGAGCGCCAGCGCCGAGCGCGCCAGATCAAGCAGTTCTTTCATGTAAAGATTCGTGCGCGCCAGATCAACTACTTCGACCTCAGCCGCGCCGAGCCGCGCTTGAAGAATCTCTTTCAACGCCATTGCCGGAGTAAACTGCGGGTCGTAAAAATATCCTCTGGCGACCGACTCGCCGATCAACACGACGCGGCGCTTGGCGGCCTTCGGGTTGATGCGCCCGACGTTCGCCCAATAGTTCCAATCGCCCATCATGTCTATGCGACGGACGAAGTAGGATTTGCCATCCTTGAGCTTGCGCTCCCAGATGCCCACTTGATCGGGATTGGTCGGAGCAGCAGAGCCATTGCTGCCATCGGCGGACGACGGAGACGGCGCGGCGCTTGACGGTTGCGCAAACAGACCTGTCAGCCGTAACAGGCTGGCGACCCCGACGCGGTCAGAGATGACGGTCTTGGCCAGGTCGTTTGCGAATGACTTGAGTAGTTCAGGGCGGCATCTCATGGGCGGATTCTCCTTATAACATCGTGTAGACGATATGACCGATGGCGGCATCTTCTCTGTAGCTCCCATTGATCTCTTTTTGAGCTTCCAGATTCCACATGGCGGGAATGCCGGCCCGCTCAATGATGAAGTCTTCGATCACCAGAAGGTCTATCTTCGAGCGGACGAAACATAAGAAGGCGTCAACGGCTGTACAGACAATCGGCTCGCCGCGCATGTTAAACGAAGTGTTGAGCAGGATGGGGCAGTCCGTGCGGCGGTAAAACGCTTCTAGCAGCGCCGCGAATCTCGGATTGGTGTCGCGGCCAACCGTCTGCACGCGCGCCGAGCCGTCAACGTGAGTGATGGCCGGCAGGTCGAAACGCGAGACGGTCTGACAGGTCTCCAACATGAACGGCGAAGGGTGATCCAGATCAAAGTGATCTCTGGCCCTCTCTTCCAGAACAGCGGGCGCGAAAGGACGAAATGCCTCGCGCATCTTCACCAGTGCGTTGATACGATCCCGCATCTCAGGCCGGCGCGGGTCGGCAAGTATAGACCTTGCGCCCAAAGCTCGCGGGCCGAATTCCATGCGGCCCTGGCTCCAGCCGATCACCTTGCCTTTGATCAAGTGATCGGCGGTCACACGAATCAACTCGTCGGGCTTGCCGCGAAAGTCCTGAAACTTTGCCGAAGAGGCGCGCAAGATGTCGTACACGTCTTCGGGCGAATTCTGCGGGCCGAGGTAAGCGTGCGCCAGTCGCTGTCGCAAAGGAGCCTGCTCGGTGAGGCGCACATGCGCGAGAGCGGCTGCGCCGACCGACCCGCCGGCATCGCCTGCCGCCGGCTGTATGAAGAGATGCTTGAATGGCCCGTCTTTCAAGATTCGACTGTTCGCGACGCAGTTCAACGCCACGCCGCCGGCCATGCAAAGGTTTTCAAACGGAGCCTTGCTGTACAGGTAACGAGCCTTATCCAGGAGGATTTCTTCGAGGACGACCTGTAGGCTCCGCGCCACGTCTTCGTGAAATTGCAGTAGCTCGGACTCAGGCTCACGCGGCGGCTGTCCCAGCAGCTCGCTCAGCTCTTGCGAGTACATGAAGTCTTCCGTGAGAAAGGCGAAGTAACGGGGATTGAGGCGATACTGACCGTCAGCACTACTCTGCACGAGTTGCCGCAGCCGGTCTGCATAGATCGGCTTGCCGTAGGGAGCAAGCCCCATCACCTTGTACTCGCCGTCGTTCACCTCGAAGCCGAGATAGCTGGTGATGGCGCTGTAGAAAAACCCCAGCGAGTCGGGAAAGTCTACCTGCTCGAAGCGTTCGATATGCGCCCCTTTGGCGAAGCCATAGGTCGTCGTCGGCCAGTCGCCGACGCCGTCCACGGTCATAATGGCCGCTTCTTCAAAGCCTGAGAAAAAGTAGCTGCTGGCCGCGTGCGAAAGATGATGATCGGTAATCTCGATGCGCCCTTCGTAGCCCAGCGCCTTGCGAATCACCTGCTCAGGTTGATTGCTCGCCAGGCGATTCAAGATCGCCTCGCGCCGCGCCGTGGACAGGTTCGGCGTCATTCCCATCCAGATTTGACGCCCAAGTTTCTGGCAAGGGTCTTCGTAATAAGCCACACAATCCACGTCGGCAATGCTCAGTCCGGCCTGCTTGAGGCAATAGCGGAATGCTTGCCTGGGAAATGATTTGTCGTGCTTGACGCGCGAGAAGCGTTCTTCCTGAGCGGCGGCGACCAGAACCCCGTCTTGCATCAAACAGCAGGCCGAATCATGATAGCCGGCTGAAATCCCAATGATGTTCAAGGGCCGGCTTCCCGTCGCCGGATGATGAGAAACCTTTCTTATCGTGTGATTCATTTCATCTCCAGGGTGTGTGAGTGTAAGCGGTTCGCAGCCGTGGCCTGGGCGAAGCAGTAGCCGTATCACTCGCGTTCCAGCTCGTCAATCAGACCTTCTTCGATCAGCAGCGCCAGGCCCGCAATCGTGGGTTCTTCGAAGACGTTGCGCACCGACAGGTTGACGTTCAGCACTTGATTGATGCGGTTGAGAACGCGAATCGCCATAATCGAATGGCCGCCCAGGCTAAAGAAGTTGTCATAGATGCCGATCCGATCAACGTTGAGAACTTCGGACCAGATTTCGGCCAGTTTCTTCTCCAGAAGGCTTTCCGGGGCCGCCCATTCCTGATCGCTCGCCAACTGCGCTTCTTCAGGCGCGGGCAACGCCCGGCGGTCTATCTTGCCGTTAGGGCTCAGCGGGAAAGCCTCCAACAAGACGAACGCCGCCGGCACCATGTAATCCGGCAATCGCTCTTGCAAAAAGTCGCGCAGGTCGCTTGCGGCGGGCGCGTGCGGCTGAGCGCAGACCAGATAAGCCACCAGCCGCTTATCGCCATAGCCGTCTTCCTGCGCGACGGCAATGGCCTGTTCTACGGACGTGTGCTCGGCGAGCGCCATCTCGATCTCGGCCAGCTCGATGCGGTGGCCGCGAATTTTCACTTGATGATCTTTGCGCCCGGTGAACTCGATACTCCTGTCGGACATGTACCTGCCGATGTCGCCTGTCTTGTAGAAGCGCGCGCCGGGTTCGGCAGAAAAGCGGTCGGGCACAAACGATTCAGCAGTCTTCTCAGGGGCGTTCAAGTAGCCTCGCCCGACCGAATCGCCCGCGATGCAAAGCTCGCCTCGTACGCCGAGCGGGACTTCGCCGAACTGTTCATCCACAATGTACAGCCGCGTGTTTCCGAGCGGGCGACCCAGCGGCATGTAAGCGTGTCCGGCCTCCGGCGTCTCCGCGATTTGCAGGTGCGTCACGTCGTCTGAGCATTCCGTCGCTCCCCAGGTATTGATCATGGGCTTGCCCGGATAGAGATCAAACCATCTGCGGCACAACTGCGGCTCCAGTGCCTCTGCGTTGGAGATCAGCCACCTCAGACTATGAAGCGTCGGCCTGGCGCGCTCATCGGTTTGCTCCAGCCCTGCGACGATGGCCCGCAACATGGTCGGGACGGTTTCAAGGATGGTCACGTCGGCGCGCTCGCATTCGGCCATCAACTGCGTGGGGTTCAGCGCCGCCTCATCCGGTATGACCACAACGCGCCCGCCGACCAGCAGCGCGGTCAGGTATTGCCACACGGAAATGTCGAACGTCTGTGCGGCATTCTGCGCGATCACATCGTCGGCGGTTACAGCAAGGTCGCTGATCTTGGTGTAGAGATGATTGAGCATCCCTGCATGCTCGATGACCACGCCTTTCGGCATGCCCGTTGAGCCGGAGGTGTACATGACATAGCTCCGATTTCGCGGCACGCAACAACCAGTCAAGCTGCTCAAGGGCGGCTCGCGCTGCATCAGCGTCTCGATGGTGAGAACCTGCGGGAATTCTTCCGAGTTTGCCGTCCGGGCGACTCGCGCGACATCGGCGGCGAATTCATCGGCGGCGAGAACCAGATCGGGCTTGCTCTTGAGCAACACCTGATGGAGCCGCCTCGGCGGGTCATACGGGTCGAGCGGCAGGTAGGCCACGCCCGCCTTAAAGGCGGCGAGCATAACGGTCAGAAATTCGATGCCGCGATTGGCCATCACCGCGACCAGCTCATCCGACTCGACGCCGAAACCTGCGAGGTGGCGGGCGAGATGATCCGAGCGCCGGCTCAACGTGCCGTACGTCACTTGCTCATCGCCGATCACCACGGCCACCGCGTCGAAGGAACGTTGCGCCTGAGCTTCGAACAGGCGGCTCAGACAATCGCCCTTGCCGCAGTCGGCCTCTGTGTCGTTCCACTCGGCGAGCAACTGGTGACGCTCGGCTTCGGTCAGCAGCGGAATGGCCCACATCGGCTGGCCGGGGTCGGCGACGATGCTTTGCAGCAGCGCGCGGAAATGCTCCAGCATTCTGATGATGGTCGTGTCGTGAAAGAGCTTGGAGTTGTACCACACCTTAGTAGAAAAGCCGCCGTTGGATTCGCGGATGACCAACCCAAGATCGTAGTTGGTCAAATCCACGCCGTTCGAATTCTTGCCGTTGTTCATGCCCGAAGGGTTCGGCGTGCGCCAATCAATCGCGCCCATCTCGTTGAACGCCTGCGCCTGCATATCCGACAACTCGCTCGTGTTCGAAGACTGGTAACTATGCTCGACATCGAACCAGACGCGGAACATCGTCGCGGTGCCCGAATCGCGCTTAGGCTTTAAGATTTCAATCAAGCTCTCGAACGGAATGTCGGCGTGTGCATAAGCTTCCAACGTAATCTGGCGAACGCGATTGATCAGATCGAGAAAGGTCAGCTCGGCGCTCACCTCTGTATGAAAGACCAGCGTGTTGAGAAAGAACCCGATCAACTTCTCAATCTCGGAGCGGTTCCGGTTGGAGATGACTGCGCCGACATCAAAGCCCGGCTGCCCCGTGTAACGATAGAGCAAAGTGTTGAAAGCGGCTAAGAGCGTCATGAACAGCGTCGCCCCGACGCGGTGGCCGAGCGCCAGCAGTGCTTTCGTCAGAGACGGTGAAAGCATGATGGTCTGAATCTTGCCAAGAAAGAGTTGCCTGGCGGCGCGCGGCTTGTCCGTCGGTAAGTCGAGCGGCGGCCTGTCGCCCAACTGCCGCTTCCAATACGAGAGCTGCGTTTCAAAGGCTCCGCCTTCTAGCGACTGCCTTTGCCATTGCGCGAAGTCGCCATATTGAATCGGCAGTTCCGCAAGCGACGAGGGCGACCCGGTTGACAGGTCTTTGTAAAGCGCCTCGACTTCAACGCGGAATAGATTGACCGACCAGTCATCAAAAATTATGTGATGCATGGACCACAGGGTGACTAGCTCGTCCTTGCGCAGCATGAGCAGGGCGATCCGCAAAGGCTCCTCTTGAGTCAGATCGAACCAGCGCACTTTACTTTGCTTGATCAGCCGGTAGGCTTGCCGCCTTTGCTCGACGGCGGGCAATCCGCCGAGATCAACCAGCGGCAGTGCTTTCAGCCGGGCGGGCAGGATTTGCTGAACGGTTTGGCCTTCGACGGTCGGGAAGAGCGTGCGAAAGGTCTCGTGGCGGCGGATGATCTCGTTCAGCGATTGCGCCAGCCCGTTGAGATTCATGATCCCTTTGAAAGGGAACATGCCGGTCAGCGTGAAGGCGGGCAGGCCGGGGTGTAGTTGCTCGACAAACCACAACCGCTCCTGCGCCAGCGAGAGCGGCGCGATGTTTCGAGGCTCATCCCGCCTGGGGATCGCTTGCGTGCGTTCCGCCGGCGCCGTTTTCTGTTTGAGCCGCCGCGCGAGCAGATCGAGCTTGGCCGGCGAAAGGCCGGTTATCCGCTTCGCAGGGTCAATGATTTTGGTGATCTCCGGGTCTGATGCAGCCACGATTCGTCTCCTGTTTGATGAATGCAGATTGACCGTTCAAGCCATCAAAGCTTTTCAAGCGTGATTTGATAAGCCTGATGAATTAACTCGTAGTGGCCCTGGTAAACATCCAGAAAGGCATCTATCGCGGGCTTCGGCAAATTGAGCGGGTCCGGGTCGCCATCCCATTCGTAGTCGTCAAACGTCAACAGGCCGCCTTGCTTCAGCAGCGGCCAGCACAGCACGGCGTCTTCGAGCACGTTCATGGCTTTGTGGGAGCCATCAATGTAGATGAAGTCGAAGGAGGCGAGCGGCAGCGGGCGCAACGCGACATGCGAATACTCGACGATCTTTCTGACCTTCGCCGCGCCGCCGGCTTGTTTGATATTGAAGTCGAAGCGATCTTCCATCGCCATGGACTCCAGGCCGCCGTCTTGCAAGCAGAACGTCCCCTGCCCCGCAAAATCGAAGGTGTCTATGCAAGTCAGCCGGCTGCCGCTGTGCGTCAGTATATTCTTCAGGAGCCAGCAGGCCGAGGCTCCCTCAAAGCTGCCGATCTCCAGGAAATTCAGGTTAGGCCGGTGCGCGAAGCGGCTCAGCAGGCACGCCCAAATCTCTTTGTGCTGCGAGAAAAAATCTGCCGTGAACTTATACTCGCCGGCCAGGAATTCCGGCTGCTCCCGGATGAAGCGCACGAGCGCCTGCTTCGCCGCGTCTTCCAAATCCAGAGCGCGTCCAAGCAGTCGTTTGGCGGCGTTGCGAAACATGACGCGTGATTGAATCGCCTCCTCCCGACTGCTGAGACCGCAGGCTTCCGCCCTGGCGATCTGCTCCAGATACTGTTTCGCGTATTCAAGCAGGTCGTAGACCTCTTGCGTCGTCAACTGCAAGTTGGTCTCATTCATCAACTGGGCGTACTTGTTTATCGTCTCTTCCGGTAGAGCGTGGGCGGTCATGGTTTTTCTCCTGATGGATTTCGAGAAGCGGTTATCTGGCGGGACGACTCAAGGCGCTAGAGCGGTCGCCCGAAGGCTCTAAAGCTATCCTTCCGGCTTGAGCACTTTGAGAGCGAAGCAGCTCTTCGATAATTTTAATTCCTCTTTCCGAGCTTTCGATCTCTCGAAATGTCTTACTCATCGAATCGCACCGCGACCGAAACGACGGGTTCTGGCCGACCCGATCAATCAACGAGCCGATCTCTGCGGCGGTGACGGTGCTGATATTCGCCTGCAATCCCAGGCCATGAAACGTAATCCTCGCGGCATTGTGCGGCTGATCATATTTGGCCGGAAAGACGATCATCGGGACGCCAAAGTAAATGCACTCTTTGACCGTGCCCAGCCCGCCATGCGTGATCATCATCGAGGCCCGCTTGAGGATTTCGATTTGCGGTGCCCAGTTGACCGCGACGACGTTTTCGGGGACCGGGTGAAACTCAGTGACATCCAGGTGCGGGCCGAGCGATAAGACCATTTGCCTGTCCGGCATCTGACCGACGGCCTCAATGATCGCCTGAAAGAATCGGTGGGCCGATTTGTACATGTAAGAGACACTGCCGAGCGAGCAGTAAATCAGCGGCTTCGTCTCGTCCACTCTCTCCCACGGGAACGCGTTGATCTCTTCCCTGCGCAAATCAATGCAAGGCTCAATGTAATATGTATTGCTTTTGATGGGGACGTTCGGGAAATCGAATTCTCGCGGGCACAGAATCAGCGTCGGCGGGTTTGTGCGCGGGTAGACCGTCGAGGTGTAGAAGTTGCTCTCGATGACCATCGTGTTTAACAGCGCCGTCTGTGTGCCGAATTCGTAAGCGACCATGTCGGCCAGGTGGCTCAAGATCACATCGGTAATTAATAAGTCCGGGCGAATCTCGCCCAGCACTTGTTGGACTTCCTTCTGCGTCTCTTTGAGCAGGTCGAAGGGGCGGCCCTGCCCTGCCTCGTGCAGCAACGCATGGATGCGGTCGAGCTTAGACTTGCCGGCCTGTTCGCTGGCGTGGCCCGCCGGGTAAGTGCTCTCAAGGATGGGGCGGAACTCCAGCCCCTGCGAACAGACATATTGTTTGAAGTCTGAAATCCCCAGGTAGCAAACCCTGTGGCCTGCCATAGCCAGGGCCTTCGCCAGTTTCAATGTAGGATTGACATGCCCGAACTCAGGCCAGGGCACTATGACTATGTTTGCCATCGCATTTCTCCTTCGGACGCGCGGCCCTGCAATCAGGTTTCTACAGGGCGTTGAGAAGCGGCTTGGGGTCGGTATGACCGGGGCGGTTGGGATAGGCTTTGATCTCTTGCTTGATCAAGCTCCAGTATTCGTATTGAGGCTTGCATTCGGCAACAAAGAGGCGCGGGTCGGATACGTTAATTCTGCCGTTGTTCGCGCGGTAATAGTCAACGAACCTGCGGCAGACAACCATGTACGAGCCAAGCTCTTTTTTTTGCGCACGCTGTTGCATTCGACCGACGACGCTGTGGTCCCACTTGTAATGATGCACCTGAGCGAAGCATTCATCTATCGGGCAGGCGACGCCGCTATTCGCATTGTGATTGCCCACAGAAACGTTGACGTGCCCTTTTGCCGCGACGACTTTGAGCGGATAGCCGCCCAGCATTCGGTAAGTAAACGTACACCCCAGCGGGAACTGGTCTTCAATCGGTTTGTCGTAAGCGATCTCAGGAAAGCGCCCGTCTGAAGCGATCCGATCAATAAAACATCCTTCAATGTAGTCGTATCCCTTCCTCTCGCATTCTTCGATGATAGAAAACAAGTCTCTTGGGTACTCCTGAAACTCATCCAGATCGGCGAGGATGTACCAGTCGTCGGGATTCTTCCTGGCCTCGGCATAAAGCCGCGTGTTGACTTCGTTGGTCCACCCGCCGACGTGTGTGTTATAAACCTCACACCCGTATTCAGCCAGAAACTGCCTTCCCTCTTCGAGGATCGGGTCGCCCGGATATTCCAGGTTGATGCTGATCAAGAAGGATTCAATCCCCATCTGCCGGTAATGATGCAGCATATGCGGGAGCAGTTTGACATCAGACCCAATCACGCTAACCAGATGAATTGTCATTTTCTTATCCCCCTCGGATGCGAATTGTTAGCTCGCCCTTAGCGCGGCATAGCTCATTTGCCGTCGGAGTGCTTCCGACACGTCGTGCAGGGAGAGACTGTTCATGCAAGGCAGTCCATAAGGGCAAGCGTCGCCTTTCAGAATGTCTATACAAGGTGAGCACGCCAAACCGGCATAGAGGTTGATATTGGTGGCATGGCCCCACGGCCCGGGATTAGAAGGGCCGAACAGAACCACGCCCGGCGTCCCGAAAGCGGCGGCGGCGTGCCCGAATCCAGAATCAACGCCAATAAAGCCGCGCGCATACTTGATCAAGGCGAAGGATTGCCGCAACGAAGTCCACCCGCGCAGATCAACTGCGCCGGGGACCGGCACGTCTGCGGCAACGCCCAATTGCAAAAAAGTATATTCGGGATTGCGCTTGATCAATTCCGCCCACCGATCCAGCGGCCAGCTCTTATTGGCCGAGCAGTAAGGGCTGGCGTGCATGGCGACGGGGTTCGGATAATCCTTCAAGTAATGCTGTGCCCATGCGGCCTCTTCTTCGGTCAGGTAGATTTGCAGACGTTTGTCGTTTAATTTGACGAAGAACATCTCGGCCACGACATCCACAGCCTTCCCGATATTATGAAAGCTCAGATTGAACATGCCGTATTGAGGCATGTAGAACCGCCCCTTGTTCAAATGAAACTTGATGAACTGAAGAGGAGCCGAAGTGAGCTTGGCTAACCTGAGACTATCAATATAGGGATTGTTGACAAAGACGCTCCAATGGCTCTTGGCCCCACAATATAAGATGATCTTCGAGCCGGGGTGCCGTTCTTTGAGGGCGCGGAAAGATGGCGTTGTGAGTATGGCGTCACCAATCCCGCCCCACGAGATGATTCGAAATACTTTCCGCTTCATCGTCCACCTCCGAGCAGGTTCTCCAGTTGACGCAAAGCAAAGGTGTAGACCTCCTTCTCCTTGTACAGAAAAATCAGCAGGTCTCGTCGCCGTTGAAAAAGCGGTCGCTTGATCTCCTCACTGACAGCGGCCTCAATCACGCTTAACTTCTCACGGCAATCATTGATCGAGCTTCTGATCTTGCTCTCGATAGACATAAGGCTATTTCTCCGCCAGTATGTTTACAGGGACGGTTGACTGAGCTTCTTCATCGGATAGCTGCTCTATTTCCGCGAGCATCTCGGCGAACTCATCGCTATCAACCTGCGCCATCTGACTCTGGACAATGGCTATCGCAAGTTCTGCGATTGTAGGAGCCTCAAAGATGGAGCCGACCGCGATCTCTACGCCGTACTCATCCCGTATCCGCGACATCACCTGGATCACCAGCAGCGAATGCCCGCCCAGCTCGAAGAAGTTGTCCTCCACTCCGATCCCTTCCACTCCCAACAACTCTTCCCACATCTCCACCAATCGCTCCTCCAGCTCGCTGCGCGCTCCCTGCCCCTCACTGCCGCTGCTGCTGCCGCCGCGCCGCTCGCCAACACCGCCATTCGACGAGGTCTGCCCCGCCGCGCCGCTCATCCCTTCCATCTCCACCCACTGCCGCAGCCGCTCGCTCAACTCTCCTGTCGAGATCACCACCTGACTCACTCCCCTCATTCCCAGCACCCCCGCGAACACCTCCATCCCTTCCGCCTCGCTCATCCCCAACTCCGCCGTCGTCGCCCCTGCCCCTTCTTCTCCTGCCGCCGCTTCCCCCATCCGCCAGCCATCCCAGTTCACACTCACCCACCGCGTCCGCCCGCCTCGATTCTCCTGCTGCGCGTAGCTGTCCAGGTAGGCGTTGACCGCCGCATAGACTCCGAAGCCCAGCCCTCCCAGCACCGCCGCCAATGACGACATCAACACGCAGAAGTCCGCTCCCTGCTCGCGCAGCAACTCGCCCAGCACCTCCACGCCTGCCACTTTCGCCCGCGCCTGCTTGTCGTAGGCCGCCCGGTCTAGCGCCTGAATGGCGCACAGCGACTCGCGCCCGATGATGCCGGCGGCGTGCACCACCCCGTGCAGCTGGCCGTAGTCGCGCTCAATCCGCGCCATCACGGCGCGCATCTGCGCCAGGTCGCCGACATCGGCAGCCAACGTCAAGACCTCGCCGCCCTGCGCTTCGATCCGGCGCAGGCGCGCAAGCTTGCGGCTGATCGGGTCAGCCTCGTCGTGCGTGGCCAGCCAGGCCGGCCAGTCCGGCGGCGGCGGCAGCGGCGTGCGGGCGGTGAGGACGAGGCGTGCCTGCACGGTGCGCGCCAGGTAGTCGGCCAGCCCCAGGCCGATCTGGCCGAGGCCGCCGGTGATCAGGTAGACGCCACCCTGGCGCAGGCCGGCGGCGGCGGCGCTGGTCGCCTTCACCTTCACCGGCTCGTAGACCTGTACGGATCTGTAATTCCCTCTGTAAGCGACAGCCAAGTCAGAGGAATGACTCAACAACTCGCCGACCAGCTGCTCGACCACCTTCGCCCGCGCCGCGCTCCCACCTCCTCCTACTCGCACATCGATGCTGCGACAGCGCAGCCGCCCTTGCTCCTGTCCGATCACTCGGCTCAACCCCACCACCTGCGCCTTCTCCGGCGTCAGCGATTCTTCGCCGCTCACCTCTTGCAGCCCTTCGCTGATCAGACTCACCCGCAGCCGCCCCCGCTTCGCCTCTCGCCCCAATGCCCGCGCCAGCTTCACCAGCCGCTCAACCCCAGTTCCGCGGTCGCCGGTTGCCGCCGCGCTGTCCAGTTCCCACAGGTAGACCACCTCGCTGCCGAGCTTGCCTTCGCCGCTGATCTCCTGCACCACCCGCTCGTAGTCGGCTTCACGCTCGGCATTCACCTCCCACTCGTCGGCCCCGGTGCGCTGGTAAGCGACGCCTTGCCGCACCTCGGCGACCGCCTGGCCGGCCTCTCGCAACCTCCGGCTCACCTCCCGGCCCAGCCCTTGGCGGTCGGCAAACACCACCCATCGCCCGCCCTCCTCCGGCTCGCTGCCTCTGTTGCTCGTCGTCGCCGCCGCACTCAGCGTCCGCTTCCACGTCGGCACGTAGTACCACTCCGCCACCGCTGCCTTCTTCTCTATCCGCGCCCCACGCTCGCCCCTGCCGCTCCGCTTCGCTCCTTCTCCACCATCTGCCACTACCAGCCCCCGCCGCTCAATCCAATACCGCTGCCGCTCGAACGCATACGTCGGCAACTCCACGCGCCGCCGCCGCTCTCCTTCGTACTGCTTCTCCCACGCCACCGCCACTCCTTCTACCCATAACTGCCCCAGCCCCATCGCCAGCCGCTGCCCGCCTTGCTTCGCTTCTCGCCGCGCCGCCATCGTCTCGACCACCAGCCACTTCTCCTCGCGCCCGCCCTGCGCCTGCCGCGCCATCTCGCTCAACGTCCGCCCTGGTCCCACCTCCACCACCACTCCCGCTTCGCCCTTCAGCACCTCCGCCAGCCCCGAACCGAACCGCACCGTCTCACACATCTGCCGGCCCCAGTAACTTGCCTTCGTCACCTCCTCTCCCTTCACCCACTCCCCTGTCACGTTCGAGATGTAGCTCACCGCCGGCTCTCGTAACTCCACCGCGCTCAGCACCCCCTCCAGCCCCGCTCGCGCCCCTTGCATCATCCCTGAGTGGAAGGCGTGCCCGCTCGCCAGCCGCACGCTGCGCACACCCCGCCGCCGTAACTCCCCTTCCACCCGCTCGATCTCCTCCACGCCCCCTGACAACACGCTCTGCCGCTCGCCGTTCTCCGCCGCCAGCCATATCCCTTCACGCAACTCCGCCTGCGCCGCCGCCCCGCTCAACTCCACCGCCAGCATCGCCCCGCCCCCCTGCTCCTGCATCAGCCGGCCCCGCGCCGCCACTATCCGCAGCCCGTCGGCCAGACTGAATACCCCTGCCACACACGCCGCCACGTACTCGCCAATCGAGTGCCCGATCATCGCCGCCGGCTTCACCCCATACGCCATCAGCTGCCGCGCCAGCGCGTACTCGACGACGAACAGCGCCGGCTGCGTCACTCGCGTCTGCCCCAGCAGCCGCTCCGCCTCCTGCCGCTCGCCTTCCGCCGCATACAGCACCTGCCGCAGATCAAACCCCAACTCCTCCACCAGCCGCTCGGCGCACTCATCGACCAGCCGCCGGTACTCCGCCTCCTCCTCGTACAGCTCGCGCCCCATGCCGACGTACTGCACGCCCTGCCCGCTGAACATAAACACCACGCGTCGCTGTCCGCGCTCGCTCACGCCGCTGTAGACGCCCCGCCGTTCGTCGCCATTCAGCCGCCGCACCGCCTCGTCCAGATTCTCGCAGACGACCGCCTGCCGGTGGCGGAAGCCCCGCCGCCCGACCTGCAACGTGTAGGCCACGTCGGCCAGCCCCAGCCGCGGCTCGCTCGCCAGCCGCGCGCTCAGGTTGGCGCGCATCTGCGCCAGCGCCGCCTGGCTGCGCGCCGACACCACCAGCACCTGTGCCGCGCGCGACGGCCCGCTCGCCGCCACCTCCGGCGCTTCCTCCAGCACCACGTGTGCATTGGTGCCGCCGATGCCGAACGAACTCACCCCGGCCCGCAGCGGCCCGCCGGCCCGCCGCCACGCCTGCAACTCCCGGCTCACATAAAACGGGCTGCCGGCGAAGTCAATCTTCGGATTGGCCTCGCGAAAGTGCAGGCTCGGCGGGATCTGCTGATGCTTGAGGGCGAGCACCGCCTTGATCAGCCCGGCGGCCCCGGCGGCCGCATCGAGGTGGCCGATGTTGGTCTTGATCGAGCCCAGCGCGCAGAAGCCGCGGCGGGCCGTGCCGGCGCGGAAGGCGCGCGTCAAAGCCGCCACCTCGATGGGATCGCCCAGTTCGGTGCCGGTGCCGTGCGCCTCGACGTAGGAGATCGTCTCAGGCGCGACCTCGGCGGCGATCTGCGCGGCGCGGATGACCGCCGCCTGCCCTTCGACGCGCGGGGCGGTGTAGCCGACCTTGAGGCCGCCGTCGTTGTTGATGGCTGAGCCTTTGATGACGGCGTGGATCTGATCGCCGTCGGCTATGGCATCTTCGAGGCGCTTGAGGACGACGATGGCAACGCCGTTGCCGCCCATGGTGCCTTTGGCGGCGGCATCGAAGGCGCGGCAGTGGCCGTCGGGCGAGGCGATGCCGCCTTCTTGATAGAGGTAGCCGACCTTCTGAGTGGCCCAGGCCGAGACGCCGCCGGCCAGCGCCATGTCGCATTCGCCGCTGAGCAGTCCCTGGCAGGCGAGGTGAGTGGCGACCAGCGAGGTCGAGCAGGCGGTCTGCACGGCGACCGACGGGCCTTGCAGGTTCAGCTTGTACGACACTCGCGTCGTCAGGTAGTCCTTATCATTCGCAATATCAATTTGAAAAGGACCCAGCGCCCCGATTATCTCAGGGTTCGAATACAGGTTAATAAAGTAGCTGCTGGTGCCGGCGCCGGCATAGACGCCGATCAGCCCGCGATAAGCCTCCGGGTCATAGCCGGCACTCTCAAGCGCCTCCCAGGCACACTCCAGAAACAGCCGCTGCTGTGGATCGGTAATCTGCGCCTCGCGCGGCGAGTAGCCGAAAAAGCCGGCGTCGAACTGCTCGATCGCTTCCAGCACTGGCCGACCACGGACGTAGCGCGGGTCGCCGTAGACGGCTGCCGGCACGCCTGACGCTGCGAGCTCTTCATCGCTGAACCAGGAGATTGATTCGACGCCGTCGCGGAGGTTGCGCCAGAGTTGCTCGACGTTGCGAGCGCCGGGGAATCTCCCCACCATCCCGATGATGGCGATCTCTAATCCACTGTGACCAGATGTTGATGACCTATCCATTTTGCACCTCCCGTTCAGTAATTACACCGCCCTCTGTTGTTGGCTTCGTCTTAGCCTCAGCCGGTTCAAACCACGGCCCCGTTTCTGGATCAAGTCTTCTTGCTCAACATGGTCGGATTTGCTCCCCTGTTCGCCCAGGTAATTGGCGAGTGTGCTGATGGTCGGATACTCGAACAGATCAAGCACTGAGAATTCTCGCTTCACCAATCGCTCTAACTTGCTATGCACCTGCGCCAGCAGCAGCGAGTGGCCGCCCAGCTCAAAGAAGTTGTCGTGAATCCCTACCTGCTCTAAGCCTAGAACCTTTCGCCAGATGGCAGCGATGTCTCGTTGCAGCTGGGTTTGCGGCGCAACGAAGGTAGTCTCTAATTTAGGTGCGGATCGCTCCCACTTAGGCAAGGCGCGACGATCTACCTTCCCATTGCTTGTCAACGGCATCGCCCCTACACTCATCAGCCCTTCCGGCACCATCCATCCCGGCAACTCTTCGCTCAACTCCTTCCGCAACTCCTCTTCCCGTCCTCCTGCCCCTGCCTCTTCCCCTTCCCATTCCACATACCCCACCAGCCGCCCTTCGCCTCCGTCGCCTTGCTGCACCTTCACCACCGCTTCCTTCACCCCTTCGCACTGCCGCATCACCGCCTCGATCTCGCCCATCTCGACTCGATACCCTCTCACCTTCACCTGCCCGTCAGCTCTTCCCACATACTCCATCCGCCCGTCCGCCAGATACCTTCCCAGGTCCCCCGTCCTGTACAGCCGCTCGCCTCTGCCCCCGCTCACATCCGGCACGAACTTCTCCGCCGTCTGCGCCGCCTCGCCAACGTACCCTTGCGCCAACCCCACCCCGCCGATGTACAGCTCCCCGATCACATTCTCTCCCACCAGGTTCAGCCACTGATCTAACACATACACCCGCATATTCTGCGCCGCTCGCCCGATTGCCACCGTCGCTCGTCGCGCCTGCTCCTCACTATCTTCAAAGCGTTCGATCATGCAGCCGACCGTCGCCTCTGTCGGTCCGTACTCGTTATAAATCTCGACCGCGCCGCCGAAGCTCTCGCTGACTTCCTGCGCCAGCTGCCGCTCGAAGGCTTCGCCGCCGACGATCAGCTTCTTTATGTGGCTGCCGCGCCGGCTGCCGCCTTTGACCAGCCCCAGGTGGCTCGGCGTCAGCTTGACGATCTCGGCCTCGCCGCGGCTGAAGACCTCCTCGATAGCCATCTGCTGGCGCGCCACCCGGTAGACCCGCAGCAGGTTGCCGCTGATCAGCGGCAGGTAGAGTGAGGTCACCGTCAGGTCGAAGGCGGCTGATGAATAGAGAGCGAACGACTGCGGGCCAGGGCTGAGATAAGCCTGTGCGGCCCAGGTGATGTAGTTGACCAGGGCGGCCTGTGAGATGGCGACGCCTTTGGGTTTGCCGGTCGAGCCTGACGTATAGATGACGTAAGCGAGGCTGTCGGCGAGGGCCGCGTTAGCAGGTCGCTCGCTGCTCTCCTGCTCAATCTCGCCCCAGTCGCTGTCCAAACAAATCACTTGTGCCCAGGTTTGAGGTAACTGTCCGGCTAGATGCTGTTGAGTAAGAAGGATGGGCACCTGCGCATCGGCCAGCACCTTCGCCATCCGCTTCCCGGGCTGCTCGGCATCCAGCGGCACATACCCGCCGCCTGCCTTCAACACGCCCAGCATCCCGATCACTTCCTCCAGGCTATGCTCCACACATATGCCCACCAGCACGCCTGCTCCCACGCCCAGCCGCCGCAGGTACTGCCCTACCTGATTGGCGCGCCGATCCAGCTCGCCATACGTCAGCCACTCGCCGCCACACTCGACGGCTACTCGCTCGCTGTGGTGCGCGGCCTGCTGCTCGATCAACGCCTGAATACTGCTCGCCGGCAAGGCCGCAGTCGCGCTCGCCGTGTCATCTTGCTGCCGCGCCTGCTGCTCGTCTACTGTCAGCAGCGGCAACTGTGATAGCCGCTGCTCTGGTGCCGCCACTGCGCCCGCCAGCAGTCGCTCATAATGGCGGATCAGCCGCCGAATGCTGCGCGCTTCAAACAAGTCCTGGTTGTACTCGACCGTGCCTGCCAATCCACTGCCGCCTTCCCACAGGAAGAACGTCAGGTCGTACTTGGCTGTCTGGTTGTCCACCCGCACCTGCTTCATCTCTAGCCCGGATAGTTCCAGCTCCTCCACCGGCGCATTTTGAAAATTGAAGAGCACCTGAAACACGGGGGAATGGCTGAGGTGGCGCTCAGGCTGCTGCTGCTCGACCAGCTTCTCGAACGGCACCTCCTGATGCATATACCCTTGCAGCGTCACCTCTCGCACTCGCCCCAGCAACTCCTCAAATGACGGGTCGCCGCCGCAGTCCGTCCGCAGCACCAGCATGTTGACGAAGAACCCGATCAGCCCTTCCAGCTCCACTCGCTGTCGGTTCGCCACGTTCGTGCCGATGACGATGTCCACCTGCCCCGTGTAGCGCACCAGCAGCGCCTTGAATGCCGCCAGCAACACCATGAACTTCGTCACCCCCGCTCGCCGCGATAGCTCCTCGACCGCGCTGTTGATCGCCTCACCCAGCGCCACCTCCTGCTGCCCGCCGCGATAGCTCTGCACCGCCGGGCGCACCCGATCCAAAGGCAGCTCCAGCACCGCCGGCGCGCCTGCCAGTTGCTGCTTCCAGTAGCTCAGCTCTCGCGCCAACGCCTCGCCTTGCTGCCACTGCCGCTGCCACTGCGCGTAGTCGCTGTATTGCAGCCGCAGCTCAGCAAGCGGCGACGGCTGCCCACCGCCCAAGGCCGTGTAGAGTTGCCGCACTTCGTTGATCAGCACGCCGACTGACCAGCCGTCGCTGACAATGTGGTGCATGGTAAAGAGTGCGAGGTGCTCTCTCTCTGCCAGCCTCAGTAAAGAAGTGCGCCAAAGTGGTCCCTGACTTAATTCAAACGCGTGTCTCGCTTCTTCCTTTGCGAGCGACTCGGCCTGCGCCTGTCTGTCCTGCGCTGACAAGCCACTGAGGTCTACTATCGGCAGCTTGATGTGAGACGGCGGCACGATACACTGGACGGGCTTCCCCTCCGATGCGAAGAATGATGTGCGCAGAACTTCATGACGCCGCTCGATCTCATTTCGTGTTTGCTCTAGAACGGCGACGTTGAGCGCGCCGCTGATCTGTAACGCGGTGGCAATATTGTAAGCAGGATTACCAGGCTCTAGCTGGTCAAAGAACCAGAGCCGCTGTTGCGAGTAGGAGAGCGGCGCAAGCTCGCCGCCCCGCAAGGCGTGCTCAAGGGGCTGTGATTTGATGGTCTGCCTTTCGACGGATGAGACTTGAGGCTCAGCCAACTCATCCGGCGTCTGGACTCCTTCAAGTTTTGGCAGCGCCAGCCGATCCACTTTTCCGCTGAGCGTCAGCGGTAATCGCTCAATGATCATCAGCCGCGACGGGATCATGTAATCGGGCAGATAATCTGCCATCAACTGTCTCAGCTCGCCTGGGCGAATCTCGGCCTTAGGGACAACGTAAGCATATAAGTGGTTGTTGCCATCGCCATTCTCTCGACTCACAACCGCCACATCCCTGACCGCCTTGTGACTCCGCATCAGGCTTTCAATCTCACTCACTTCTACCCGCGTGCCTCTGATCTCGACCTGACTATTTTTCCGCCCGACGTATTCGTAATTGCCGTCTTCCAGAACTCGCCCGAGATCACCGGTCTTGTAAACGATGTCTTCGGGATTGGCGCTGAACGGGTTCTTAATGAAGACCTCGTCGGTCGCTTGCGGCTGGTGGTAATAGCCCAAAGACCGGTAAGGCGTGCGGATGTAAATCTCACCGACGAGCTTGACGGGACAAGGCATCCCATCTTCACCAACCACCAGCGCGCGTACGCCCGCTATGGGTTTGCCAATCGGGATTGACGAGCGGTCTTTATCTTCGGGCTTCACGAAGTAACAGAACTTGGCCAGCGTCGTCTCGGATGTCCCATACAGATTGAGCAATTGGATTCGATCACCGAACACATCCACCCATCTGGCCACGTCGTCAGGCAGCAGCGCCTCGCCGGTTGAGAGCACGCACCGCAAGGCGCTAAAGCTCTCCCCATGCAATTCCTCACTCAGCAAATTCCTCAACAAAGAGGGCGTGCAGTGAATCACTTCGATCTGCTGCGCGTTGATCCATTCCGTCAACCTTGCGCCATCAAGGATCAGTTCGCGACTCTCCGGCACACACAGCGTTCCGCCGACACACAGGGGCACAAAAATATCTCGCAACGATTCATCGAACGACAGCGAATGTAACTGGCTCGCCCGCGTTCCTGCGCCCAATCCTAAGATTTCAATCTCCCAGCGGACGGCATGATCTATCGCCCTGTAGCGACCGGCGACCGCTTTTGGCGTCCCGGTCGTCCCCGACGTGAAATAGATGTAAGCCATGCCGTCAGGGTCAATACTGACCTGTGGTCTCGCTGAATTGACGTAGTCCCGGTATCCCTTTACAAAGCTCAGCTCGCCTTCCGGCTCTGCCGCATCACCGTCCAAACAGACAATCCTCGACTCATGCGCTCGCCGTTGTTCTACTTGCCGGAGCTTCTCAATAAACTTCGACTCGGTCACAAACCACCGCGGGCTTACGGCCTCAATCATGGCTTGCAGTGTCGCCGCCGGAGCTTCTGTATCGAAAATAACAAACACCAGACCGGACTTCATGGCGGCGAGAATCGTGGTGATGACTTCAGACGGATCTTGCAGGAAGCTCGCGATTATCGAGCCTTTCTCCGCTCCCGACTCCATGAGGAAATTCGCCAATCGGTTGGCTTCCTCTTCAAGCTGCCGGTAGATGACTCTCTTGTATCCATTGGTGATGGCGATGTTGTCAGGGTGCTTGTCCACCATTCGCTCAAAAAGCTCTTGTATCAATCCAGCTTCCATACATGCTCCTCCTTGCGGTCTTTGGCATAAATCCTGGTGTGGTTGGAAAACACGTGCCTTGCTCGTAGGCAGCAACGAAAGAATCAACCGGTGAGCCGATGAAGGGTCACCATCTATTCTTTTGTGAAAGACATGAGAACGGCTCTCAGGGATTAGAATGAGAAGTCATCATTGAAGGCAAAGACAAGCCTCTGACTCTCTTCTTCATTGGTGATTCGCAGGTTGTTTAGACGCTCCTCAGGATTCTGAACGACTTGTTCAAGCAGCGTTTGAAACTGTGCCGCCAACTGAGTGATCGTCGAGTCGTCAAATAGCTCGGCATCATATTCAATCAAGCCGCTCAAACCTTGTTCAGTCTCCCGCATTCTTAGCGCCAGATCGAGCCTCGCGACCTTGCTGTCAATTTCCAACGGCGTCATGATCAGGTTCGCTAATCCCGGCTCTGAGTCGCAATCACTTTGCAGTTCAAAGAAGACCTGAAATATAGGGGCGTAACTCAACTCCGCATCCGGGTATAGTTCTTCCGCCAGTATTTCAAACGGAAGCTCTTGATGAGCGCAGGCAGCCAGGTACACTCCACTGATTCTGTCCAACGATTCCAGAAACGTCGGATTGCCTGAGAGAGACGTGCGCAAGACTAGAGGATTATCAAAGTTTCCAATCAACCCTTCGAATTCCCCGCGACGGCGGTTGGCGGCGTTCGTGCCGATGACGCTGTCCACCTGTCCCGTGTAGCGCACCAGCAGCGCCTTGAATGCCGCCAGCAACACCATGAACTTCGTCACCCCCGCTCGCCGCGATAGCTCCTCGACTGCGCTGTTGATCGCCTCACCCAGCCTCACCTCCTGCTGCCCGCCGCGATAGCTCTGCACCGCCGGGCGCACCCGATCCAAAGGCAGCTCCAGCACCGCCGGCGCGCCTGCCAGCTGCTGCTTCCAGTAGCTCAGCTCTCGCTCTAACGCCTCGCCTTGCTGCCACTGCCGCTGCCACTGCGCATAGTCGCTGTATTGCAATCGCAGCTCGGCAAGCGGCGACGGCTGCCCGCCACCCAATGCCGTATAGAGTTGCCGCACTTCGTTGATCAGCACGCCGACTGACCAGCCGTCGCTGACGATGTGATGCATGCCGACAGCCAGCACCTGCTGCTGCTGCCTTTGCCGCAGCACCTGCACGCGCACCAGCGGCCCTTCGCTCAACTCGTAGCGCCGCCGCCCTTGCTCGTTCAGCAATGCCTGAGTCAGCCGCTGGCTCGCCTCGCCGCCGATGCCGCTGAGATCAACAACAGCCAGCGGCAACGTCGCCCGCCCGCCGACGACCTGCACGGGCTGGCCGGCGATGACCGGGAAGCTAGTGCGGAGGATGTCGTGACGGCGGCGAATCTCATCGAAGCACTGCTGAAGCAAGGCGAGGCTAAGCGGGCCGCTGATCTGCAAGGCGCTCGTGATGTTGTAAGAAGGCGAGGCGGGATCAAGCTGATCAAGGAACCAGAGCCGCTGCTGCGCATACGACAGCGGCAGCATACGTTCCCGTTGAATCCCCTCTACAACTGGCGACACCGCAGGCTTGTTACCAACACGAGTGGCCGCCTCAATCCGCTTAGCCAGTTCAGCAATACTAGGAGCCTCAAAGATGGAGCCGACCGCGATCTCTACGCCGTACTCATCCCGTATCCGCGACATCACCTGGATCACCAGCAGCGAATGTCCACCCAGCTCGAAGAAGTTGTCCTCCACTCCTATCCCTTCCACTCCCAACAACTCTTCCCACATCTCCACCAGCCGCTCCTCCAGCTCACTGCGCGCGCCCTGCCCTTCACTGCCGCTGCTGCTGCTGCCGCGCCGCTCGCCAACACCGCCATTCGACGCGGTCTGCCCCGCCGCGCCGCTCATCCCTTCCATCTCCACCCACTGCCGCAGCCGCTCGCTCAACTCTCCTGTCGAGATCACCACCTGACTCACTCCCCTCATTCCCAACACCCCCGCGAACACCTCCATCCCTTCCGCCTCGCTCATCCCCAACTCCGCCGTCGTCGCCCCTGCCCCTTCTTCTCCTGCCGCCGCTTCCCCCATCCGCCAGCCATCCCAGTTCACACTCACCCACCGCGTCCGCCCGCCTCGATTCTCCTGCTGCGCGTAGCTGTCCAGGTAGGCGTTGACCGCCGCATAGACTCCGAAGCCCAGCCCTCCCAGCACCGCCGCCAATGACGACATCAACACGCAGAAGTCCGCTCCCTGCTCGCGCAGCAACTCGCCCAGCACCTCCACGCCTGCCACTTTCGCCCGCGCCTGCTTGTCGTAGGCCGCCCGGTCTAGCGCCTGAATGGCACACAGCGACTCGCGCCCGATGATGCCGGCGGCGTGCACCACCCCGTGCAGCTGGCCGTAGTCGCGCTCAATCCGCGCCATCACGGCGCGCATCTGCGCCAGGTCGCCGACATCGGCAGCCAACGTCAAGACCTCGCCGCCCTGCGCTTCGATCCGGCGCAGGCGCGCAAGCTTGCGGCTGATCGGGTCAGCCTCGTCGTGCGTGGCCAGCCAGGCCGGCCAGTCCGGCGGCGGCGGCAGCGGCGTGCGGGCGGTGAGGACGAGGCGCGCCTGCACGGTGCGCGCCAGGTAGTCGGCCAGCCCCAGGCCGATCTGGCCGAGGCCGCCGGTGATCAGGTAGACGCCGCCCTGGCGCAGGCCGGCGGCGGCGGCGCTGGTCGCCTTCACCTTCACCGGCTCGTAGACCTGTACCCAGCGATGATTAGAGCGATAGGCTATAGCCAGATCAGAGGAATGACTCAACAACTCGCCGACCAGCTGCTCAACCACCTTCGCCCGCGCCGCGCTCCCGACGCCTCCTACTCGCACATCGATGCTGCGACAGCGCAGCCGCCCCTGCTCCTGTCCGATCACTCGGCTCAACCCCACCACCTGCGCCTTCTCCGGCGTCAGCAATTCTTCGCCGCTCACCTCTTGCAGCCCTTCGCTGACCAGACTCACCCGCAGCCGCCCCCGCTTCGCCTCTCGCCCCAATGCCCGCGCCAGCTTCACCAGCCGCTCGACGCCGGCTCCCGGATCACCTGCCGCGCTGTCCAGTTCCCACAGGTAGACCACCTCGCTGCCGAGCTTGCCTTCGCCGCTGATCTCCTGCACCACCCGCTCGTAGTCGGCTTCACGCTCGGCATTCACCTCCCACTCGTCGGCCCCGGTGCGCTGGTAAGCGACGCCCTGCCGCACCTCGGCGACCGCCTGGCCGGCCTCTCGCAACCTCCGGCTCACCTCTCGGCCCAGCCCCTGGCGGTCGGCAAACACCACCCATCGCCCGCCCTCCTCCGGCTCGCTGCCCTCCTGTCCACTTCTCTCCTGGCCGCCCGCCTCGCTGCCTTTGTTGCTCGCCATCGCCGCACTCAGCGTCCGCTTCCACGTCGGCACGTAGTACCACTCCGCTACCGCTGCCTTCTTCTCTATCCGCGCCCCACGCTCGCCCCTGCCGCTCCGCTTCGCTCCTTCTCCACCATCTGCCGCCACCAGCCCCCGCCGCTCAATCCAATACCGCTGCCGCTCGAACGCATACGTCGGCAACTCCACGCGCCGCCGCCGCTCTCCTTCGTACTGCTTCTCCCACGCCACCGCCACTCCTTCTACCCATAACTGCCCCAGCCCCATCGCCAGCCGCTGCCCGCCTTGCTTTGCTTCCCGCCGCGCCGCCATCGTCTCGACCACCAGCCACTTCTCCGCGCGCCCGCCCTGCGCCTGCCGCGCCATCTCGCTCAACGTCCGCCCTGGTCCTACCTCCACCACCACTCCCGCTTCGCCCTTCAGCACCTCCGCCAGCCCCGAACCGAACCGCACCGTCTCACACATCTGCCGGCCCCAGTAACTTGCCTTCGTCACCTCCTCTCCCTTCACCCACTCCCCCGTCACGTTCGAGATGTAGCTCACCGCCGGCTCTCGTAACTCCACCGCGCTCAGCACCCCCTCCAGCCCCGCTCGCGCCCCTTGCATCATCCCTGAGTGGAAGGCGTGCCCGCTCGCCAGCCGCACGCTGCGCACACCCCGCCGCCGTAACTCCCCTTCCACCCGCTCGATCTCCTCCACGCCCCCTGACAACACGCTCTGTCGCTCGCCGTTCTCCGCCGCCAGCCATATCCCTTCACGCAACTCCGCCTGCGCCGCCGCCCCGCTCAACTCCACCGCCAGCATCGCCCCGCCCCCCTGCTCCTGCATCAGCCGGCCCCGCGCCGCCACTATCCGCAGCCCGTCGGCCAGGCTGAATACCCCTGCCACACACGCCGCCACGTACTCGCCAATCGAGTGCCCGATCATCGCCGCCGGCTTCACCCCATACGCCATCAGCTGCCGCGCCAGCGCGTACTCGACGACGAACAGCGCCGGCTGCGTCACCCGCGTCTGCCCCAGCAGCCGCTCCGCCTCCTGCCGCTCCCCTTCCGCCGCATACAGCACCTGCCGCAGATCAAACCCCAGCTCCTCCACCAGCCGCTCGGCGCACTCATCGACCAGCCGCCGGTACTCCGCCTCCTCCTCGTACAGCTCGCGCCCCATGCCGACATACTGCACGCCCTGCCCGCTGAACATAAACACCACGCGTCGCTGTCCGCGCTCGCTCACGCCGCTGTAGACGCCCCGCCGCTCGTCGCCATTCAGCCGCCGCACCGCCTCGTCCAGGCTCTCGCAGACGACCGCCTGCCGGTGGCGGAAGCCCCGCCGCCCGACCTGCAACGTGTAGGCCACGTCGGCCAGCCCCAGCCGCGGCTCGCTCGCCAGCCGCGCGCTCAGGTTGGCGCGCATCTGCGCCAGCGCCGCCTGGCTGCGCGCCGACACCACCAGCACCTGTGCCGCGCGCGACGGCCCGCCCGCCGCCGCCTCCGGCGCTTCCTCCAGCACCACGTGTGCATTGGTGCCGCCGATGCCGAACGAACTCACTCCGGCCCGCAGCGGCCCGCCGGCCCGCCGCCACGCCTGCAACTCCCGGCTCACATAAAACGGGCTGCCGGCGAAGTCAATCTTCGGATTGGCCTCGCGAAAGTGCAGGCTCGGCGGGATCTGCTGATGCTTGAGGGCGAGCACCGCCTTGATCAGCCCGGCGGCCCCGGCGGCCGCATCGAGGTGGCCGATGTTGGTCTTGATCGAGCCCAGCGCGCAGAAGCCGCGGCGGGCCGTGCCGGCGCGGAAGGCGCGCGTCAAAGCCGCCACCTCGATGGGATCGCCCAGTTCGGTGCCGGTGCCGTGCGCCTCGACGTAGGAGATCGTCTCAGGCGCGACCTCGGCGGCGATCTGCGCGGCGCGGATGACCGCCGCCTGCCCTTCGACGCGCGGGGCGGTGTAGCCGACCTTGAGGCCGCCGTCGTTGTTGATGGCTGAGCCTTTGATGACGGCGTGGATCTGATCGCCGTCGGCTATGGCATCTTCGAGGCGCTTGAGGACGACGATGGCGACGCCGTTGCCGCCCATGGTGCCTTTGGCGGCGGCATCGAAGGCGCGGCAGTGGCCGTCGGGCGAGGCGATGCCGCCTTCTTGATAGAGGTAGCCGACCTTCTGAGTGGCCCAGGCCGAGACGCCGCCGGCCAGCGCCATGTCGCATTCGCCGCTGAGCAGTCCCTGGCAGGCGAGATGAGTGGCGACCAGCGAGGTCGAGCAGGCGGTCTGCACGGCGACCGACGGGCCTTGCAGGTTCAGCTTGTACGACACTCGCGTCGTCAGATGCTCCAGATCATTTCCGAGGCCAATCTGGAAGCTGCCCATTGATGTTATGACTTCAGGATTTGAATAGAGGTTTATGGAATAGCTATTGGTACCGGCACCGGCATAGATGCCAATTGGCCTGCGGTATGCTTCCGGGTCATAGCCGGCACTCTCAAGCGCCTCCCAGGCACACTCCAGAAACAGCCGCTGCTGCGGGTCGGTAATCTGCGCCTCGCGCGGCGAGTAGCCGAAAAAGCCCGCGTCGAACTGCTCGATCGCTTCCAGCACTGGCCGACCACGGACGTAGCGCGGGTCGCCGTAGACGGCTGCCGGCACGCCTGACGCTGCGAGCTCTTCATCGCTGAACCAGGAGATTGATTCGACGCCGTCGCGGAGGTTGCGCCAGAGTTGCTCGACGTTGCGAGCGCCGGGGAATCTCCCCACCATCCCGATGATGGCAACATCATGCTTGTCTCGAATTCTGGATTTAAATTCTTCTTCCAATCGCTGAAAAGACTGTGCCTCATTCGCCTGGTCGCCCAGGTGTTCTGCAAGAGCACTAATCGTCGGATACTCGAACAGATCAAGCAGTCTCAGCTCTTGCGTGAATAGTTCTTTCAACTGGCTATGCACCTGCGCCAGCAGCAGCGAGTGGCCGCCCAGCTCAAAGAAGTTGTCGTGAATCCCTACCTTCTCCAGCCGAAGAACCTCTTGCCAGACCTTAGAGATGGTTTGCTCTATCATCGTCCGTGGCGCTACATAAGAAATTGCCGATTCGCGTTGTGCTCTCTCCCACTTAGGCAAGGCGCGACGATCTACCTTCCCATTGCTTGTCAACGGCATCGCCGCTACACTCATCAGCCCTTCCGGCACCATCCATCCCGGCAACTCTTCGCTCAGCTCCTTCCGCAACTCCTCTTCCCGTCCTCCTGCCCCTGCCTCTTCCCCTTCCCATTCCACATACCCCACCAGCCGCCCTTCGCCTCCGTCGCCTTGCTGCACCTTCACCACCGCTTCCTTCACCCCTTCGCACTGCCGCATCACTGCCTCGATCTCGCCCACCTCGACTCGATACCCTCTCACCTTCACCTGCCCGTCAGCTCTTCCCACGTACTCGATCCGCCCGTCCGCCAGATACCTCCCCAGATCTCCCGTCCTGTACAGCCGCTCGCCTCTGCCCCCACTCACATCCGGCACGAACTTCTCCGCCGTCTGCGCCGCCTCGCCAACGTATCCTTGCGCCAACCCCACCCCGCCGATGTACAGCTCCCCGATCACATTCTCTCCCACCAGATTCATCCACTGATCTAACACATACACCCGCATATTCTGCGCCGCTCGCCCGATTGCCACCGTCGCTCGCCGCGCCTGCTCCTCACTATCTTCAAAGCGTTCGATCATGCAGCCGACCGTCGCCTCTGTCGGTCCGTACTCGTTATAAATCTCGACCGCGCCGCCGAAGCTCTCGCTGACTTCCTGCGCCAGCTGCCGCTCGAAGGCTTCGCCGCCGACGATCAGCTTCTTTATGTGGCTGCCGCGCCGGCTGCCGCCTTTGACCAGCCCCAGGTGGCTCGGCGTCAGCTTGACGATCTCGGCCTCGCCGCGACTGAAGACTTCCTCGATAGCCATCTGCTGGCGCGCCACCCGGTAGACCCGCAGCAGGTTGCCGCTGATCAGCGGTAGATAGATTGAGGTCACCGTCAGATCGAAGGCGGCTGATGAATAGAGGGCGAACGACTGCGGGCCAGGGCTGAGATAAGCCTGTGCGGCCCAGGTGATGTAGTTGACCAGGGCGGCCTGTGAGATGGCGACGCCCTTGGGTTTGCCCGTCGAGCCTGAGGTGTAGATGACGTAAGCGAGGCTGTCGGCGAGGGCCGCGTTAGCAGGTCGCTCGCTGCTCTCCTGCTCAATCTCCCCCCAGTCGCTATCGAGGCAAACAACCGAAATGTCATGCCCTCGCAACTCGTCGGAGAGACGCTGCTGAGTAAGAAGGATGGGCACCTGCGCATCGGCCAGCACCTTCGCCATCCGCTTCCCAGGCTGCTCGGCATCCAGCGGCACATACCCGCCGCCTGCCTTCAACACGCCCAGCATCCCGATCACTTCCTCCAGGCTGTGCTCCACACATATGCCCACCAGCACGCCTGCTCCCACGCCCAGCCGCCGCAGGTACTGTCCTACCTGATTGGCGCGCCGATCCAGCTCCCCATACGTCAGCCACTCGCCGCCACACTCGACGGCTACTCGCTCGCTGTGGTGCGCGGCCTGCTGCTCGATCAACGCCTGAATACTGCTCGCCGGCAAGGCCGCAGTCGCGCTCGCCGTGTCATCTTGCTGCCGCGCCTGCTGCTCGTCTGCCGTCAGCAGCGGCAACTGTGATAGCCGCTGCTCTGGTGCCGCCACTGCGCCCGCCAGCAGTCGCTCATAATGGCAGATCAGCCGCCGAATGCTGCGTGCCTCAAACAAGTCCTGGTTGTACTCGACCGTGCCTGCCAATCCACTGCCGCCTTCCCACAGGAAGAACGTCAGGTCGTACTTGGCTGTCTGGTTGTCTACTCGCACCTGCTTCATCTCTAGCCCGGATAGTTCCAGCTCCTCCATCGGCGCATTGAGTAAAGCAAAAACGATTTGAAACAAGGGAGAGTGACTGAGGTGGCGCTCAGGCTGCTGCTGCTCGACCAGCTTCTCGAACGGCACCTCCTGATGCATATACCCTTGCAGCGTCACCTCTCGCACTCGCCCCAGCAACTCCGCAAATGACGGGTCGCCGCCGCAGTCCGTCCGCAGCACCAGCATGTTGACGAAGAACCCGATCAGCCCTTCCAGCTCCACTCGCTGCCGGTTCGCCACGTTCGTGCCGATGACGATGTCCGCCTGCCCCGTGTAGCGCACCAGCAGCGCCTTGAACGCCGCCAGCAACACCATGAACTTCGTCACCCCCGCTCGCCGCGACAGCTCCTCGACTGCACTGCTGATCGCCTCACCCAGCCTCACCTCCTGCTGCCCGCCGCGATAGCTCTGCACCGCCGGGCGCACCCGATCCAAAGGCAGCTCCAGCACCGCCGGCGCACCTGCCAGCTGCTGCTTCCAGTAGCTCAGCTCTCGCGCCAACGCCTCGCCTTGCTGCCACTGCCGCTGCCACTGCGCGTAGTCGCTGTATTGCAATCGCAGCTCGGCAAGCGGCGACGGCTGCCCACCGCCCAAGGCCGCGTAGAGTTGTCGCACTTCGTTGATCAGCACGCCGACTGACCAGCCGTCGCTGACGATGTGATGCATGCCGACAGCCAGCACCTGCTGCTGCTGCCCTTGCCGCAGCACCTGCACACGCACCAGCAGCCCTTCGCTCAACTCGTAGCGCCGCCGCCCTTGCTCATTCAGCAATGCCTGAGTCAGCCGCTGGCTCGCCTCGTCACCGATGCCGCTGAGATCAACAACAGCCAGCGGCAACGCCACCTGCCCGCCGACGACCTGCACGGGCTGGCCGGCGATGACCGGGAAGCTGGTGCGGAGGATGTCGTGACGGCGGCGAATCTCGTCGAAGCACTGCTGAAGCAAGGCGAGGCTGAGCGGGCCGCTGATCTGCAAGGCGCTCGTGATGTTGTAGGAGGACGAAGCAGGATCAAGCTGATCAAGGAACCAGAGCCGCTGCTGCGCATACGACAGCGGCAGCATGCCTTCTCGCGGCATCCTCTCAACAGCGGGGATAGCGATTTTGCGCTCGGTCTTAATGGCGTTCTCAATCTTGCTCGCGAGTCCCTCCAGCGTAGGGTCTTCGAAAAAGCTCAGCATCGAGATGTCTACCTGAAAAAGTCCGCGCGCTCGCGAGATGATTTGAGTCGCCAACAGCGAATGTCCGCCCAGCTCGAAAAAGTTATCATTGACGCTGACGCGATCCACTCCGAGTACTTCGCTCCAGATAGCGGCAAGGACTTCCTCAATCGGAGTGCGGGCGGATAGAAAATTCTGCTTCAGTTCAGACCGTGACACTTCCGGTGCGGGCAATGCGCGCCGGTCCACCTTCCGGTTAGGCGTCAGCGGCATGGCGCTGAGCTTGATAAAGATGGACGGAATCATGTAATCCGGCAGCCGCTCTTTTAAGAACAGGCGCAACTGGTTTTCGAGCGAGGTTGTTTCTTCACTGCCGACCCAGTAGGCGACGAGGCGGAGCTGCCCCTGTCCAGCATCATTCGGCACGACGACGACCTCGCGGATCATCGGATGACGGCTCAGCGCCGCTTCGATCTCGCCGATTTCGACGCGGAAGCCGCGAATCTTGACTTGATCGTCTCGGCGTCCGAAATACTCTATTGATCCGTCAGCCAGGCATCTGGCCATATCGCCTGTGCGATAGAGCCGCGCCCCCGCTTCGTCGCCGAACGCGCAGGGGACGAATTTTTCAGCGGTCAGGTCAGCACGATTCAAATATCCTCTGGCCAGGCACACGCCGCCGATATGTATCTCGCCCGGCGTGCCAAGCGGCACAGCCTCGCCATTCGCATCGAGCAGATGAACCTGCGTGTTAAGGATTGGCCGCCCGATCACCGCGCTTCCCACCTCGCCGCTGTTTTCGACCATCGTCGCACAGACGCTCGTTTCAGTCGGGCCGTAGGCGTTGATGAATCGTCGCCCTTTCGACCACGATTCCAGAATGTCAGGAGCACATGCCTCGCCTGCGGAAATCACCGTGCTCAGCGCCGGAAAGTCGTCCGCCGTCATGACCTTGAGCAAAGATGGCGGGAAGGTCGCCGTCGTCACTTCATCTTCCCGTAGCACGCGGGCCAATTCTTGCCCCGGTCGCGCTTCGTCCGGCGCGAGCAGACGCAGCGCCGAGCCGGAACATAACGCCATGATGATTTCCCAGACCGATGCGTCGAAGCTCGATGAAGAAAACTGTAAGACACAATCTTCCGGCTGCGTGCCTAGTTTGCGGTCGGCTTGCGCCTGCGCCAGATTGCAAGCGCCGCGATGCCTGACTTGAACGCCCTTCGGTCTGCCCGTCGAGCCTGACGTGTAGATCACATAAGCGATGTCTTCGCCGGTCGCGCTGCTGACCGGGTTGGTCTCCGCTTCAGCGGCGATCTCCGGCCAATCCGCATCTATGCATAGCAACTGCCACGTCTGCACCGGCAGCCGCGCCGCCAACTCCTCCTCAGTCACCACCACCGCCAGCCCGCCGTCTTCGACCATGTAGGCCAGCCGCTCTAGCGGATAGCTGGGGTCGAGCGGCACGTAGGCCGCCGCCGCCTTCAACGTCGCCAGTATCGCCACCAGCAAGTCGGGCGAGCGTTGCAGGCTGATGCCGACGCGCACTTCGGGGCCGACGCCGCGCTGGCTCAAGTGATGCGCCAGTTGATTCGCTCGCCGGTTCAATCCGAGATACGACAGTTGCTGCTCTCCAAAGAACACGGCCACGGCGTCCGGCGTCCGCTCAACCTGAGCTTCGATCATTTCGTGGATGCCATGACCATATGCCGGGCGCGCATGCATGTCGTTCCACTCTACAGCCAGTTGATGCCGCTCTGATCGAGTCAATAGCGACAGCTCTGAGACTCGCTTTTCGGAATGCGTTGCACAATCGTCGAGCAGGATCAACAGGTGATTGAGCGCCCGCGTGACGGTGACATCATCAAAGAGGTCTGTGCTATAACCCACCGCGAGGCTCAGGTCGCCGTTGACCTCTTGCACATTGACGGAGAGATCAATTTTCGCCGTCTCCAAATCAACTCTGAGAGGCTCAAGCCTGAGTCTCGGCAATTGCAGTGTCGCGTCCGGGGCATTCTCAAGATTGAAAGTGACCTGTACCAACGGTGCGTAGCTCAGATTACGTTCGGGTTGTAAATCGCTCACCAATTTCTCGAACGGCAAGTCCTGATGCTCGTAAGCACTGAGGCACGTTTGGCGCACGCGGCGCAACACTTCGCTGAATGTCGGATTGCCCGACAGGTCGCTGCGCAGGACCAGCGTATTAATAAAGAAGCCGATGAGGTCTTCGCTCTCGCCGCGATTGCGGTTGGCGATTGGCGTGCCTACGACAATGTCTTCCTGCCCCGTGTGACGGCAAAGCAAAACCTTGAAGGCCGCGAGCAATGTCATAAACAGGGTGGCATCAAAACGCTTGCCGACCCGTGCGAGGGTTTGCGGCAGCGGGCGCGAGACGGTCAGGTATTTCCATGCGCCGCGGAATGACTGTACAGGCGGACGCGGGCGATCCGTCGGCAGGTTCAACAGCGGCGGCATGCCATCGAGCTGCTTTCGCCAGTAGCCGAGTTGCGTCTCTAAGACCGATTCGGTTAACCACTGCCGTTGCCATATGGCGAAATCAACGTACTGGATCGCGAGTTCGAGCAGAGGCGATGGTTTCCCCGCGCCAAAGGCTTCGTAGAGAGCGACCGCTTCGCGAATCAACACGCCTTTCGACCAGCCATCACAAACGATGTGGTGCAGAGTAAAGAGGGCGATGTGCTCGTCTTCGCGGAGCCGCAATAGCGTAGCCCGCAACATTGGCCCCGTGGCCAGATCGAACGGCAAGCGCGCTTCTTCCACCGCCAGCCGCTTCACTTCCCGCTCAAGCTCGCTCGCCGTTAGGCGGCTGAGGTCTACTTCAGGCAGGCGCAGCCGTTGCGCCGGCGAGATCACTTGTCTGGCCTCACCGTTGACGGCCTCAAAGCTCGTCCGTAGCACTTGATGACGCCGGGTGATTTCGCCGATGGCTTGCCCCAGGCCGCTGCCGTTGAGATGGCCCGTCAGGCGCACGTCGAAAGACATGTTGTAGGCAGAGCTGCCAGGCTCTAACTGATCAAAGAGCCATAGCCGCTGCTGCGCAAAGGAGAGCGGGAGGCTGCCACCCTGCGGGGCTTGCGCGATGGTAGCAACCCGCTCGCGGCTCGAAGATTTCTTTCCGAGCCTCAACATCAAGAGGGATTGCTGCTCCGGGGTGAGGTCAGCAAGAGCCTCGAAGAGGTCTTTGAAATCCATCTCGGAATTCTCTGAAGCCGGGCGGTTCAACATATTCCCCATCCATTCTGTGAGCGGGCGGACATTGCTTTCGTGTTCTGTGAGCGGGCGGACAATGCTTTCGTGTTGCGGTTGACAGCGCGGTTAGTCGCGCTGTTCGATCTCAAGAAGGGCTTTCACCTGATCGGCGGGAACCTGCTTCAATTGCTTAATCATTTCGGCCAGCTCGGCCTTGTCTATTTGATAAGCCTGCGTCGCCGCTATTGCCGTAGACATCTGCGCGACGGTCGGATTATCGAAGAGAACCTGAAGCGGCACTTCGACCTTGAGCGTGTCGCGAATCCGCGATGCCAGCCGCGTCAGCAACAAGGAATGGCCGCCAAGGTTAAAGAAGTTGTCATGGATTCCAATCGGCTCGGTCTGGAACAACCCGCTCCAGATTTGCGCCAGCTCTTTCTCGGCCTGCGTTCGCGGCGCAACGTAAGCATTCTGCGATTCCGTCTGAGCTTGATCAGGAGGCGGCAACGCCTTGCGGTCTATCTTGCCGTTAGGAGTCAGCGGCAACGCGGGCAACAAGACGTAAGCGGAAGGCAGCATGTAATCCGGCAGACGTTCTTGCAAGAATCGGCGAATCTCGTCCGTGCTCAGCCCCTCCTCCGGCCTCGACTGCAAGTAGGCGATCAGCCGGCGGTCTCCCGGAGCCTCCTCGCGCGCTACAACGGCGATCTCTTGTAAGGCCGGATGCTGACTCAAGACCGCTTCAATCTCGCTCAGCTCGACGCGAAAGCCGCGAATCTTTACCTGATCATCCCTGCGGCCCAAAAATTCAAGTTGCCCGCTGGCCAGATAACGGCCTATGTCGCCCGTTCGATAGAGCCGCTCGCCGGGGCTTTCGCTGAATGGGTTCGGCGTGAAGACCTGAGCGGTGAAATCCGGGCGATTCAAGTATCCTCTGGCCAACCCGATGCCGCTGATCGCAAGCTCTCCGGCAACCCCTGTGGGAGTCGCTCGCAGGTCGTCGCCTTGCACATACAAACGCATGTTGGAAATAGGTCGGCCAATCGGAACTGCCCCCGGCAGGCTGCATTCGCCGGTCACCTCATAGACGCAGCATCCGACGACTGTCTCTGTCGGCCCGTACTCGTTAATCAACCGAGTGCCGGGCGCATGGTTGCGCCAGAAGGCGAGCTTCTCACTGAACAGCGCCTCGCCGCCAATGACCAGAGCTTGCGCGCAACCGTTCACTTCATCTGCGCTCAATTGCTCGCTGAGCATCTCAAGGTGTGCGGGCGTGAGCTTCACAAGGCTGTAATCCGATTCCCGCTTCAGAGCGTGGCTCAGCCCGGCGATTCCTTCTTCCTCTGGCACCAGCGCCACTTTGCAACCGGACAGAAGGGGAAGAAACAGACTCGTGACACTGAGGTCGAAGCCGATGGAAGAATGAAGCGGAGCGCCTCGTCCTGCGTCACCGGGATACGTCATCGCCGCCCACTGGAGATAATTGATCAGCCCTTGATGAGAGATCATCACGCCCTTCGGTCTGCCCGTCGAGCCTGACGTGTAGATCACATAAGCGAGGTTCTCTCCATACACTTCGACAGTAGGCGGCGTATCGGCTTCAGCGGCGATCTCCGGCCAATCCGCATCTATGCATAGCAACTGCCACGTCTGCACCGGCAGCCGTGCCGCCAACTCTTCCTCAGTCACCACCACCGCCAGCCCACCGTCTTCGACCATGTAGGCCAGCCGCTCTAGCGGATAGCTGGGGTCGAGCGGCACGTAAGCCGCTGCCGCCTTCAACGTCGCCAGGATCGCCACCAGCAAGTCGGGCGAGCGTTGCAGGCTGATGCCGACGCGCACTTCGGGGCCGACGCCGCGCTGGCTCAAGTGATGCGCCAGTTGATTCGCTCGCCGGTTCAAGGTCTGATAGCTGAGATGATCTTCGCGGCACGCGACGGCGATGGCGTAAGGCGTTTGCGCCGCCTGTGCTTCGATCATCTCGTGCAGATAGCCCGTGGTCGCGTAGCAAGCGTCCGTATCGTTCCATTCAATGAGCGCCTGATGTGCTTCAGCCTCGCTCAAGTAGGGCACGTCTGAAAGTCTTTGCTCCGCATTCGCGGCGATGCCTTCAATAACGGTTCGGAGGTGTTCCAGAATGCGGCGCACAGCCGAGGCCGCATAGCACCGTTCATCGTAGATCAATCGCAGCTTTAATTCTTCGCCGGGCATCACGACCAGCGAGAGCGGATAGCTGATGACCTCTCGCAGTTGCGGCGCGCCGATCTGAAGAGACTGGCGGTTTCCCGGCTGACCTTTTAAGGAAAGCTTCATCGGGTAGTTCTCAAACACCACTGTGGTTCTGAACAAAGGCTGCCCGCGCGGCACGTCGCTCCACCCGTGAATATCAACCAGCGGGCTGTGTTCGTGCTGGCGCGCTTCCACTTGTTGCGCCTGCAAGCTTCTCAGCCACGGCAGGACAGCCATCTCAGGCGACACATCAACTCGCAGAGGCAGAGTGTTGATGAACAACCCGACCATCGTCTCCACTCCCGCCAGCTCCGTCGGGCGTCCTGAAACGGTCGCGCCGAATACCACATCCCGCCGGTCGCTGTAGCGGCTGAGCAGCCGCGCCCACGCTCCGAGCATCAGCGTGTTGAGTGACAATCCTTGCTCGCGAGCGAACGACTGCAAGGCGGCGGTTGTGTGCGCCGACAGGCAGATGGACAGCTCGTGATCGCTGACTTCGCGCGTCGAAGAGGGATTCACGCTCTCTGCCATCGGCAGCGGCAAGGCAGAGGAAAAGCCTTTCAGCGTTCGCCGCCAGAATGACTCGGCGGCTGACATATCCTGCTTTTGCAGCCAGGCGATGTAGTCTTTGTACGGGCGCGGCTTTCTCAGCGCCGGCTCTTGCCCGTTGGATAAAGCTTCGTAAACCGTCAGCACTTCTTCAATGATCCGGGCTATAGACCAGCCGTCCATCAACAGGTGGTGCTTGCTCCAAACGAACTGGTGAAGGTCATCCGCCAGCTTGATTAAAGCAAAGCGCATGAGCGGCGGCTCTGATAGTTTGAAGGCGCGTTTTCGCTCAGCCGCCAGATAAGCGTCAAGATACTCGGCCTGCTCAGCCGGTGCCGCGTGCCGCCAGTCCGGCTCTTCCCAAATCAGATTGAGCTGCGCACGAACGATTTGCAGAGGTTCGTCGCGCCGCTCCCACGTAAAGAGAGTTCGCAGTATCTCATGGCGGTTGACGATCACCTGCCACGCCCGCTTGAAAGCTTCTGCGTCCAATGCGCCGTAGATGGGGCAGATGAACTGCCCTGTGTAGACCGCCGACTCCTGATCGAGGATGCTATGAAAGAGCATGCCTCGTTGCATGGGAGAGAGTGGATAGATGGCTTCGATGTTGTGCTTGCTCATGGTCTTCCAGTCACTCCACGGCCTGACCGAATTCCGCGATCAGGTCGTCCAATTCCTGTTGGCTCAAGTGCGCCTCTGGAAAATCCGACGGCGTATAACCGCCCATCTTGCTCGTCAAACAGTGCGCGATGATGGACCGGAGCGCCGCCATGAAATCTTGCGCGAGTCGTTCGACGGTGTCGCGGCGATGGATATTTTCGCTGTACCTCCAGAAGACCTGGAGCTGTTTCCCCGTCACTTGAGCCGTGATGTCAAACAGGTAACGGCGGCTGGCTCTGGGGCTGATGCGCGGCCCGCTCGATTCACCGGCAAGCTCGAACGGCGAGGAGCCGGAGAAGACCTGATCGAATTGTCCCAGATAGTTGAAACTCAGTTGTGGGCGTGGCAGCGCGCGCAGCTTGCGCGCGACCTCTGCATCCCCGCTCAAGTAGCGCAACAAGCCATAGCCGACGCCGCGTTGCGGTATGGCGCGTAGCTGTTCTTTCACCTGTTTCAACGCGGCTCCGGGTTCGTCGCTTTCACCGAGGCTCAGCAGCAGCGGGAAGATGGCCGTAAACCAGCCTACAGTTCTCGACAAATCCAGACCCTCGATCAACTCCTCGCGTCCGTGCCCTTCGAGGGCGATCAAGAGCGTCGGCGATCCCGTCCATTGTGCGAAGGCTTGCGCCAGAGCCGTCAGCAGCACGTCTTCGATTTGAGTTTGATACGCCGCCGGAACTTCTCGCAGCAGGGCCGCTGTCTCTTCCTGATCAAGCGCGCACAGCACGGTGCGCGCAGACGCTTCCGAGTTCGCGCCGTTCGTGTGATCTTCCGGCAAGCGATTGATAGAAGCGCCGTCCAACGCGAGCCAGTATTGCGCCTGTCGCGCCAGCTCTGCTGATTGTGCGTACTTCACAAGGCCGTTGGCCCATTGCTGATAGGAAGTCGTCTTGGCCGGGAGTTGAAGGGCGCTTCTCTGGCAGAGTTGAAGATATGCCGTCTGCATATCTTCCATCAACACCCGCCACGAAACGCCGTCCACCGCAAGGTGATGAATGATGATCAACAGCCGTCCGGGTTCATCGGGGCCAAAAGTGAACAAGGCCATTCGCAGCAGCGGCCCTTTAGTAAAGTTGAGGCTCGCCTGTGAGGCGGCAACGGCGCGCTCAAGAGCCTGCGCTTGCTGCGGCCCCGGCAAGGCTGACAGGTCTAGCTGCACGAAGGGCACGACCTCAGCCGGGGCGATGATCTCCTGCCGCCAGCTTGAGCCGTCTTGAACGAAACGGAGTCTGAGCGCGTCGTGATGACATAATAGATGACTCAAGACCGTCGCCAAGTATCGCGCGCTCGTTCCCGGCATGGTTTGCAGCAGCAGCGCCTGATTCCAATGATGCGGGTCAGCAAAATCCTGCTCGAAGAACATGTGTTGTATCGGCGTGAGAGGAACCTCGCCCTGAACAAGAGACTGTTCCGCTTTAAATATTCGGTCGGTATCAATCACCGCCGCCAGCTCGGCAATCGTCTGGTGCTGAAGCACGTCTTTGGCGGTCAGGCGATAGCCCGCCTGCCTGGCTCGCGAGACGATCTGAATGCTGAGAATGGAGTCGCCGCCCAGTCGAAAGAAATTGTCGTGAACCCCGACCCGCTCCAGGCCGAGCACCTGGCACCAGATGTCGCTCAACTGCTGCTCAAGTTCGGTTCGAGCCGGCACGGCATGACCGTCTTGCGCGGCTCCCTGAAAATCGGGAGCTGGCAAGCTGCGGCGATCCAGCTTGCCGTTAGGCATCAACGGCAGCTCATCAACGCTGATGAAGATTGACGGCACCATGTAATCGGGCAGCCGGCGGCTGAGAAAACTCTGCAACGCCTCGACCTCAAGTCCGCGCTCGCACGCCGGCTCCACGTAGGCAACCAGTCGCTTGACGCGGGACGAATCTTCGCGCATCAACACCGCCGCTTTTCGCACGTCCGAGTGCTGAGTCAGCGCGGCTTCAATCTCGCCTAACTCAATTCGGAACCCGCGTATTTTCACCTGATCATCGCTTCGCCCCAGGAACTCCGCCGCCCCATCCGAACGATGCCGCGCCCGATCTCCGGTTCGGTAGAGGCGGCTTCCTGCTTGATTCGAGAAGGCGTCGGGGATGAACCTTTCAGCGGTCGCGGCGGGGCGATTGATGTACCCTCTGCTCACGCCCGCGCCGCCGATATGTAATTCACCTGACACACCGCGCGGCACGAGGCTTAGCTGTCTATCGAGGACGTAGGCGCTGGCGTTAGCGATGGGATGCCCGATGGGTATGGTTTCGGCCTCTGCGTCGGCGCAAAGGTCGGCCCGCACCGCGCAGGTCAATGCGCCGACGGTCGTTTCGGTCGGGCCATAGTGGTTTATGATTGTGCATTCGGGCCATTGGTTCTGTATTTGCCGCACCCATTTTGCGGATGATGCTTCTCCGCCCAGCACGAGCGTCTTTGTCGGCATCAGCATTCCGTCGCGGCTCGCGGCCTGCAAACCGGCTAGATGCGAAGGGACGATCTTCAAATACTCAATGTGGTTGTCCTTGAAATAGTCGGCGAGCGCACCAGCATCCAGCGTCATCTCCTGCGGTATGACGTGTAGACAACCGCCTGTGATGAGGGATGGAAATATAACCGTGTTGCCCAGATCGGCGGCCAGCGTTGATACCATCGCATACCTTGCGCCGGCGACCGCCCGCATCTTCTCTGACATGCTCAGGCTGTAGTTGATGATCTGGCGATGCTCGACGCCGACGCCTTTGGGTTGGCCCGTGGAGCCTGAGGTATAGATTACATAAACTAAATTCCGCGCGTCCGTCTCCGGCCTGATGGCGGCTGCGGATTCCTGTTCGATGCAATGCCAATCGCTATCAAGGCAGATCACGCCCGTGGCGCTCTGAGGAAGATTTTGGCTCAGTCGCCGCTCAGTCAATACGAGCACAGCTTCCGAGTCTTCGATCATATAAGCCAGTCGCTCAGCCGGATGGCCGGCGTCCATCGGCACGTATGCGCCGCCGGCCTTGAGCACGGCTAACATCCCGACGATCATCTCCGGGCTTCGCTCCATGTACAGCCCGACCCGGCTCTCGGTCGTGACCGCGCGGCTCGCCAGATAATCAGCCAACTGGTCTGCCCGACGATTCACCTCTCGATAACTGTGGTGCTGATGCTGACAGACGACGGCCACGGCGTCCGGCGTTCGCGCCGCCTGCTCTGCGATCAATTCGTGCAAGCCCGAACGGCTTTGATAATCAACCCGTGTGTCGTTCCATTCTTGCAGCAACTGCATGCGTTCTGCGGCGCTCAGGATGTTCAGTCTCGCAATCGTTTCATCAGGGTTCGCGGCGATGCTCTCCAGCAGATTCGTAAAGTGCTCGGCCATGCGCCGCATCGTCATCGGCTCGAAGAGACTTGTGTTGTAGAGCAAAGAGCCGACGAGGCCCGCCTCCGTCTCGCCCATCGCCAGTGTGAGATCGAAGTGCGCCCGTTGCTGATCCAGGTGCAGAGATTCCAGGGCCAGCGAACCCAATCGCATGCGACTGCCCGCCTGACTGAGCGCGAAAGCGATTAACGATTGATCGCCGAGCTTAGGGACTTTCTGTAGGATGAAAGCGGCTTGAAATAGCGGCGAACGGCTGGGGTCACGGTCGAGCTTCAAACGATCCACCAGCAGCGCAAACGGATAATGCTGATGTTTGAAAGCGCCGAGCGCCGTCTGTCTCATCTGTAGGAGCAAGCGCCTGAAAGATTCTTCCCCCGACACCTTCGCGCGGATGACGACGGGATTGACGAAGTAGCCGACCAGCGGCTCGAATTCGGCGTGCGTTCGGCCAGTCGTCGGAGAGCCGACCAACAAGTCTTCCTGACCGGTGTACCTGTGCAGCAGCGATTGATAGGCGGCCAGCAGGACGACATACAACGTCACGCCCTCTGAGCGCGCGATGGACATCAGCCTGTCGCTAAGCTCGCGGCTGAGGCTCAGCGTTTCAGCCGCTCCCGTGTAGGTTTGAACGGGCGGCCTCGGATGATCCGTCGGCATTTCCAGAATCGGCAACTCGCCCGCCAACTGTTCCTGCCAGTACGACAGAAGCTCGTCGCCCGCCGGTCCCGCAAGTAGCTCCTCTTGCCAGAGGACATAATCCGCATAGCTGAATCGCAGCGCCGGCAGGTCGGCATCGGCTCGCGATAGTTCCGCTTCATAAAGCGCGCTCAATTCCTTCGCGAGCACGGCCAGCGACCACAGGTCTACGACCATGTGATGCGCCACCAGCAGAAGGACGTGCTCTCTTGCCGAAATGCTAAAAAGGAATACGCGGAACACCGGGCCATTTTCGAGATCGAATGGGCGTTGCGCTTCTTCGCTGACTCGCTCATTGATCTGATCCGCCGTCCAATCCGAAGCGTCTTCGCGATGAAAGCAGACTGCTCTCTCCTGCTCGATGATTTGCACGGGCGCTCCCGCGCCATACGCGAATCGGGTGCGCAGCGACGGGTGTCGGTCGCTCAATGCCTGAAACGCTCGCCTGAGCACCGCCGTGTCGAGCGGGCTGAGCACGCGCACGGCAACCGGCACATTGTAGGCGGCGCTTTCCGCCGCCAGTTGATGAATGAACCAGAGCGCCGCCTGCCCACGCGACAGCGGCAACTCGCTCTGCCGCGTGCCCGCCGCAGCCTTTGGCTTCGACAAGGCCGCGCCATGTTCGAGCTGATCGCGGACGTGAGCGGCAAGCTCTCGAATGCTCGCGTCTTGCAGGAAGGTCGCGAGCGGGAGCGATACGCCGAGATTGACTTCGACGCTGTGAACCATCTCCACGTCCATCAGCGAGTCTACGCCATAGCAAGAGATGGGCGCGTTGATGTCTATCGCAGACCGCTTGTGCCCCGTCCGAGCTGCGACCTCAGAAGCCATCCATGCCTGTATCGCTTCCAGATTGTCGAGCGGCCCTGCCGCAACAAGATCGCTCTCGGATGCTTCTGCGGATTGATCGAGCTGCCACTGGCAAACAGTTTCCAGCAGGCCGCCTTGAAATAGTTGCTTAGCCGCGCCGCGCTGAATCTTTCCGCTCGATGTCTTGGGTATGGTGCCTTGCTTGATGATGGCAGCCGCGTACAGTTGCAGCTCGTGTTCTTCGGCGACCGCCTGACGAATGGCTCTGATGGCCGCTTCCGGGTTGTTATTCTGATAGCGCCTGCCGATTTCCTGAACGACGACCAGTCGCTCCTCGCCGTCAACCTCGATAGAAAAGGCCGCGCCATTGCCCGCGTGCAATCCCGTATAGCTGCGCTCGACGGTTTGTTCGATGTCCTGCGGATAGTGGTTACGCCCGCGGATAATGATGAGGTCTTTCAATCGCCCGGTAATGAACAGCTCGCCGTCGTGCAGGAAGCCAAGATCGCCGGTTCGCAGAAACGGCCCTTCGCACGGGTCGGCCAGATAGGCCCCGAAGATCTGCGCGGACTCTTCGGGCCTGTCCCAGTAACCTTGCGCAATGCTTGAGCCGCCGACCCAAATCTCGCCGATCTGTCCATCAGGGCATTTCGCGGATGATTCGGGATCAACAATCACGACCTTCTGCTCTAACCAGGCATGGCCGCAGCCCACCATGTATCGAGCTTCGTCGGCTTGGTCGGCTGCGTCGCGGACGACGGTTGCCTGATTCTTCTGAAGCGCCTGTTGGCCGACCGGAAGAACTTTGGGGCCGGCCATCTTGAGGCCGCCGGTTACGAACAGGGTCGCCTCGGCCAGTCCATAGCAAGCGTAAAAGGCTTCCTTGCGAAAACCGCAGGGCGCAAAGGCAGCGGCAAACCGGTCGAGCGTTTCTTTCCGAACAGGCTCAGAGCCGCTGAAGGCGACCGTCCAGCTACTCAAATCCAGCGTCTCGCGCTGTTCGTCGCTCACCTTGCGGGCGCAAAGGTCATAGGCAAAATTCGGCCCGCCGCTCGTCGTTCCAGCGTAGTGCGAAATCGCTTCGAGCCACGTGAACGGGCTTTGCAAAAAGGTCACGGGCGCTTGCAGGATGCAGTGCGCTCCGAGATATAAAGGCTGGAGCACGTTACCGATCAATCCCATGTCGTGAAACAAGGGGAGCCAGCCGACGATCACAGAGTCGGCGGTTTGTTGAAAAGCGCGCTTGATCATGCGCTCGTTATGAAGCAAGTTCTCATGGCTGACCATCACGCCTTTCGGCTTCGCCGTCGAGCCGGACGTGTACTGTAAAAAGGCCAACGTCTCGCCCTCGACCAGAGGCTCTCGCCACTCCTGCGCGAGACCATCCGGCAGATCGTCTGCGGTCTGCCATCGTACAGACTTCAACAACTGCGCGTGCTCAAACATCGGCTCAATCTGCGGCAGGATGCGATTAGTCGTCAGCGCCACGGCTGGCCGGGCGTCGGCAATGATCGCCTCCAGCCGGTCGAAGTTCCGATTCATGCGGGGCGGATAGGCGGGCACGGCTATGGCCTTCGCATAAAGCGCCCCGAAGAAGGCCGCGATATAGTCCAGTCCCGGCGGGAAGAGCAGCAGCACACGCTCGTCGCATGCGCCGGCGGATTGCAGCCATGCCGCAATCGCTCTGGCTCGCCGGTCTAGCTCTCCGTAGGTCAGGCAGGCCCCCTGCGCCTTCCCATCAACGAGGAAGGTGTAGGCGCGCTGATCGGCCTGACCAGCCGCTCTTGAGCGGAGCAATTCGACCAGGCTGGCCGCCTCTGGATCAGACTGCGGGTCGGAACGCTTGACTAACAGGGTGCTCATATAAATCGGCCCGAAGGGTTGGCGAATGAGAGCGCAATGCGCCGCAACAGGAATGCGCGCCGTCGTAGCCCCGGCTTATTGTGCCGGGAGGAGCGTCAGCGTCTCGCCTGTGGCGCTGGCGACGGTGTTTTTATTGAATGGAAAGGCTCGCGGTGTGACGGCTTGCCAATCCGCCAGCTGATCCTTCCAATGCGGGCTTGCGGGGTCGCCCGACTCGCCGAGCGTGATGCCCAGTCGGGTGTTGTCCCAGTTGCTGAGGTCTGCGATAAAGCGCATGGAAACGGACGGGCCTTTGTTGATCGCCTGCCCGCCGCCGCGCTGCGGAAATGGCGGGATGGCGAATGGCTCTCCGAAGGCAGCCGCGTTGGCCAGCGGATGCTGAAAGCGAACCTGCGCCATATTCCCCCATTGCCACTTTTCTCGATTCGGGCCGAGCCGCTTTGTGACGTTCTCCAGACCCTCTTTATAACAGGCCAACAGCAACGCCTCGTAAGAATCGAACTCCTTGGGCAGCCACTCAGGCGGGCGCGTCGTGATGATGTAGTCGAAGAACGGCTTGGCGGTTGTCCAGCCATAGACTTCCGTCAACTTCTCACCCAGCCCGCCGGTCACGATGCGGCGTTGAAAAGCGCCGCGCATCATGAGGCTAAGGGGCATCTGGCGCGAGTCGGCGTTCATCATGAAATCCCACCCATCAAACTGGCTGAGAATCTCTTGCCACTCAGGCGAACTGCCGGCCAGCGGACGCGCCAGCTTGACGACTTCACCAATGAATATCGCGTCGGGGAAAGAATAGGTGTCGGCCTGAATGGCGCGAAAATCTTCGACGCTCAACTTGCTCTTGGCGGTCAGCAGATTGTAGATGCGCCGCGCGCGATAAGGCGGCACCCAGGACTGCGTGAGGTAATACGGGTAATCGTTACCGACGATGCGATTGTTCGCCGTCACGATGATCCCGGAGGGCGGGTCATACAGATTCGGCGTGTCCTTGAACGGGATGTAGCCGACCCATTCGCCTTGATCCGTCGAGCCATCGTAAGGCAGTATGCCGGCCCCCGCCTTCCTGATCGGATAACGCCCCGCTGCCCAATAGCCGATGTGGCCATCCGTGTCCGCATAGACGAAGTTGAGCGGGAAGCCTGTGTAGTCATTCAGCGCGGCGCGGAAGTCCTGCCAGTTGCGGGCGCGGTTGACGAAGTAGTAAGCCCCGAACTCGTTAGCCGACGGGTCGAGCGCCGGCCATGCGAGCGCGTATCGCTTGTCATCTTTGTCGAGGACGATTGGCCCATGTCGAGTGATCAATACGTCTAAGTCAACGGTCTCGGTGGCGGGATCGGCAACGCTCTTGCGGACGGTGATCTTTTCGTGGCGCACTTGCGCATCGCGCCAGCCCTGCGCCGTCATATAACGTTGCGGGTTGTCTTTATCAAACTTCTCGATATAGACATCCTGTACGTCCGCTCCGACATTGGTGATGCCCCACGCGATGTGCTCGTTGTGACCGATGATGACGCCCGGCGCACCGGGGATAGTGACGCCGGCGACGCGCAGTCCGGGCGCGGACATCTCCAGCATGTACCAGATGGAAGGCGCGGACGGCTCCAGGTGCGGGTCGTTGGCCAGCAGCGGCTTGCCCGTGCTGCTGTGTTGAGAGCTGACCACCCAGTTGTTGCTCGCCGCCAGATCTTCGGCATAAAGCCCGACGCTTTCCAACGAGCGCCGCTGTAGATTTCTGCTCTCCGATACCGCCGCGAGCAGTTGATCCGTCACACGGCCCGGCGCAATACTGGCGGATGCCTGAGCCGTCGCGGGTTTTTTCGCGCCCTTATCGCTCCCCACCATGATGACATCCAGCGGCGAGGTGATGGGCAGAAGCTCTTCTTGCCGCTTGCTGGGCAGCTCGGTAAGGGCCGCGCGCATGATGTCGGTCTGCCACGAAGTCGAGAGGCTCTCGGCAAAGAGTTTTCCTAGAATCAGCGAATCGGCCACGCGCCACGGGCGTGGCTTGAGTTGCAGCCCGCGATACTCTTTAGGCATGTCTGATTCGTCGAGCGATTCAATGTAGGCGTTCACCCCACGGGTGTAGGCTTCCGTCGCGGCGCGAACCGGCGGCGCTAAGCGATTGACCATTTGTTCGGCCAGCGGCGCGAATCCGTAGGCGCGGTGCTCCTTATCCTGATTGAGCGCCGAAGGCCCCAGCACTTCGGCAAGCTCGCCACATGCCGTGCGGCGCAGGAAATCCATCTGCCATAGGCGCTCGCTCGCCACCACGTAGCCCTGAGCAAAATACAAGTCCTCCTCATTGGCCGCCTCGATGTAAGGGATGCCGCGCTCATCGTGTCGGACTTCGACGTTGGCGTGAAGCCCGGCGAGTCGGAGGCTGGAAGGTTTCGTTTTGGCGATGACCGTCTTCACCTTCGCGGAGTTCCGGTAGAACGCCAGCAATGCTCCTGACAAGACAAGCACAACAACTACGCTGATGATGGTGATTCTCTTCTTCATAACGTCCTTCCTTTAATTCAGACCTGTCGCCTGTTGATGTCGGGCGGATTCGGCAGGGCTAAAGAGCAAACTGCTCGTGAGCTTCGGTGACGGCGGAGCAAGGTTTGTCATATTCAAGCTGGCCGTTCTCCAGTTTGATGATGCGGTCGGCCAGATGATAGAAGCGATCATCATGGCTGATGACGATCAGCGTTTTGCCTCTGGCCTTCAGTTCGGGCAGCAGCTGGTGATAGAAGACCCGCTTGAAGGTCGGGTCTTGATCGGCTGCCCATTCGTCAAAGATGTACAATGACCGGTCTTCCAGATAGGCGGTCAGTAGCGCCAATCGCTTGCGCTGCCCCTGAGAGAGATCAACCGTGGAAAGGCGGCCATCCGTGAACGTGACTTTCTGATTCAACTGTAGCCGGCTTAAGTAGTGCGCGACTTTCTCTTCCAGGTTGTGAGCGTCCAGGCCGAAGGGCTTATCAAACAAGTAGTAATCCGAGAATATGGCAGAGAAGTGCTGCCGGTAATCATCCCGGTTGTCGGTCGTGACCGGCTCGCCGTCGAGAAGAATCGCGCCCGATTCCGGGGCGTAGAGGCCGGAGAGGAGTTTCGCCAGCGTCGTCTTGCCGCTGCCATTGCCGCCGATCAGGAAGACCAGCTCGCCGGGGCGGAAGCTCAGGTGCAGCGGGCCGAGCGTGAAGTCGTGCGGCTCGCCTTCCTGCCTGTACATGTGCGTGACGGCCACCATCTCAAGGTGATTCCAGGGCGTCGCCGTCGCCGGCTCCAGCGACAGGTCGGCTTCGCCCGCCCGGCTCGACAGCGAGATGCCCAGCGCCTTGATCTTTTGAAAGGCGACGTGAGCGCGGCTCAGCGTCGGCAGCGTGTTCAGGATGGCGGCCAGCGGCGAGTTCATGTACAGGACGGTGAGCGCATAACCTGTCAGCATCCTCCGATCTACATTCAACAGCACGGGCGCGGCAAACAGAATCAGCCCGATGAAGATGAAGAAGAGGATTTGGCCTATCTGGTTAGCGATGAAACCGAAGGTGCTGGCTTTGATGCCATAACGCTGCATCGCATCCATGGTCGAATGGATTCGCTCGTTAAAGAACTCTTCGCGGCGGCGGCGATGGAGCTTGAGTTCTTTGGTTCCTTCCGTCAGCGCGCGCAGCCCTTTGAATAACAAATCCCACTCTTCGCGCAGAAGCTTGAAGTAACGTACAGAACTGATCAAAGGGAACCGGTAGCTCAAAATGCCCAGAAACATGTAAGCCAGCACCAGCAGCAGCAGCGGCGGCGAGAGCCATCCCAGGTAGACCAGGCAGCCGATGATGATGCCGAACTGCGTGAACAGCGCGGGCAGCACGGCGATGGTCGCGGTGACCGTCGGGATGTCGTCCGTCAGCGCCGCGTACAGCCGATGCATGCCGATCTGCTCAAGCAGTTGCAGCGGCGCTGAGATGATCTGCTGGCACAATCGCAGGCGCAGGTCAGACCCGGCTCTCGCCGTCAGGCGCACCAGCAGCGTCTGCGAGGTCACCGCGCTTACCGGAATGATGACGCACAGCGCGATGAAGCCCCACAGCAACCAGACTCTTGAAGTCGGATTGCCGAACAGAGCGGAATTGATGATGGCGATCAACGCCGTGTTGCCAAGCCCGGCAATCGCCCCCGTCACTCCCACAAGAGCGATCCTGAATCGTGAGCGTTTAAGACCTCTTGACCACTCTGACAGAATAGGGAAAAGCTGAAACAAGTCTCGCACTTCGCGCATAAATCGTCGCTCCTGTTTAGTTTTAAGGCGTCGGCAGACCGCCTTCTGAGCCAGCGCCATCGCGCCAAAGGATTGGAGATCAGCGGAGAGGATCAGTCGCTCTGAGACCAGACGAATCGAGATCAACGGATGACCAGAACATCCGTCGTGTAATCAATCTCTCTGATGGTGAACATCGGCGTGCCCATGATCGGACTGAGGTCGAGCGGATCAACGCTGCCGCAATCGGGGTCAGTCCCCAGCGCCAGCCCCATCTTCAGTATCCAGGCGATGGCATCGCTATAGTCGGGGAACTCTTTGAGATGGCTCTCGACTAATCGCTCGAAGGTCATCGCCGGTTCTTTCGTGAATGCCTTCAGGGCCGCCACAATCGCCTCCCGGTGCTCGTCGGGAATCGCGAAGTCAAACGGGTAGAGGGGATCGTTGATCGTCACACGGCCCTCTTCCGAGATGCGGACGGGCGATTCCAAACAGAGCACGCTGTTCGGCTGCAACCGTTGAATGTTGTTGAAGGCGCGGCCAGTCATGCCGGTGAACGGTTCGATCAGCTCGCGGTACATCTGAAAGGCTTTCGGCCCGCGCTGGTAAGGCGGTCGGTCGCCGGGCCGCACGCCGCACACGTCCCAGTATTCCCGTGCGAACGAAGTCAGCTCTATCGTCTCGGAAGGCTTCTTGTTGATTTCCATGCAATCCGACAACAGGGATTCAATCTTCCTTTGATAATTCTCCATCGAATAGTTGACGACGGCATGTTCTTTCGCTTGCCGGCGGAATTTTTCGTGCTCAGCCGGGTCGGCAAGCAGGTGATAGATTTTATTGACGCCTTCCCACCAGTCCACTTTCACGCCCGAAGGAGTGACGACGGTGCTGACGTGGAAACCGGTCTGCCCATCAATGATGGTGTCTTTCAGCCCGCCCCAACGGGTTCCGATGACCGGCGTTCCGCACGCCATCGCTTCGACCTGCGACAGGCCGAAGTTCTCGTCGTGATGGAGCGTGAAGTTGATCGCCGCGTCGGCGACGTTGTAGAGATTGCGGAGCGTGTCTGCCCCGACGCCACGCACGACGTGGACGCGCTTCTCGTCTATGCCGAGCTTGTGGCCGAGCCTGTGCAAAACGCCCGTCATCCCGAACGTGTAGACGCCCAACTCGCGGAAGGGGACATCCCACCCATCTCCGACGACGATCAGGTGAAGATTCGGGATCAAGTTCTGAAGAACCCTGAAGACGCTGAGGACGGTGTGAACGTTCTTCTCGATGGTCACGCGACCCGCATACAGCAAGACTTTATCTTTCTCGCCGATGCCCATCTTCGCCTTGATGGCTTCGCGGCGCTCAGGCTCAAGTTGATAAAAGGTCGTCTGGTCGTAGACGAAGGGCAAGAGCCGGGTTTCGGCGTTGCGGAAAAACTTCCGGGCGATTTCCAAATCTCCCGCGCAGTTCCCGATCAGCATATCGGTCGTCTTCAAATACTGTGTGACGTTGGCGAGGTCTGCGCCGCCGCGTGACATGGTTCCGAATAAAACGCCGAGCAGCGGTAAAGGCTTGCCGAACTTTTCCCGGCATTCCAACACCTCTTTCTCGATATGCCCCATCAACACGTCGCAGCGACCGAACAGCTCTTTGAGTATCTCCGGCTGGCGGCTCCTCACCGTATTAAAATATTCAAGCGGGCGATAGATGACTTCGTGGCGGGCGCTGAGCGCCTTCTCGATGCTCGCCCACACATACTTGAGGCTGTCCGCTCCATAGAACTGGGGGATTAAACCTATCTTCATCAGATTCTCCTTTCGGCTTTCCTGTGGCGGTGGTGGCCGGGCATTTCGTGAGTGCCCGTGGCGGCCTAATTCAGGTGGCGCATGGTTTAGCTGGCGGCAATGCGAATACAGAGTGGGATGTCCAGTATTCGCTGATCCGGGTTGGCGACGACTTGCTCGATGAGCACCTCGAAATCATTGAGCATGGAACGGATGGTGGCGGAATCGAAGATGTCCTTGTGATACTCGACGCCGATCTGTAGCCCCGCAGCGAGGTCGGTCACAAGCACCGTCAGGTCGTAAGGCGCCCAGTTGTTTTCTTGCGCGTCTTCATCCAGTAAGCCGGTCGTGAATTCATCACCTTGATCCGCGAGCCGCGCCTCGTTCAACTTGGGGAAGTTGTACCAGACTTGAAATAACGGCGTGACGGACGCATTGCGGTCGGCTTGCAGATCATCAACGAGCACTTCGAATGGCAAATCCTGATGAGCATACGCGCCAAGCGTCATCTGGCGCACTCGCTTCAGAAGCTCACGAAACGAGGGATTGCCGCTCAGGTCGGCGCGCAGCACCAGAATGTTGGTGAAGTAGCCGATCAACTTCTCCACCTGCATCCGCTCGCGAAAAGTGACCGGCGACCCGACGCAGATGTCTTCTTGCCCGCAGAGGCGGCAGAGCAGTGTTTGCAGGGCCGCCAGCAGAGTCATAAACAGCGTCACGCCTTCTTGCGCGCTCAGTGCCGCCAGCGAATTCGTCAAGGTTCTGGAAAGCAGCAGGCGCTGCCACGCGCCGCGAAACGTTGGCGTAGACGGCCTCGGACGATCCATCGGCAGCGCCAGCTCTCGCGAGGTTCCCACCAATTGCGCTCGCCAGTACGCGAGGTGATCTTTCAGCCACGCGCCGCCGGCGTACTCCTGCTGCCACAGAGCATAGTCCGCGTACTGGAATGGCAACTCTTCGAGCGGCGAAGGCCGGCCATCAGGGTAATGCTCAAGCAGCGCGGTCAGCTCTTGCTCAACGATGTTCATTGAAACCACGTCGGCGACGATGTGATGCATCGTGTACTGCACGAATCGCGGGCCTGCGCCGCAGGAGATCAGCGCGGCCCTGAGCATCAGCGACCTGTCGAGCACAAACGGGCGCACCATATCGGCCCGTGATAGCCGCCCGACCTCTCGCTTGCGATCCTTCTCATTCAAGGCGCTGAGGTCAACGATGGCCAGCCTCATCGCGCCTGCCTGAACGACGATCTGCACAGGCTCGCCGCCGTCTGCCGTGAAGACGGTGCGCAAGGCTTCGTGTCGCCGCACGATTTCACCGAGGCTTTGTTCCAGCGCCGCCGGGCTGACGTTATGCCCTTCCACCGTCCAGAGGCCCGACACATAGGTTCCGCTGCCGCCCGGCATCATCTGCTCAAGCGTCCACATCCGCCGCTGTTCGTAAGACAGCGGTGCCGTCGCGCCGCGCGCACGGGAGCGAAGCACCGGCGCTGATGACCCGTTGCCCGACTTCATCGCCGCCTCTATCCGCTCGGCGAGGCTGGCAACGGTCGGCGATTCAAAGAGGCTGACGAGGGGAATCTCGACGCCGAAAGTCTTTCGCAGTTGATTGATCACTTGCGTTGCCAGCAGCGAATGCCCGCCCAGCGAGAAGAAGTTGCTTTCTCTGCCGACCCGATCCGCTCCCAGCGCATGCGCCCAGATTCCGGCAACGACCTCCTCGACGTGAGTCTGCGGCGGCGTGAGCTTTGCCTCGGCGCTCTGCCGCAATCGTTCCGGCGCGGGGAGTGCGAGGCGATCTATCTTGCCGCTGGCCGTTAGCGGCATGGCTTCAAGCATGAAGAAGGCAGACGGCAACATGTAATCAGGCAGTCTCTTTTCGGCATACTCTCTCAGCTTTGCCGCCAACCCGGCTTCCGCGTCATCCGACGCGACGTAGGCGAATATCTGATCGCCCACGGCGGCATCTTTCTTCGTGATGACCGCGACGCTGCGGACGGCGGGATGTTGAGCAAGCACCGATTCGATCTCGCCTAACTCGATTCGGTAGCCGCGAATTTTCACCTGATGATCGGCACGGCCCAGGAATTCGATTCTGCCGCCGGGCATGCGCCGCCCGACATCGCCTGTCTTATAGAGGCGAGCGCCCATCGTTTGCGAAAAAGGGTCGGGCACGAACCTTTCAGCCGTGAGCGCGGGGCGGTTGAGATAGCCACGCGCTAACCCGCTACCGCCGACGTATAACTCACCGCTCGCGCCGATGGGCGCTAATCTCGGCATCGCATCCAACAGGTGGACGCGATAATTGGCCAATGGAAGCCCGATGCTAGGCTTATCCTGCACGTCGCGCACGCGACAGAAGGTCGCATCCACCGTGCATTCAGTCGGGCCATAGATGTTATAAAACGTCGGTCGGGCCGAAGCAGCCAGGTCTTGCCACATGCGCTCATCTATCGCCTCGCCGGCGACCAGCACGGCTCGCAAGCAGGAAAGCCGCGACTGCAACAGCCCGGCTCCGAGCAATATCTCAAGCTGTGAGGGCGTGCAATCAAAGACCTCGACCTGCCGGGCCAGCAGATGCGCGAGGAGCGATTTCCCATCCGTTCGAATCGCCTGCGGAATAATCTCGATGGTGTCGCCGCGCATTAACATGATGAGCTGCTGTACGGAAGCGTCGAACGCCAGCGGCGCGTTGAGGCTGACTCGCAAAGCCGACCCATGCAGATCGTCGTAAGCCATGCGCTTGAGCGCCGTCAAAAGGTTGATCGGCGAGCGGTGCTCGATCATCACGCCTTTCGGACGCCCGGTCGAACCTGAGGTGTAAATTACATAAGCCGCATTCTCTGCCACAGCGCCGCTGTCAAAGTCCGCATCGCTCTCACGGCAGATTGCCTCGCCGTCGGCGTCCAGGCAAACCCTCTCTATCGCCTGCCCGGCGAAATTCTCCAAGAGATTCTCCTGCGTGAGCAGTATGGCCGCCGACGCGTCGTTCAACACAAAAGCCGCGCGCTCTGCCGGGTACGACGGATCAATCGGCACATAGGCGGCTCCCGCCTTGAGTACTCCCAGCACGCCGGTCACGATGTCGGCAGACCTTTCCAGACAGATAGCGACAAAGGCTTCCCTGCCCGCGCCTCTCTTAACGATGTAGCGAGCAAGCTGATTAGCCCGCTTATTCAACCCGGCGTAGGTCAGGCTTTCATCTTCATAAACTATGGCAATCGTGTCAGGAGTCCGCTCGACTTGCGTTTCAAACAGATCGTGTATGCACTGATTCTGAGGCGATTCGGAAAACGTGTCGTTGAAGTCCGCGATGAGTCGGCGTTTCGCTTCATCCGATAGCAGGTCGAGATTACCAAGCGTCTCATCCGGCTTGCGGATGGCGCTCTGCACGAGCGCCTGATACAGCTTCGCCAACTCCTCTGCCTCGTCGGCGGTAAACAGCGACGAGTTATAATAGAGCCGCGCGCTCACTCCCTCTGGCGTGCCAACACAGCTCAGCTTCAGCTCAAAGCGGTCGGTACAAACGTAGTGCCGGTAGATTGAGAATTTCACTTCCGCGACTTCATAGCCGTTAAACTCCTGCTCAAAGTCGAAGCAGATGGGGGACAGCCGGCAAGCCGAGTCCGCCGGCTCCTCTTCGAGCGTGAACCACTCTTGCCATTCGTAGGCTTCCCACACCCTGGCGGTGAGCTGCTCCAGTAAAGCACTGAAGGTCAGGCGCTCATCCATGTCGGAGCGTATCGGCAGGTATTTGACGAAAAGCCCCGGCGCTTCCTCCATCGCCTCGTCAGTCCGGCCATCGTAACCCGTCCCGACGATCACCTCTGATTGCCCGGTGACCCTTCCTAACAGGATATGCCAACACGTCAGTAAGAATTCCGAGGCCGAGGCTCTATAACGATTGGCAACCGCCTCGATCTGCGCATAACCGCCGTCCTCGATTTTGAACTCGACGCATGCGGGTTCAAAACTTTGCTCCGGTAGAGACTGCTTTCCGTAAGGGAGTCTCAGCGCATTCAGCGCCGACAACCCTTGCTTGCGCCAGAAGCTCTTGCCGATTTCGAAGTCATCCGTCTCAAACAGATCATTCTGCCATTCTGAAGCGATGATATACTGCATAGGCTCTTCGACATGCGCTTCGCCGGTCACCGCCGCCGCGTAGGATCGGCTGATCTCTCGCACCATGTTTCTCAGCCCAATCGCGTCGGCGCACAGGGCCGGCAGAGTAAAGATCAGCATGTGAGTGTCACCCGACAGGCGCAGGCGTGACATCTTCAGAACCGGCCCGCGCTCACAGTCGAAGAGGGCTTGCCGGGCCTCTCGAAGAATCTCTTCGATGCGCTCTCGCTGTTCGACTTGAGACAAATGGCGCAGATCGTATTCCGCATCAACCTGCGGGGCCACCTCTGTAACGACTTGCACAGGAATCGTCATGCCGTAAAAGCAGTGGAAGGTCGTGCGAAGAATTTGGTGGCGTTCGACGACATCTTCCAGCGCCGCCGCGAGCGCCTTTGCATTGAGCGGGCCGCTGATGAGCAAAGCGCACTGGGCGCAAAACGCCCTCGCATCATTCGACTGCTGCAACTGCCACAGCCGCTTTTGCTGAGGCGATAGCCGGTATCCTTGTATAACCTGCTCCTGCATTCGCTCTCCTGTTTTACGCCTGGACTGAAACAGGCTCGTTACTGAAAGGCTCAGCCATAGCAACCAGTACCCGGCGCGTTCCGACATACGGATTGCGCCCATGCGCCGCCAACATGTTATCGAGCAAGAGCACGTCCCCTTGCCGCCACGGGAAGACGACTTTCTCTTCTTCGTAAGCGCGCCTCAGTTCCTCTAACACGGTGTCTTCGATCTCGCTGCCATCGCCGTAATAGGTGTTGGTCGGCAGGTCTTCTTCTTTGAATTCGACCATGAGGCTTTCGCGCAAAGTCTTCTCCAGGGTGGTGACGTGGAAAAAGGTCGCGTGATTGAACCAGATCATCTCTCCGGTTTTGGGATGCTTCGTCATGGCCGGTAGAACGGATCGCAATCTCAGCCGGTCGCCTTCCTTCCATTCCGCAGTGATCCGGCGCTTGCGACAGTGCGCCTCGACGACCGACTTGTCCGAAGTCTGAAAGACGGTTTGCCACGGCAGACCAAATCCGTTGCCGAAGTTGCGCACATACATCCACTGCTTTTCGAGGAACCGCTCGCGAAGGCCGGGCGCAAGTCGTCGCAAAACTTTGCGGCAATCGGCGAGCGGCGTCTCGCCCCCGGACAGCGCCGGCGTCTCGCAGAAGAACAGAATTTTCATCGGCCAGCTGCGCTGGTAAGAATTCTCATTGTGCAAAAAGATGCTCTGATCGGCGGGATAATCCGTGGACGTATAGACGTTCTCTTTAACATGGCTGCGCGGCGATGATCGCTCTTTATATTCGAGCAGCCGGTCTGAGACGGTGGCAGCGAAAGTTTGAAACTCTTCGACTGAATCAACCTTGAAGTCACGAAAGAGGACGCCCGCATGCTTTAACAGTTGGCTCTCGATGAGCGGGCGATTGCTCGCGGCCCATGCGGAGAGTCTGACGCCGTTCAGCTTCGGCTTAATCACCACAGGCAACTCGCTGCCGGAGTCGAGGTATTCGACCTTGATGAAGTCTTCTTGCGAGTTGCTAAAGGGCCTGGGTGTGATTGCCCCTCGCCTTGCCGTCAAGCGTTCTTTCAGATGATTCATGGCTCGGCTCCTAGCTGAGCTTCAATCCGCTGACCGGCCTGGGCACCAGGTTCTGGCGCTTACGTCGGCGGGCCTCTTGAATCTCGTCGCGGCGACTGGTCAATTGCTGGCTTTCCGTGATGTTGATGCGCTCGACCAATTCACTGACACGCAGGGTCGGCTCTGTGGAAGCCCAATCCAGAATGGATTCGAAGTTCTTTAAGAAGAGCGCGACCGTCGGTTGCCGAAACAGGTCGGTGCTGTAGGCCAGCGAGCCGGCGATCCCGCGCGGCGTGTCTTGAAGGATCATGTTCATGTCGAGCTGAGCGGTTTCCGATGAGCCTCCGTCGAGCATACCGATGGCCAGCCCTTTGTCGAGCATCACATCACGCTGATCCTGTATGACCGGGATGTTTTGCAGGATCATCTTCACTTGAAAGAGCGGCGCGCGGCTCAAAAGGCGCTCAGGTCTTAGCGCCTCCACCAGCCTTTCAAATGGCAAGTCCTGGTGTGCATATGCGCCGAGCGCCACGCGGCGCACACGTCCGAGTAATTCTCGAAACGTCGGGTTGCCGGATAGATCAACTCTCATCACAAGTTGATTGACGAAGAAGCCGATCAGCCCCTCGATCTCGCCGCGATTGCGGTTGGCGACATCGGTGCCGACGACGATGTCTGCTTGATCGCTGTAGCGATGCAGCAGCACGCCGAAAGCAGCCAGCAAGGTCATGTAAAGGGTCGCGCCTTCTTTACGGCTCAACGCCTTCACGCGGTCGCTCGTCGGTTTGCTGATCGCTATGGGCTGCCGCGTTCCTCGATAGCTCGACACCGCCGGTCGTGGCCGATCCGTCGGCAGATTGAGCACGGGCAGTTGACCTCCGAGCTGCTCTTGCCAGTACTTTAGCTGCGCCTCCAGCACGTCGCCGGCAAGCCATTCTCTCTGCCACAAGGCGAAGTCTGCATAATGGACGCTCAGCTCCGTAAGCCCGGACGCCTCGCCCCGATTAAAATTTTTATACAGCGATATGATCTCTTTGATCAGCAGCGCCATTGACCAGCCATCGGAAACGATGTGGTGCATGGTAAGCAAAAATACATGATCTTGTTCGCCGATCTTCAGCAGGCGCGCTCGCAAATGCGGGCCGGCGGCAAGGTGGAAAGGGCGTCGGGCCTCTTCTCCGATGAGCTTTTGGATACGGCCATCGCGCTGCGGCCCCTGCAACCGACAGAAGTCAACGACTGGCAATTTGATCGGCTGCGCTTCCGAGATGATCTGAGCAGGCTGCCCATCGGTTTCGACAAATCTTGTTCGCAATGACTCGTGTCGCCTGATGATCTGGCCGAGGCTCGCTTCGAGCGCGGCAACGTTCAATGTTCCTAAGAGGCGAATGGCGGTAGGCAGGTTATACAGATGGTTGAACGGCATCAATTGTTCAAAGAACCATAGCCGTTGTTGCGCATACGACAGCGGCAGCGTCTGCGCTCGGCTGACGGGCCGAATCGGAGGCGCTTCCAGTCTCTGCTCCCGGCTCTGGGCGCGCTCGACCGCCACGGCGAATTCGGCGACGGTCGGCCCTTCGAACAATGCACGGAGCGGCACATCTACGCCGAGTTGATCGCGAACTCGCGACACAACGCGCGTGGCTAACAGCGAGTGGCCTCCCAGCTCGAAGAAGTTCTGATTCACATACACCTGCTCTGCCCTTAACACGTCGCTCCAGATGCCGCACAGAATCTCTTCGAGTGAATTGCGCGGGTCTATCCTGGTCGGATGACCTTTGCCGACTTCCGGTTCGGGCAGGGCCTGGCGATTGATCTTGCCATTGGCCGTCAGGGGAAACTCTTCCATCTGCACGAAAGCCGACGGCACCATGTAATCCGGCAGCGTCGCGCGGAGGTGTCTCTGTAGCTCTCGATCACTGAGCTTTTGACGACTCACGAAGTACGCCACCAGCCGCTGTCCCCCTGAGCGATTATCGCGCGCCACGACTACGGCCTGAGCGACTTCGGGGTGCTGATTGAGCGCCGATTCGATCTCGCCCAGTTCAATGCGAAAGCCGCGTATCTTGACTTGATGATCGCCGCGCCCCAAAAATTCGAGGCTTCCCTCTTGCCGAAATCTGGCAACGTCTCCCGTGCGATAAATCCGGCGGCCCGGCTCATCGCCGGCGATATTCAGTGTGAACCTTTCGGCAGTCATATCGGCGCGGTTCAGATAGCCGCGCGCAAGCCCGTCGCCGCCAATGTAAAGCTCGCCCGCAACGCCAATCGGAACCGGCTGGAATGATTTATCCAGAATATAAATTTGCGTGTTCGCGATGGGCCGACCGATTGACACGGCAGCCGTCGCGTTTTCCACTCTCGCGGTGGCTGACCAGATGGTCGTCTCAGTAGGGCCATACATATTCCAGACGTGACGAGATGCTGCGATCAGGCTGTCGGCCATGTCGCGAGGCAGCGCCTCGCCACCGCAAAACACCTTGAGATTCGCTTGGCCAGACCAGCCATCATCGAGCAATAATCGCCAGCTCGCCGGTGTGGCTTGCATATGAGTGGCCGCGCAATCGGCAAGCAGGTTGATCAAGCGGCGGCCATCGGCGGCGTCTTCTTTACTCGCGATGACCACGCTCGCCCCATTCGCCAGCGGCCAGAAAATCTCAAGCATGGAAATATCGAATGACAGTGAGGTGAGGGCGAGGAAAACATCTCCGGCGCATAAGCCCGGCTGCCGCGTCAGCCCGTTGATAATATTGACCAGCCCTTTATGACTGACGGCGACGCCCTTCGGTCTACCCGTAGACCCGGACGTGTAGATCACATAAGCCAGATTCTCGCCCCGCGCGTTGGCGGCACGGCTCGCGTCGCTCTGCTTCTCGATCTCTTCCCACTCGCGGTCTATGCTGACGACCTCGGTGCTGCTCTGCGGCACTTCGTCGGGCTGCTTACGGCAGGTCAGCACGATGGCCGCCTTGCTGTCGTCCAGCATATAAGCCAGTCGCTCTGCCGGGTAAGCCGGATCCATCGGCACGTATGCGCCGCCGGCCTTGAGCACCGCCAACATCCCGACCACCATCTCCAGGCTTCGCTCCATGTAAAGCCCGACCAGCCCTTCGATGCCGCCCCCTTTGCTCGTCAGGTAATTCGCCAACTGGTTCGCACGACGATTCAGCTCTCGATAGCTGAGGTGTTGCTGCTCGAACCGCAATGCGATTGCCTCTGGCGTGAACAGCGCCCGCTGCTCGAACAACTCGTGCATGCTGCTTTCAGAGGCGTCTTCATGTTGTGTGTCGTTCCATTCGCTTTCCAGCACAGTGGGATCCGAAGCTTGGAATTCACGTGACTTGAAGTCGCGG
>JADMIO012752770.1_pt1 | contig 74463 bp, 87 predicted proteins | sample 8958161 | NCBI WGS metagenome assembly JADMIO01 (sample SAMN16585339, study PRJNA669376) | soil metagenome | isolation source: Crop rotation soil | place: USA: Cullars Rotation, Alabama | collected 2011 | reverse complement strand
CTTTCCCCAGCACATACGACATTAATCGTGCCGATACCCAGGTTAGGCGCGCTGTCAATAACTATGACATCATAGTCATGAGCAACAGTTTCAATGGCCAGTCGGAGCATCAGGTGTGGATCGGTGGGCAGTTTACCTTCATCAAATTTGCCCATTAACTCAGTTTCAATACGGTGCAGAGCCAGACAGGAAGGAATAATGTCAAGCCCCGGCCAGCAAGTGGGCTTTATTGCATAAGTGACATCGTCCTTTTCCCCAAGATAGAAAGGCAGGAGAGTGTCTTCTGCATGAATATGAAGATCTGGTACCCATCCGTGATACATTGAGGCTGTTCCCTGGGGGTCGTTACCTTCCACGAGCAAAACACGTAGCCCCTTCAGAGCCAGATCCTGAGCAAGATGAACAGAAACTGAGGTTTTGTAAACGCCTCCTTTATGGGCAGCAACCCCGATCACCGGTGGAAATACGTCTTCAGCACGTCGCAATCGCGTACCAAACACATCACGCATATGATTAATTTGTTCAATTGTATAACCAACACGTTGCTCAACCCGTCCTCGAATTTCCATATCCGGGTGCGGTAGTCGCCCTGCTTTCTCGGCATCTCTGATAGCCTGAGAAGAAACCCCAACTAAATCCGCTGCTTCACCTATTCTCCAGCGCCGGGTTATTTTCCTCGCTTCCGGGCTGTCATCATTAAACTGTGCAATGGCGATAGCCTTCGTCATTTCATGACCAGCGTTTATGCACTGGTTAAGTGTTTCCATGAGTTTCATTCTGAACATCCTTTAATCATTGCTTTGCGTTTTTTTATTAAATCTTGCAATTTACTGCAAAGCAACAACAAAATCGCAAAGTCATCAAAAAACCGCAAAGTTGTTTAAAATAAGAGCAACACTACAAAAGGAGATAAGAAGAGCACATACCTCAGTCACTTATTATCACTAGCGCTCGCCGCAGCCGTGTAACCGAGCATAGCGAGCGAACTGGCGAGGAAGCAAAGAAGAACTGTTCTGTCAGATAGCTCTTACGCTCAGCGCAAGAAGAAATATCCACCGTGGGAAAAACTCCAGGTAGAGGTACACACGCGGATAGCCAATTCAGAGTAATAAACTGTGATAATCAACCCTCATCAATGATGACGAACTAACCCCCGATATCAAGTCACATGACGAAGGGAAAGAGAAGGAAATCAACTGTGACAAACTGCCCTCAAATTTGGCTTCCTTAAAAATTACAGTTCAAAAAGTATGAGAAAATCCATGCAGGCTGAAGGAAACAGCAAAACTGTGACAAATTACCCTCAGTAGGTCAGAACAAATGTGACGAACCACCCTCAAATCTGTGACAGATAACCCTCAGACTATCCTGTCGTCATGGAAGTGATATCGCGGAAGGAAAATACGATATGAGTCGTCTGGCGGCCTTTCTTTTTCTCAATGTATGAGAGGCGCATTGGAGTTCTGCTGTTGATCTCATTAACACAGACCTGCAGGAAGCGGCGGCGGAAGTCAGGCATACGCTGGTAACTTTGAGGCAGCTGGTAACGCTCTATGATCCAGTCGATTTTCAGAGAGACGATGCCTGAGCCATCCGGCTTACGATACTGACACAGGGATTCGTATAAACGCATGGCATACGGATTGGTGATTTCTTTTGTTTCACTAAGCCGAAACTGCGTAAACCGGTTCTGTAACCCGATAAAGAAGGGAATGAGATATGGGTTGATATGTACACTGTAAAGCCCTCTGGATGGACTGTGCGCACGTTTGATAAACCAAGGAAAAGATTCATAGCCTTTTTCATCGCCGGCATCCTCTTCAGGGCGATAAAAAACCACTTCCTTCCCCGCGAAACTCTTCAATGCCTGCCGTATATCCTTACTGGCTTCCGCAGAGGTCAATCCGAATATTTCAGCATATTTAGCAACATGGATCTCGCAGATACCGTCATGTTCCTGTAGGGTGCCATCAGATTTTCTGATCTGGTCAACGAACAGATACAGCATACGTTTTTGATCCCGGGAGAGACTATATGCCGCCTCAGTGAGGTCGTTTGACTGGACGATTCGCGGGCTATTTTTACGTTTCTTGTGATTGATAACCGCTGTTTCCGCCATGACAGATCCATGTGAAGTGTGACAAGTTTTTAGATTGTCACACTAAATAAAAAAGAGTCAATAAGCAGGGATAACTTTGTGAAAAAACAGCTTCTTCTGAGGGCAATTTGTCACAGGGTTAAGGGCAATTTGTCACAGACAGGACTGTCATTTGAGGGTGATTTGTCACACTGAAAGGGCAATTTGTCACAACACCTTCTCTAGAACCAGCATGGATAAAGGCCTACAAGGCGCTCTAAAAAAGAAGATCTAAAAACTATAAAAAAAATAATTATAAAAATATCCCCGTGGATAAGTGGATAACCCCAAGGGAAGTTTTTTCAGGCATCGTGTGTAAGCAGAATATATAAGTGCTGTTCCCTGGTGCTTCCTCGCTCACTCGACCGGGAGGGTTCGAGAAGGGGGGGCACCCCCCTTCGGCGTGCGCGGTCACGCGCACAGGGCGCAGCCCTGGTTAAAAACAAGGTTTATAAATATTGGTTTAAAAGCAGGTTAAAAGACAGGTTAGCGGTGGCCGAAAAACGGGCGGAAACCCTTGCAAATGCTGGATTTTCTGCCTGTGGACAGCCCCTCAAATGTCAATAGGTGCGCCCCTCATCTGTCAGCACTCTGCCCCTCAAGTGTCAAGGATCGCGCCCCTCATCTGTCAGTAGTCGCGCCCCTCAAGTGTCAATACCGCAGGGCACTTATCCCCAGGCTTGTCCACATCATCTGTGGGAAACTCGCGTAAAATCAGGCGTTTTCGCCGATTTGCGAGGCTGGCCAGCTCCACGTCGCCGGCCGAAATCGAGCCTGCCCCTCATCTGTCAACGCCGCGCCGGGTGAGTCGGCCCCTCAAGTGTCAACGTCCGCCCCTCATCTGTCAGTGAGGGCCAAGTTTTCCGCGAGGTATCCACAACGCCGGCGGCCGGCCGCGGTGTCTCGCACACGGCTTCGACGGCGTTTCTGGCGCGTTTGCAGGGCCATAGACGGCCGCCAGCCCAGCGGCGAGGGCAACCAGCCGAGGGCTTCGCCCTGTCGCTCGACTGCGGCGAGCACTACTGGCTGTAAAAGGACAGACCACATCATGGTTCTGTGTTCATTAGGTTGTTCTGTCCATTGCTGACATAATCCGCTCCACTTCAACGTAACACCGCACGAAGATTTCTATTGTTCCTGAAGGCATATTCAAATCGTTTTCGTTACCGCTTGCAGGCATCATGACAGAACACTACTTCCTATAAACGCTACACAGGCTCCTGAGATTAATAATGCGGATCTCTACGATAATGGGAGATTTTCCCGACTGTTTCGTTCGCTTCTCAGTGGATAACAGCCAGCTTCTCTGTTTAACAGACAAAAACAGCATATCCACTCAGTTCCACATTTCCATATAAAGGCCAAGGCATTTATTCTCAGGATAATTGTTTCAGCATCGCAACCGCATCAGACTCCGGCATCGCAAACTGCACCCGGTGCCGGGCAGCCACATCCAGCGCAAAAACCTTCGTGTAGACTTCCGTTGAACTGATGGACTTATGTCCCATCAGGCTTTGCAGAACTTTCAGCGGTATACCGGCATACAGCATGTGCATCGCATAGGAATGGCGGAACGTATGTGGTGTGACCGGAACAGAGAACGTCACACCGTCAGCAGCAGCGGCGGCAACCGCCTCCCCAATCCAGGTCCTGACCGTTCTGTCCGTCACTTCCCAGATCCGCGCTTTCTCTGTCCTTCCTGTGCGACGGTTACGCCGCTCCATGAGCTTATCGGGTCCACTCGCGAACGCAGAAAGGCCCACCCGAAGGTGAGCCAGTGTGATTACATTTGCGGCCTAACTGTGGCCAGTCCAGTTACGCTGGAGTCACTAGTATTTAGGTGACACTATAGAAGCGGCCGCGACAACTTGTCCACGTGGAATTCTAAGCTTAGGATCCCAATGTGCTGGAAAGGAGGTAGACGCAGTCCAGTGTGTTTTTTGAGAAGGCAATGTAGTTCACGCGCCCGAGTCCAGGCCCCTCGGGAAGACTTACTGTCCGCATGTTCACGAATACAGCCCAAATATTGGGGGATATAAGAAACCGGATATTTCAGGCCGATACGAATGAACAGATCCCAGTCCAAGCCGTAATGAAGTTCCTCGTCCAGGTAACCCACGTCGTCCAGCACTGCGCGATGGTAAAACGACGACTGCTGAAGGATGTAGTCGGATAGATAAACCAGGCGCCAAAGGTCGAAGGGGCGCGAATGGGGAAATCGGCCCTGATTGGTTCCGTCGTGCCCAATCACACAGCCTTCGCCGTACACCATGCCTGCGGTGGGCTGAGCTGACAATGCTTGGACTGCCGTGGATATGGCGTTTGGCAAATATATATCGTCTGAATTGAGCCACGCGAGGATAGAGCCGTGGCCTTGACGGAATCCCTTGTTAATAGCATGCGACTGCCCCCGGTCCCGCTCGGAAACGAAGCAGAGTCGGCTGGCGTAGTCTTTCACGACCGAAGCCGTGTTATCGCTCGAGCCGCCATCCATCACAATGTATTCCAGATTTGGATAATCCTGCGACAGAACGCTTTCGATAGTAGCTCGGATAAACCCGCCATGATTGTAGGAAGGCGTCACGACCGTTACGATCGGGCTGGACGGAAGCGGACTCATCAGCGAGGCAGCCAGCCCATTCTAAAAACCCTAAAGTTCAGCTTGCGGGGATCGGTCGCGATTGTTGCTCCGCCGCCGTCAGCTTGCAAGGCGAGATAGTTCGGGCCCGCCTTGAGCTTCAACGGTACACGTATTACCTTCCGGCCAGAGACGGACGGCACCTTGTATGTCGCTCGACTTGGAAGAATCAAGCTGAGCGATACTGGCCTGCCCGCCATTCCGGGGCCCGGTTCGAACTCGATCGCCAATTCACCCGATTGCTCTTCAGGAACAGAGAGAGTGACTCTTGCGTCGTTGTCCACCCATCGGAACGTATCGTCGCCGAATTTCTCGAATGGATACCAGTTTTCCCCGATCGCAATTGGCGGATCCGCAATGTCGTTCTCTCGCTCTCCGGGAAAGCCCACGAATTTAATTTGGGCGGACACCATGCGGGAATCCGGGGCCGGAAGAGACACAGCGCCATTGAATCGCAAATCGATTCGTCTTCGATCGGGGGGACCTTTAAGGATCACACGCACCTCGTTCTCTCCGGATCGAAGCATGCTGTGAGCTACCAGTTTATCGTCCACCAACACCCGTAAACTCGCAGATGGCTGCCCCAGGGCCGGGGTCATCACGCGGACGCTCAGCGGGACCCCTTGTGCAGGTTGTTGCAAATAGAGAAAGCTCTCTTCCGCCACCCAACCATCCTCGTAGATACCACTGTATTCCAGCGATTTCGGCTCCAGGTCACGGGGAAAATCGGCGACCCGTTCCGGCGCCTGAAGGGTGTCGTACTGTTGGGCGCCGATTGCAGACACGTCACGTATAAAACCCGTGATCCTGCGCGGGTCGAGAGGGATAGCTTGGCCGAACCAACTCATTGCGCCCTCTCTTCGCTGCGGGAAGAGTCGGCCCTCGACATTCATGTCGATCGCAACGTACTGGCGTCCCGCTATGGTTTGCGGCTCCACTACGGATGAAAACAGCCGCGCCGATCCCCGTCCTTTGGCGCCGAACGTGGACCGCGCCGCGCCAATTGCCTGGGCCGGTGGAATGGCATTCCGTCCATCCGATTGCAGAGATGCGGTGTACTCCATCTGCAGACGCAAGCCGGGCGAGGGATGCAGGACCTCGAACAGAATCACGCGTCCCGCCGCGGCCATCGACCGGTCCGGATAGAAGTAATCGGGCTCCAATTGGAACAGCGCCACTCGGCCTTCTCCGCGAGCCCTGGAAGGATGATAGTAATTCTTGCCCAGTTCTGAATTCACGTGGATCAAGTGATTGCGCACATGTTCGGAGTCGATCATTGTCACTAAGGACTCGTTCGCCATGTCTAGAAGGTCGCGCCGATTGAGAACAGAGATGGTGGGTCCGCTCGCCAGCAGAGAATAATTCTCCTCCCCTGGGCTACGAGGAGGCGGCGCGGTAAAGGGATTCGAGGGCCCACCATGCATATCGAAGGTCTCCTGCCGCTGCATTTCATGCCATGTCAAAAGAGTCTGCCGGGATTGGGCGACATATCCAGCGCGGACCAGATCCGGAAACCAGGCTGCAAGGCGCATTGCCGTCCAGCCCGGTGTAGTGAAAAAGTCTTGTGCCGGATACTCCTGCCGCGTTGGAGCGAATCGAGCGGCTTCGAGTTTTGCGAGAACCACGTTAGAGGTATCGCTGACAACTAATTGACGCCTCGGATTCCGGCTGAGTGACTGCAGCCGAGTGATCAAGCGCCGTGATGAAGCGTCTGGAATCTCAATAAAGCCGCCCTTCGCGTCACCCAACCCAGCGCTCAAGCGGACATAGTGGACCTGTGCCCTCAATCCCAATCCAGCCAGGATTGTTATCGCCAGCACGCTTCCAGCACGACGCCATTTCCTCGAATCGCCTGAGCTCTTGCGTTGGCCGATCCACGCCAGCACCAGCGATCCCAGCACAAATGGCTGCACATACATCGCGAGTTTGTAGAGTCCGAAGTCGGATCGTTTCCAGGCCAGCCAAGCCGCAAGGGTGAACATCACCACCGCGATCTGAGCCGCTGGTTGACCCCGCCAGGCTTGACGGAGCGACGCCAATAGCGCCAGCATCAAAAGAATGGCGGCAGATGCGATCGCGAAATCGAGAAGTGGTCGTCGCATGGCCTGCGCAATCGGAAGGAAGCCCCAGAATGTGGCCATGCCGCTCGGCACCAGGTAATAGGGAAACAGCATGTCCGACAAGGGGGCTGTCTGCAACCCGGTACCGGCTTGGTGTCGTAGGAAGGATGGAACAGAATCTACGAAGGTGTTCCAGATGAGGATGGTGGCTGCGGCCACGATCGTGACGCGGCGAAGCAGTATTCCGATCGTTTCCTGATGGCGGATTAGCGCGAGCATATGTGCCAGACAGAATGCTAAGACAAGAAACGGAAGGATTTCGGGATAGGCGACGCCGATGGCGGCGCAGAAGATGGCTCCAAGAAGAGCGCGCCTTACCCGGAGCCGTCTCGACTCCGCCCGAATCGGTTCGCACAGCAAGGCTGCGGCGCCCGCCAGCAGCCCCATCCCGAACACCTGCGAAATCAATTGGTAGATCGCTCCCAGGGTAAGCAGAGAGGAAACGGTCATCCAGCCACAGGTCACTAGCGCCGCGAAGCGGTAATTTCGTCCGCGAATGAGCAATGCGCCGGTCGCGCAGATTAACGCCAGGTGCAGCGCCACGATCACCGGCATGAAGACCTGGTGGCCCGTCAGCGAAGTCAGACTCATCACCCACGCGAGCGTCAATTCGGAACCAAAGCGGCCTCCTGTCAGGATGATGGGAAGCCACTGCGCGACGGAAATGTCGCGACTTTCGAGAATCAATCGCGGATCGAAGGAATTGAGATACCCGCGGTCTAAGAATGCCTTGGCGCCCAAAACATAGTTCGCCATGTCGTCGTTGCCATAGCTGATCCAATCGAGTCCGTGCAGGAAGAAGGGATAACCAACCAGCACCGCACCGGCCGCGAGCGCCACCAGAAAAGGAGCGAGTCGACGCCAGGGTACGGGAAGCCGCAAGCGCCAAATTGCGGCCACCGCCATCCCCCCGCACAGCAGAGTTACGACAGGCCCACACATGCGGACCGGTAATCCCCACCGATTGCACTCGAAGATCGCCAGCATAATCGCCGCCACGCCGGCGATCGGCGCGAGGAGTGCGTTACGAATAAGATTGCGGCCGCCGTGAAGAAAACACACAAGCGCCCATCCGACTAAGGTCCAAATTCCGAAGATTGCAATTGTGAGGGCGAACGCCGCCATGCGAGCGAAGTAAGCTGTAAGCTTACACTATGGAGACGTACTTGGCATGAGCAGTCCGCCGGCGCAGCCACATGTGGTACTGGTGCACGCCGGAGGACTGGGCGACTTGGTTCTCCTGTCAGAGCTGATTTCCAGCCTGAAGCGAGCGCATCCAAACACTTTCCTGACGCTGATCTGCCGGACGGAGTTTGCTGGCGTCGTTGATGGGTATCCCGATCCACCGGATAAAGTAGTTGGCCTCCCATTTCAACCCTATGCTTGGACCGGACCGAGCCCGGAAATTCAGGCATTTCTCGATACGATCTTGTCCAATCTCTCGGGACGCGCTGCGACAACTTTAGTGGACGCGGCGATACGGCCCACCTGGCTGGCAGAGTATCTGAGATCGGCGCTTAAACCGAGCGTCGCCATTCGCTGTGGGCTTGACGATGACAAAGCTCCTGTTTTTCGCAATATCGAGCGTCCCGCCGGCACGCATGAGCGAGATCGCTACCATTTGCTGGCAAAAGCACTCGAATCACCTTTCAGCCCCGTCTTGCCGTGGACCCTGCCGGAGCGATGGAAGAATTCCGCTCTGAATTGGTTACAGAATCACGGACTGGAACGCGGCAAGTATCTGGCCTGCGCTCCTTTCGGCGCGGCAAGCACCCCCGTCAAGCGTTGGCCGCTCGAATCGTTCAATGACGTCTTGCATCGTTTCTATGCCGACTCGCGCTGGCCCGTATTATTAATCGGCGACAGCTCGGAAGACCAGCCGCTCGCCGCACTCGGATCTTTGCTGTTCGATTTGCCGACGTCCCGCTTTGCCGGTCGCCCGGACGAACTACCTTTAGCCGCCGGTTTGCTGGCTCTTTCAGGCGCCTACCTCTCCAACGATTCCGGTTTGATGCATTTGGCGCAGGCATTTGAAGCGCCCGGTGTAGGCATTTTTGGTGGAGGCGGGGAGTGGCCGGCCTATGCGCCGTGGGCTCGCGGATCAATCGGTTTGTGCCATCCACTACCGTGCTTTGGCTGCGGATGGAATTGCTTTCTCGGTCACGGGCTGTGCGTGGAGAGTATCCCCGTAGAGAAGGTGTACGAAACACTCTTGGCCGTGACTCGCTCGCCCGCCGAGCAGCCCGGAACTGTCATTCTCGACACTGTCCGAGAACCCTTGCTCGGGCTGGTGGCCGATGCCAGCGCCCGCTATCGGGAATCGGAACTGGACCGCGCCAAGCAGAACGACGTGATCGTTGAGCTGAACCATGCACGCAATCAATTGATGGCTCAATTGACGCAGGCGCATGAAAGTACGGCCGCCATGGAGCGTATAGCCGCCGAACGGCTTACGGTTCTCGAGGGCGTACATACCGAGGCGGCCCGACGTCTGGACATGATCGACGAGATTAGTGCCCAGGCGGAAATTCATCGGCGGAATGTGGAGCAACTTTCCGCCGCCCTGGCGCAGCGCGAAGCGAAGTGGTGGAATTTTGGAAGAAAGCCTGCCGGGGACTCTCCGCGTCCGGCGAGCGGAAGCCATTGGATCGTCACCGGCGCCGACGAAGACTACTTTGCCAGTGCGCGGCTGCTGATTGCTTCTTGGGCGCAGCACTCCCCGTCCGCGCCTCTTCTGTTCTGCGATTTCGGATTATCGCCGGAGCAACGGGCGGAGGCGGCCGCCTGGCCGGTTCGGAAGATGGGTCTCCCCCCTGAACTGGTGGGCGCATCGCGACGACGTGCTAAGGCGGGCTTGGTTCATTTTTTGGATGCAGCGAAAATTCAGTGGAGGTGGGTCACCTGGATCGACCCGGACGCCGTTTTGTTGCGCGCGTTTCCACAGATGGAAGAGATCGCCGACGGTTACGATCTGCTGTGTGAAGCGCCGGATGTCGCGGCGGCGGAAGCGATAGACGTAGCCGGCCTGGCGGCCCTCTCGCTCGATCCAGCCGACGCCTGCTTCGACGCCGGTTTCTGGACGTCGACCAGTTATCGGCTGCTCCAATCGTTCGATCGCTTCTCTGAGGCGCTCATTGCGCGCGGCGAGTTTCACGAGCGAGACGCGCTCACTGCCGCCGTTTATGCAACGCGGTCGCGGGTGCGACCTTTCGCTGCAAGTATGTGGCAGGTCCACGGCGGCCACGCTCTGGATACTGTGGCGGTGGATGGAGATTGGATCGGATTCGCAGGACAGCAAAGTTATGTATTGCGAGCTGACTCTCGGTTCGTTATTCGGGACGACGGTCTACGGTTGCTTAACCGAGACGTGCTGCGGGGCGTTCAGATGCGATTCGAAGCACGCTATCGAGAGTACCTGGAATCGTGGCAGCGACAACCGACACAAGCGGTCGTCCGCTGATGCGAGCCTTTCAGATTTATACTGGCCTGGGCGCGGGCAACATTGGCGATGAATTTATGGCGCGCGCTTTCTGGGAGCGCTTCCCGCCGGACGTGTCACTCGAAGTTCCCCTCGCCCCCGAAGCATGCGGCCAGCGTGACTCCTATCCGCCACCGCACCATTATGTTGCTACTGACACGACGGCCACGGACCTTCCCGGCCTATTGGTCGGCTCCACTCCTGTTACCTCTGCGGAAGGCGTGGAATGGCCGTTGCGCTTTCTCTCCCCACGCCTTCTGGAGTTCCATCGCCGAAAACAGTTCGTCGATGCAGTTGGTGTCGGTGTTGATCGCCTGGATGACGATCAGGCGCGCCGTATTTTCAAAGAAGCCTTCGAGCCAATCCGCTCCTGGACGGTACGCTCCACCAATTGCGTCGAGGCGCTGCGGGGATTGGGAGTGGCTGAATCGAGAATCCGGTTGGGGGCCGACTGGGCATGGCTATACCGCAAACGCCACAACCTGAATCACTGGGCCGCGGCAGTCTGGCAGCGATCCGGCGTCGAGCCGGGGCGTCCCCTTCTTGTGGCCAACGTGGTGAATATGTTGTGGCGGGATCGAACCGAATCCCGTCGCGCTCTCGCATCCGCGCTAGCGTCGATTGCGCAACAATTTGACATGCAAATTGCGTTCTTCTGCAATGAGTCGCGGCCGGGTGAATTCTTCGACTGGGAGGCGGCCAAAGAGATCGGCGGGCTCACCGGTAGATCGCATGCTCTCGTGCCGCGCGAATACTACTCGCCGGACGAAGCACTCGCGCTACTAGAGTACGCCACGATTACCGTCGGCTGCCGCTACCATTTCATCATTCAGAGTGTCTTGGCGGGCTCCGTCCCGGTAGGCATACTGCGCGGACAAAAGATGCGCTCTCTGGCGGTGGATCTGCCGTTTCCCGTCGGAGGAACCATCGAGGAGATTGACCGCGACCAGCTACTGGCGGCGATCCAGCACGGAATCGCAGACCGCGGCGCTTTGTTGGCGCGCCTCACAACACGGCGTCGAGCATTGGCGCGCCGTGCGATCAACAACCTGAGCTTCCTAAAAGAGTTGAGTCCTTACTGCCTCCTGAGATGGCCACCGACCGACTGATCGTCTTCAACAACTCGGCCCTGGTCCCGACGGAATGGTTATTGCGCGCCGGCCAAGGCCCGGTTTGGGCATTCAATCCGGCGATTGTTACGGATGGCGCCGATGGCTGGATCTTTGCCTATCGGCTTGTCTTCCGTGATGAGGTGCGGCGGATCGCGATATGCCGCCTTGATTCACACTTCCATGTTATTCCTGGTTCGTGCGTGCCGCTTTCGGATGTACTTAACCCACAACGGTCAGACGAGTATTCGGAGGTGGATCGCACTTGGTATGCTGATCCACGACTTTACTGCTTGGGCGAACGGCTCCTGCTTTATTGGAATTCCGGCTGGCATAATTCTCCAAACGCCCAGTTCTTGCAGGAGATCGATCAACTCACGCTCCTTCCTGTCGGCAAGCCACGCGTTGTCCGGCGCAACCGAACCAGGCAGTTCATTGAGAAAAACTGGATGTTCTTCGGCGCCGATGCTCTCTGGGCGGTCTATTCCATTGCGGGACAACGCATTCTCAAGAGCTCATTCGAGAGCTCCGAATCGATCGAATTTGAGGAAGTGTTCGATACGGATTGGAACGCAAATCCCTACGTGCACGAGTTCGGATCGCTGAGGGGCGGAGCGCCGCCACAACTACTGGATGGCGGATACTATGCCTTCTGCCACTCGGTGAGCCCCTCACCTGCCGGGTATCGCTACGTCGCGGGGATCTACCGATTCGGCGCCGAACCACCTTTCGCCCCAACCCACAGTCCGATACGGCCAGTCCCGCTGCGTAATCCATTTGGCGTGTCGACGTTTTATCCGCGACTGAATTCCGCCGTGGGCGAAGTACTCTATCCCAGTGGGGCTCAATTCCACCACGGTGAGTGGGTGATAAGTTACGGGATAAATGATGAGAGATGTGCGATCAGCCTGATCTCTCACTCAGAAATTCAAGCGTGCTTCGCCAGGGTTACTTAAGACCGTCGCTGGGACTTACCCGAAATGCCGATCCGATGTCGGTGCGTCAGGTTGCTTCCAGGTCTCCGAGGACGTAACGGGAGACAGGATTGTTCGGAAGGCGAGGCTGACGCAGGTGGGCGTCCACTACAGAGCAGGTTGGATCGGAGAGAAAGATTTGGCTCCTCAGGTAGGACTCGAACCTACAACCCTTCGGTTAACAGCCAAGAGCGAGACAACAGCTGCGATGTGAAAGATTGATCTAAGTTACTCAGTGCGAAGCGGTTGTTTACCTTGCCTCACGCCGCCGGGCCCTGTTCCATCGCGCGATTGCGACCGATTTTGAAGGAGTGTCCCTACAAAAATCCCTACATTCGATGCGTCGTGGACGAGGGAACAATAGTGAACGCGTCCACGGCAAGATCGGAAGTCAAAAATTAGCGGATTCGCCCCCCCGTCTCTCCATCATTTGAATGGGAGCGGAATCTCCATTAAGCTCACCCCTCCGGCTACAACAGGCGGCGATTCAGCGCAATGCGAATGTGCCGATCGATGAAGTTGAGTGACTATGAACTTGAGTTCGAATCAGCCCCGTGGAGCCAGACGTTTTGGGCGAACTGTCTCTGCCCGTTATTTAACGGGGAGTCGACCTTGGGCCAAGCCCGAGCCGCTCGATTCGGCCGCTATTTCGCCAGATCTGCACGTCTCCGCTGCCGTGTTCAATTATTGCGGAGACGCGCCCTTGGCCCAAGAAAGGTTCCAACGGCCCGTAGTCTCCGTTTGTACGTTTTGCCATCCCCGTTATTTAACTTGGTGTTCCCATGAACGTACAACGGAGACGGTGAGCCGCTAGAGCACTTCCAACTTCTGCGATCGCAGACCCGTTTGCTACCTGGGGACACGTTTCCGCTCTCCTACGCACGGAAAAGGACTAACCAAAAGTAACCACTTTTGGCCCCAGAGCCGACCCGCATTCGCGTCACTAGTGCGATTCCGAGGCCGGCGGGTATTGAACGCATGGTCAGGAAGGATAGGGGATAACTTTGTCTTTCCCTTGACAACTACCTATCGGGAACGACCATACGGGCATCATCCATTCGGCGCAACGATCCCCCAGCCAAAAGCAGCCCAGGTCGACTCCGCGTCGATTGGTGTCACTTCTCGATGTCGATCCGACTTCGGATCGCAGCGAGAACTTGATGAACCACGACTGCGTCACGGACCGTCGCGGACTCCTTACAGATGAACGTCGCCGGTCGGCCCTCCGAAAGAACCTTCAAATAGTACCTGTGCTGCGCCTCTCTCCACGGTGATGCTTGACTTGATTGCAGTCGCTCGACGCCATATTGCATACGCTGTTGCGAAAGCTCGTCGATGCTGCCCTCCCACAACCGCTGACCTATAATGTCGACTTCGACAGCCGAAGTACCACAGTGCGCACTAACTACGAATTGAGCATAGTCCGACGAAGTATCAATCTCGACTATCAGCTGCGTGGGCCTCACAGCAGGTGCCTCCCTGAGCATTGCCCAAGCGCGAATAACACAGCCATCCAGCGCGCCATTCTTAGACTCGACGCCTCTTGTTGTGGTCACAAGAGTTATTGTCTGGATGGCATATCCGCTCCAATGAACGAAGTCCACTAGGTGCGGCAAGACTGAGTACACTACGCCGCCACCGAGTCTGCCATCCCGATACCAAGCCGGAACATGCGTTACGTCTTTGCGGGCTCCCGATCTGTAGATGATGTTGAGTTGCGAAACTGGTTGCCCAAGGGCACTGACAACATCATGAAGAATCGGCAAGAAACGCAGTTGGTAGTTTACGGCCACATCGCACTTGAACTGCTGGGATAACCCAAGCACGGAGCTGGCATCCTCCTCTGAAAGTCCCAACGGCTTCTCGCATAAGACCGGTACGGAAGCTTCCATAGCCGCCCGGCAAGACTCAACATGCAGCCCGGGCGGTGTCCCAATCACTACCATGTCACAGTGGGCTAAGGCAGACGCGCAGTCGGCAGTGAAGCCTTGTCGACCCAACTCGGCTCGCAATCTAATGTCGATGACCCGCACGTTTGCAAATTCCGCCAAAACTGGAGCGTGCAATCGTCTCGTAACACCTTGCCCGACGAGCCCGATTGTGATCACTGCAATGTCTGATCCAGAATTTGTGGGAACTTATTCGCGAACCATGAGCGATCAGGAAACGCCTCACGCAACCTGCGCATCTCGGCCGTATCCGCAAACAGGAGAAAACGTAGCTTGTGAACCTTCGACGCCTGAGTAGACGTATCTTTGACTGTCTTCAAGAGCTTCGAAGTCTCGGCAATCGCCTGCTTGGCGGCACCGGCAACAGGCTGTACGACCTCCCCAACGGCAACACCTACATCCACCGCGACCGAGAAGACCGTGTTCGGCACTTTCAATAGATGTCCGGGGACTCTCTGTAGTAGCAACGCAAGCTTCGTAGGCTTTTGTGTTATGCCTGAGTGTCGGGTTGCGAGGTGTTCGGCGATATACTCCCAATATTCCACAGCGGCAGAGGAAAACTGCTTGACAACCTCGTCTGCCGAGGCGACGGCAGAGGCGGCTGAATGGAAGTTAACCAATTCAAAGTAGCGCCGACCCTTCTCCCGAAGCTCCATAATCTCTGCAGCGGTAAGCAGAGATAGAAGTTCAAAGGATGGAACTTCCAAAACACGAATCGCTTGCTCAAGAATTGCATCGCTCACTGATGTGTCGGCAACGGTGGCGAGTGCTCTTGGGGAGTCATTCAAGACCCCCTCTAAATGTTTGTCATATATGTCTGTCCCAACGAGCGACGCGCATGTGATTTGACTGTAGCTGACTTCGTTTAGGAGCCCGTGGTAGAGCATCATCTCGTGCGAATACGGCAACCCTGCTTCCTGCAGCACGCTATAGATGTCAGAAAGAGTAAACCAGTCACGAGCGCGAATGTTATTGTATGCCTTCTTTATTGAATCAGGCAACGTCCGATAGGCCGTTGTGTAGAATACGGAATTCTCTGAGTTGAAAGCCCGGTTTACATTCTGCATGAACTGACGCTTTACTATGTCGTACGTGTAACGTCGGACGACTGCGTCCCGCGCCCAAGAATCTAACTCGTGGAAGTAGCGGAGGCGCCCATCGCCGAGCTCCTGGTTGATCCACGCTGCCATTGGGTCCGTCAACACCCAGGAACGGTATACATCTGAGAAGGAATCGATGTCGATTCCTGATGGGCTTTTTGTCGGCCTTATTGATCTATCTCGGAGTAGGAGTTGCACACAGCCAACTTCTGCAAGTCCCCGTATTCGGCTGTAAAGCCCAGACGGATTTTTTCTGAGGAATGACTCCACGAAATGCCGGTTGTCGCCGAGGTGAACGTCAGAGAGGAGTATCTTCTCGGAGAGCAGACACGAAAGGTTCAATAGCCCAGCCAACTGCCTGGCAGAGACCACTGCGGCCCAACTTGGCTCCGCAGAGCCGATGTAGCCCGCACCTACAAAGTCTCCAGTGGGGGAGGACATCGCACGGCCTACCCCTTTCCGATGATTTCGGCGACGCCCTGTCCGAGGGGCGTAATCCGCCCGATCAGCTCGCTGACTTTCACTCGGCCCGACGTCTCAGTGCTAAATCGGCCTTCGTCAATAGTGATGACGCCAAGCCGCTCGAGTTCAGCGATGACCTCTCTCTCTTTCAACGACTTGGGGCTGGCAAAGAACCAGCCGGAAGGCTGTTGACGCGCGACCAAGTCCTTGAGGAGGCGCGCGTAAGGGGGGCGGGCAACGTGCGAAGCCACCGCTACCATCTCATTTTGAATGCGTTGTCCCATACTCATCTCTCCAATGGTCGTTCAAAAACGAAATCTTCGCCGTGGACCCGTAGGCGAAGAACATTTCCGGCGGTGTTTGAAGGGCCAGTCCTCCCTAGGATAGCAGCTTCGACATTGAAGCTCCTGGAGATGTCGATAATCCCGGCTGCAACCGCCTCATCGCAATAAATCTCCATTCTGAAGCCGAGATTGAACATCTTCGCTAATTCGCCCCAGTCCAGCCCACTCGACCGTTGGATGGCTTGGAACACCGCCGGAACGTTGGCTCCGAGGTCCTTGTCGATGACTATGCCATGGCCAAATTTGAGGCACTTCAGCTGACCTCCACCCGTGCAGTGGACCAGTCCTTTGACGTGGGGCCTGAATGTTCGAAGAATTTCCGCAACGATTGGAGCAAACGTCCTCGTTGGCGACAGAAGCGCCTCAAGCACTGTGCTCACGGTGCTGGGTAGCACATCGTCTGGGGCAAACGGGCCGCGATAAATGAGATCCGGCGCCAGCGCATTGTCGAAGAACCGAGCGCTAGACGCTCCCAGCGTCTCACCTCTCAGCAGGTTATGTCGGGCGGCCGTAATTCCATTGCTTCCAATACCCGAATTCCAAGCATCCTCGTAGATCGCTGGAGGTCCACCGGATGCGAGTCCAACAATCGCACAATTCGGCCCAATCGCGTTGTCTACAACGAACTCACGGCGCATCCGACAGGTCAATACCGAATCGACCAGGACGGTCCTGACGATATCTCCAACGTCGGCCGTCTCGCCACCGCAATAGTGGAGCAGTACACCAAACTGCGCCATCCGTTCGATGAATTGCTGGGTCCCGCCGATGATCGCTTCGAGAACCTCGGCACTTACGAGCGCGTTGTTTCGATTGACGATCGACGTCACGGCGACATTCCCTGTGGCACCTACACAAAGGAGATCGTCCAAGTTCATTACGATCGCGTCCTGCGCCACGCCCCTAAAGACGGCCGCTTCGTGATGCAGACCAAAATGGACGCAGGCCAGTATGCTCTTTGTGCCCGCGCCGTCAGCATGGCTCACAACACAGTACTCGGGATCCTGGTTAAAGATGTCCGGTGCAATACGGCAAAAGGAGCCAGGGAACAACTCCGCCGGGAGAAGTTGCACTGCTCTGTGCACATCTTCCTTGGCAGCGGAAACACCGAGTGCCGTATAATGTGCCGATTCTGCCTGATTATCTGTCTGATTGTTCATGGTAATATGCCATCGAATTCGCCGACGAGTTTGGTCAAGTCCACGTCATCCAGCACCAATCGTCGACTCGCGAAATTCCAATAACTTCGAATGAGGTTCACGGCTGACATGCTCCGAAGGAAATAGGGCACACCAACATTGTTAAACTGCGCTCTGGCGAACTCAGTCTCATTTTTCAAGGTCAACTTGTGCCATTTCGTCGGCTGTGCGAGGAAAGTCAAGGCGGACGGCGCGGCTTCCGAGTCTGGATGTATCCCTAATCGAAGCGCCATGCTGCCCGGCTGGTCAAGTATGAAAGCTTCTCCAAGCGCACAGGATACTTTGCCCGCCGCGCGAACTGCAATGTCGTGAACCTCTACCGGCGAAACCTTTTCGAAGGGAAAGGTGGGCCGAACTGCGAGAATTACTGGGTTGCCTGCTGCGTATAGTTTTGAGGCGAAGTCGATGCGGCTGATTGCCGATGGTATCCGTTTCGAGGTTTCAAAGGAGTTCGGGTAAGAGTGAGTGATAACAGAGACACAAGGTAGAAACAGACGCCTTCTAGAGAGGATTTGGTCACCGAGTAAAATCAACTGGTTGACCGTTTCTGGAGAAGGAACCAGACGCGTAGTGAACATCAGATCCGTGCTTGGAAACTCGCCTGACAACCGAAGAAGGAGGGCGAGGCCCTGCTGCTCGTTCAAAAATGGATCTGTATCGCCCGAAACACAGATCATGTTAAATGGATTTCTAATCCTGTGGACCTCGTCAATTACATTGTCAATTGAAAGGGGAGGCGCATGAACAAACGACGGTGCCGTTACATAGCAGTGGGCACACCATAGTGCGCATCGACCGCCTAGCGAGACAGTGAGTTTGCCGAATTGGTCTACAAGAAATTGCATCTACAGGAGTCCGAACTCTTTCCAGTAGTGATCACTCTCCATCAATATTGTCACAGCGTTATCTTTCTCGATTGTGACCAGATAATGAAAGCTTACTTTCGGTAAGTCGCCTTGGCTGCTTGAGACTAGTTGGGGCTCAATTGTGAAGGGCAGGCCGGGAGTTAGCTGCCAATCGTCGGTAGCGTTTACGAATTGCCGGCGTGTAGATAGAGACGTCTTGATCGCTGGTGTGATATTGCCGTGCGCATCATGGCAAAGTCCATTGTGACTCACCAGAGTGTGGCCGAGGTCTACTGGAGTGGCATCGGTAATGCTGTGGACGCTATTGTTAAGCCCCGCTTCTGTGAAGACAACCTGGGAGTGTAGGAAGAGCTCTCTTGAAGACATCCCTGGCCGGAGGCACTCCAGTACCCTCGCGGTCGCGTCGTGTGCCTTCCTGAAGTGATCGACGATCTTGGGTCGATTGCCGAAGTAGAGGGTGATCGCAAAATCCCCCATCAGGCCGCTGTTTAGATCGACTGGTGAGCAGTAGGCATAAAGGACCCCCGAAACCCAGTCGATCACCCTCGCGGAGGGCCAATAGGCGGGATCTCGCAGCGACCGAAAGCGATTCCTACCGAGATCTTGATCCGTCGCGGCTAGGACGGAAAGTCCCATCGGTGGGGGGTCATACCAGCCGTTTTTCGAAACAAACGGCACCTGACGGAGAAGGCTCAGCCACGTTGCGGCGAATGCCATCTCCGTGATGTCCGCGCGGCCGAAGAGAGACCGTAGCGCGGCTCCGAAGGTTACGGCCGCGCTCGACCTAGTTCGGTAGCGATCAGAATCGTTTGAGTTCGTCAGCGGTCTGTTTTCACCTCATGCACCACAACAAATGGTACACCCCACAAGGTCTATCGCGGTCGAGTTGGAATGCGCTACGAATTGGGCGGGTCGGAAGGGCCGTCGCCACAACCGAGCCGAATGTGGGTCGTAATTCCCGCGTTCGTGCCACGGCGTCGTGACCAAGGTTTCTGAACTATATGCGGAATCAGTCATTTACCAAGCTGAGCGTTGAGTCAGGAGCGCTTCTTGCAAATTTGCTGCATCGGTTTACCGATTGCTCTATTCATTATATCGCGCTGGAGTTTGGCACACGGTCGCTTGTGGGGCTTTGACAGTCGTTGGCCGATCCGGCAGGAGGCAACGTGAGTTGTTTCCCAGATCGGGCAGCCCATTTTCCAACGGCGAACAGCGTGAGGTCGGTTCGCAAAAAAAGCCAGTATTGCCCGAGTCGCTTCAGGCAGGCAGGGAACTGTCGGCAGCCCTGGATAAATTTCAATCTCCCACCGAATCGAGGGGTGGCGCAAGTCGAAACCAGGTTTCAAGGTTTCTAATCAGCAGCTTGCGATCAGGTTGCAGTCGTCCCCTTGGCATGCCTGTCCACGTGCTACAACTAATGCGTTCCAAGTCCTCCTTGCTTTCTTGGCCATGCTACGAGTCTTTTTCCGCAGTCGGTATGAAACCGCCTTGGAGATCTTGGCCCTGCGACCGCAGGTCGCCGTCCTTAAGCGGCAGCCTCCACGTCCGCGGTTGAATCCATGGGACCGGTTTTTCTGGACCGCATTGCGTCACGTTTGGTCCCGGTGGGCGGAGGTTCTGATCATTGCGAAGCCAGAGACGATGGTCGCCTGGCACCGGGCGGGATTTCGGCTCTTCTGGAGGTGGCGATCACGAGCAGATGGCGGCCGACCGAAAACTACCGCTGAAATCCGTGTGCTGATCCGGCGCATAGCGGAAAGAAAATCCGACTTGGGGAGCACCCAAAATCCACGGAGAACTCCTGAAGTTGGGATTCGTCGTCTCGGAACGAACCGTTGCCCGCTACTTTCGCCGAGTCCGACGGCGCGGTCATCCGGGCCGACGTTCGGAGACTCTCCTGACCAATCACCGCGAGACTATCGCGATTTTTTCACTGTGCCGACGGTGACGTTCGAGCTGCTTTTACGCCTTCTTGTCATCGAACACGAACGCAGAAAGATCCCGCACTTCAACGTAACCCGACACCCGTCGGCGGAGTTTGGTGATTCAGCAACTGCTTGAAGCCTTTCCCGAAGCGGCCCACAGCATTACGAGATCGGGATGCCAAGTTCAATGCAAGAAATCATGTCCTCGCCTTCCTGAAAGCAACGGGTCTAAAACCCAAGGAACCAGCTTCGAATCACCCCTGGCAGAATGGCATTGCGGAACGATGGGTGGGAGACTGCCGGCGCGAGTTACTCGACCATGTGATTCCGCTGAACGAACAGCATCTGCGCCGTCTTGTCCGTGATTACGTCTACTTTCACCACGGAGGAACGAATACGTGCCGGAGTGTATCTAAATGAGGTAGGCTTGTTGTTAGCGAAATTGGCGACTCATTAAGTCTTTGCAATCCGCCATGAAGTCCGTGAGAATGTTAGGAGGTTGGATATCGAACGCTACGTGATACAGGCCCCCGATCATCGGTTAACTATTCCGTCTACTCCAATTCTTGATTTCACTTTGGCCGATCGGGTAGGTTGTAAACTTATCCATACGGCAAGTCTGATACGCAGCACTATTTATTCTTACCCACGAGGTTTTGAAATTGCCGCGCCGCAAATCGATGAGCCGCATCGAATCATTCTTCTACAAAGCGGTTTCAGCGAAAATCTGCCCACTATCTCCTCTCTTTTGCTCGTGAATCCTGAAATACTCGAGGCTACGGACTTTTTCTATAACTGGGAAGATTGCCTGAGTGTCAATAATATGAGAGCCAATGTGAAACGCCCGTCTCGCCTCTATGTTCGCTTTTGTGATGCGGTCGGGAGCGTTTATGAGCGGGAATTTAGGGGCAACGAGGCATGTGATATCAGTCATGGTATTGATCATCTCAATGGCAAGCTTTTCTTTGACCAGGATCTTAGATATTTTATTCCACTTTCTGTCTATCGGCCGTTGAAGGATCAGGGATTACATATATTGGAATCTTATGTGCGCGATACTTATGCGCCATTCGATCCAGCGCAATGTAAAGACGTACCAACAATGGAGCGGCTTGGACTGATTCATGCGCGACAATGTCTTAAGCTATCTAACAAAGACTAATTATTCGTCAGGCAACTTGCTTCATCAACTAGAAATCTAGCGGGCCGTCACTAATGCCAAGAACTCACGCCAATCATTATCTTGTTCGCCCAAACTTAGTTCTCGCAATAAGCGATACAATGTTAAGCCCCAGCGCTCGGGGGCGCTCCGCATCTGATCAAAGAATGGGCCCCATTCGACTTGGGTCAGAAGACCCATTTCAATTCCGGCAAAAGACCACTCGTAGTCAACTCCACCTCGATTATTTTTCAGAAGATCCTTCTCATCTTTACTTAACAGATGCCCCCTGACGACGTGACCCAGCCCATTACGGTGCCGAGGGAACAGAAAAGTACGCACGTCACTCAAGCCACGGGATACCATTGGCTGAATGATGATATTGCAAGACAAGGCCCTGTCGTAATCCCAAATGATACTCCAGGCTCGCTCTGAAACATCGGCCGGGGACCCTGTTAGCACGGCACCACGGACTGGATATTGTCCGGGGCCAAGCCCCGGCTCAAGAAGGGTAGCGAGGGTTTCCGTGTTTTTCCTAAGACCTGTGTTTAACGGTCGAAAGTAGCAACACGGCAGCGTAAAAGTTAGCGCTGTGCCATCCCGCCAGCTTAACGGCATGGATTGAAAGTGTGCACTCTCCGGAGAACTGGCTCCCCCGTTCGGAGGATTGTGCCACACAATCCTATCTGAGGTCGCCGAAAAGACGCAAGCATCGTAAAGACTGCGGCGACTGATTATTCTCCTTGGAGTGTCACTACACATCTCTGCAGGTTCCATAAGAATTAAGCGATCTCTAAGGATCGGATCGTGTCTGCGGGGCCTAATCCAAAGGCCTGGGCCGTCGCTGGGTCGCCATTGAATCCAAACCTTTGGATCCTGTATGCGAGGAGGCCATGATGGTTGGTCTTGTTTTATGTCTGCCAGGTCTGAGCATATGACGTGAAACCGGTAGGGTGATTGTAACCGTCCTGGATCAAGAGGAAGTTTCAACCAGACCGTCGACCAAGAGTTGGGATATGAAAGATCCAATACCGCCGCTATCGCTGCCTTAAGTGGATTATTCATTAGGCTTGTCACGCTCTTTTATCTTCAACAGCCAGACCAATGATGATCTGTTAAAGTATTGAATTATATCAGCATGGAGGCTGACAACACGGCCAACGGCTTTTTTGAAAACTATCGGGAGCTTGAACCGGCTACGAGTTTTTGGAGATTCCAAAACGACGCTGTCGCGGGTGACATTGAATGAGCGGAGAACTCGCTTATGATTTTGTGCGCTGTTCGTGTATGTTTAAAGTGCTCACGTCACACTGCTGTGGAAATTTTGCCCGATCGCAGGCCACACTGCATTCTGATCCCGAGAGTATACTCATAAATGAGGCGTCGTCTGACCGTTTGAATCGACTGGTGTGGTTCACGAAGCGATAAACGCAGTATGAGGATTGAGCTTCCCCACAGATTGTTGGAACGGCTCGAAAAGCGGCAAGTAGTTCCGTTTGTCGGAGCTGGCGTATCTATGGCAGTCTTGCGTAGACCCGCGAAAGGCGCTAAGGCGAATCGGTTATTTCCGAATTGGAGACAATTGCTCGTCTCCGCCGTCGATGAACTTCGGAAGCAAAATGAATGCAAGCGCGCGAATCTCGTTGAAGCCTTAATAGCGGATGACCCGCCGGATTTTTATACAGCCGCTGACAAGGCCAAGGAACGCCTGGGTCCGAGTTGGCCCCTGTTTCTCAAAAAACAGTTGGACCCTGATCGGGGACTCGTGCTAGAACAGAGCCTTGATCTTGCGAAAGCTATTTGGCAAATACCATGCAGACTTATCATCACGACGAATCATGATCGAGTATTAGAATGGGCATGCCCTAATCCTGGAGATCTTGACAGTTGGCATATCGGACACCCTGCGGAACTCGCGGCGTTGTTGGCGCAGGAACGCCAGAAACCAACAGTGTGGCACCTGCATGGCCGAATTGATAACGCTGCAGAATTGGTATTGACTCCAGCGGGTTATCACAAACTGTATCTTTCAAATGAAATTGAACCAAAGTACACGGCGGCGCTATTTTCGTTACGTCAACTGTTAACCCAATATTCGTTCCTATTCATTGGTTTTAGCTTTGAAGACAAACATCTTTACGATCAACTAGAGTGGCTGCAAACTGCCTTTCAGGGTTATGGTGGCCCACACTTTGCTTTTGTTCACAAAGCTCGCAGTCAAAACTTAGAAGACCGACTTAGAACTGTAAACATTACGTGCTTACCATTCGAGGCCCACGGTGATTGTCTTATCGGCGCGATTAATGCTCTGGCAAACCCGGCAATTTCTTTGACTGGAACAAACAGAAAGTCAGGTTCAGTCGCGCCCTTTATGGTCCCGTCGGATCTATCACAGTTCACTTCTCGGGACTCTGAGATCTTGGAATTGAAAGCGGCAGTTGAAGCTGCTGCTCCGGGTGCTTACGTAATCATAGTCGGAGTTACGGGTCAAGGCGGTGTCGGAAAGAGTGCACTCGTCATTCGCTTTGCACATATGTATCGGGAGGAGTTTCCTGATGGGATTTTCTGGGTCCGTGTGGACTCGGAAGATCCTATGCACGTTGCCCATAAATTTGCACAAAAGCTCGACATAGATATTCCGCCGATAAAAACTAATACTCAAGCACAACAAGCTATAACCGATTTACTGCGAGATAAGCGAGCGCTGGTTGTGCTTGACAACGCTGACGGAGAACAGGCAATGAAATGGGTTGAGTTCATGCGACCGGATTCGTCTAGCGTTTCCGTTATCGTGACGACCAGAAACCAGGCTCTCTGTGCCGGACTAGGAGCGACTGCGGTAAGTCTTCAAAGCTTTACGTCTAAACAAGGTCTTTCTCTTTTCGAAAGAGTCCTCGGGTCGGATAAACGAATGTCTGTTGAGAGAGAGGTGGCTGAATTGATCGTAAAGAGACTTGGTGGTCTACCACTTGCTGTTGATATCGCCGTTCAGTATCTTGCGTTCAATAAGAGTATTTCGTTTTCGAAATACAATCGTGAACTCGTAATCGAATCGTTGGAGCTACCTAACAAAAGTGTTCGCGCAACTGTCAACAAAAGTATGATGCTCTTAAGCTCGGCCGAGCGCTGCGCCTTTGTTTCACTTGGTTCATGTGCAGAATCAGGATTTTCGGTCGAGACGGCTGCCGAAGTGGCTAAATGGACAAAGATGAGTCGACTTGGAATGTTGTTAGACAAACTGCGCGTGTTGTCGCTCATTCAACCTCACGTTAATACTCGCTTTACTTTGCACCCTGTGATTCGGGCTTGTGTGAGAGCTAAAAGGAACATCAAATATTCTGATTTGCGCCACGCGGAGAGATGGGCCAAGTTTGTCCAGTCGCATGCGGCAGATTCTAGGGACGACTGGTGCTTCCTCACCGACGAGTGGGATGGTATCCGCTCGGCGTGGGATTATTCTCTAAGCCGGTCAAGAAAACACTCTATCGTTGGGAGCCGTCAGTCGAGCGAAAGAAGAAAATGCCAGAGATGGGCAGCCGAGATTGCGGTGAGCGTCCGATATTATATGGATGGTTTAGGATACTGGAACGAAGCATTGATGCGAATGCCTGAATCATTAGAAGCTGCCTTATCGGGTGGAAGTGACCCCGCACTTATATTCTCGCTCCGGAGGCACTTGTCCCTTATATTGCGTAAGAGTAACAGGCTCGAAGAAGCGGAGCGGGTAAACGAAACAAATCTGAGATTTGCTAAAGACAGTGGTAGGAGCGATTGGTACGCCAAGGAATTGGAACAGAGAGGCCGCATTCGAACGCGACAGGAACGTTACGTGGAAGCTGAACGGGACTACCGTTCCGCTTTAAGAACTGCTCGTTCCCTCGGGCTCGAAGGGCGACGAAGTACCGCCCAAGCTATGAACTGTTTGGGCGTTTTATTGTGCAGAAAGGGTGAGTTTGGGCAAGCAATAGAGATGTTTGAAGAGGTAATTCATATCTATGAGTCTCTTAGGGATGGTCAGGGCCTTTGCGCCACATATTCGCACCTGGCAAGAGCATATGGCGATACGTCGCAATACGAAACATCGGCTTCCTATTATGCAACCGCATTGGAACTTTTTGAATTGTCCGGACGCTTTGAGGTTGCAGGATCATTGCACCAAAACTTTGGGTATACGTTGGAACGCCTGGGAAATCGAATCGCAGCTTTAGCGTGCTACGTTATCGCCGATGATGTTTGCGGACGTCTCGGAATCAAAGGGTGGCGCAAGGATACGCCACGGGAAGGCATTGATCGTTTGGTGTGCGACAACACTTTGCCGGAAATTAGAACACTTACCGATAGCGCTACTTCGAAAAACGAATTGCTGAGGATCTCTGGTACGATCGTCAAAGATACTATTAATACTATTGCGAGAAGGGTTACCATCGACCCCACTTTGAAAACAGCGTGGTCTCCGAGATCCACAGACGGCTAGAAGTGTTGACTGGAGATGTACGGTAAAACAACCGTGTGAGTCTTGACACTATGGGAGATATTGGTCTCAATGATGATATGAAGACTATTCTCGGCACTGGCAAGTTTATTCGTCTCGTTCGTCAAGGTGGCTGGGAGTATATCGAGAGGACGAATGCGCGTGGTGCGGCAGTGATAATAGCGGTCACGGAAGACAAGAAACTGCTGCTGACAGAACAATTTCGTCCCGCGGTGGGCCACCGAGTCGTCGAGCCTCCGGCTGGACTGGTGGGTGACACCGAGGGTCTCGAGAACGAACAGCTAGCGGCGGCAGCCGTACGTGAGCTAGCCGAAGAAGTTGGATATGATGCGTTACACGTAGAGTATGTCGGTGAAGCACCCTCCGCCGCTAGTCTATCATCGCAGATAGTGACATATTTCCTAGCGAGTGGATTAAGAAAATGCGGGCCGGGTGGCGGCGATGAAATCGAAAACATTACGATACATGAGGTTCCCCTAGACATTTTAGCTGACTGGCTGCGGCAACGACAGCGCGAGAATGTCTACATCGATCCGGAGTTGTTTATGGGTTTATACTTGGCCGATCTGTTTCATTAGGTTATTCTCCCGTGTCGTCGATGGGCGATAATAGATACCAGCTAGAAGAACGGTCGCGCGGTAGCCTCCAGCACCGTATCTCTCGGATCTGTGAGTTGGCCTATCCTGAACATTGGGAACCAGAATGGCTGCTGTTGCCCTTAGACCACGGTGGATTTCTCGATTTGCAATTTCAAGTCGTTTGTTCGGAGATAGTATCAGCTTACGAAGCTAAGAAACGGTGGCCTCCCGCCGTGGAGGAACCTAAGTTATGGATTTGTTGGGAATCAGGGAGAGGGACGCGACTCTGGATTAGACCGCGACAGTATGATCCCGTTATGCGAAATCGCTTGGTACTACTGCCGACGACACCGGCTGGTCCTCGCGAGAATGTGGATGGCAAAGTTACTGCAGCCGATATCGTCGACATGTATTCGTTTGCCGCCGAAAGTGGGCATGTCGTCTGGTACAACCCGGCTAGGGGAGGAGCGGGACTACCACGGTCAGTCCATTTCCAATCAATGCCTTTGTTTAAGGAAAACAGCAACGGTACTAAGTACGCACTTCCATGCTGTGGGTTCACGTCCGTAAGTCCTCACGATCATTGGACAAAAACAGATTCGATCTGCTGTTACGTAGTCACTTCAGGACATGCGTCGCGGTCCTATCCAGTTCTTGGATTTATAGTCTGGGGAAACATAAGCGAGGTTGCTTCGCTAACATGGAGGGTTATTTCCGAGTATGACTGCTCCGCGTGCAATATCATAGTTCAGCCTGATGGAGACTCGGGCCGAGTGGATGTGGTGCGCGCATTCGTTTTTCCTCGTTCTCGAAAGGCTTCAAGAACAACTGTGCGGCAGGAACTCTTGAACGAGTCCGAAATGATACTATTGCAGAACAACCGCTTTGGAAGTCGCCACGAATGGGGATACGCAGCATTGGAGATGGGTCTTTTGACGCAGATTGTGTGGGGACCTTTGTTTGAAATAATACGACAAGATCCTATGGGTTGGAGTAAGGTGTTTTTACGGCTGCTGCTGGAACTCACGTTAAATAAGGACGATGGTGATTGGCATAGCTTTCGCGAAGTCGCGATGAGACTCTCTTCTGAAGCACGTTGTATTTTGCATTCAGGAGATATCTGAAAAAAAGAAATTGCTCACGTCACAAAGTGATCAGGGTGTGGCTTTCTTCTCCTTTATCCATGGCTGTGATCCGCAATAATTCAGTCCGGAATTACGCAGCCTCCGTTTCCAAGCTGTATTCGTGGTGCAGTCTTTTGAAAAAGGGCTGGGCAATTACGCCATAACCTACCCGCAGCCTGTGCGCCCGGTTGACCTGCCCCCCTTCTACCGGTCGTGATTGACAAAACTTCCAATTGCCGAGTTGTACCAGAAGCCGATCGCCGCATGAATTTAGCAATTCGCTATGGTCACCCAGCGTTTTGGGATCATTGAATGACCACGAAGCAACAGCGCGCGGTTGTTTGTTCGTCTGCGCGACCGAGGCGGCCTACGAAATCCGAGCACAAGGGCGAGGATGTCACGGTTTGTCGGGGTTGTGAGCAGGCGTTCACGATGACCAGACGGCGCTCAGCTTAATGTTTGAAGACGTGGAGAAGCCCATTCTGGTTGCCCACGGTGCGGCCAAGAGATAGACGTGAAACTTGACACCCCGGGTCCATACCCGGCTCCTTATGTTGCTTCTCCTGCGGAGAGTTGCTGTCGTTCTTCTTTGGTGAGTTTGGGACGGTTCTTCTTGCCGACGCGCTTTGTCGGGGACTTCGCTTTCGCGGCTCGCACGGCGTCCCATCTTTTCTTTTGCGCCGCGGCGATCCGTTTCCTTGCCGATACAGAAAGCGTGCGACGTTTCTTGGGAGCTTCGTCCTTGCTCGGCGCAGTCGTCCTGGCGTATGAGCGTGACGCAGCACCGAGGGCTTTTCTGATGGCGAGGATCTCGGTCTCGATCTTCATCTTCGCTGATTCGTACCCGCTGAGTGCCATTTCGAGAATGTCGGCATGATACGGAATGGTCGCGGCTTGTTTCTTGGGACGTGGCATCCTCGTCATTATAACGAAGGTGTCCGTGATGCGCCGACGGTAGAATAAGAAAGAATGCTGCGTGCCGTTCTGGCGAGGCTGTTGTGCTTCTCGGCGTTGTTCCTTAGCTGCTCACTGGTCTATGGGCAGCCTGCTTCCTTTAGTGTTTCGGGATTGCTGACACTGGTGGATCGGCCTGAGGACGCTACTCCCGTAGAAGTTCTTACGTTCCGTCTCCATCCCCTTGGTGGCGGCTTTGACATCGTGGCGCAACCGAATCGAGAGGGAAAGTTTATTCTGAGTAACGTCCCTCCGGGGCCGTACTCCTTGACGTTTCCGATGCCGGGCCGCATTGTGCGCTTTGCGACGGGATCTCGTGAGCTTGCTCCGGAGGGATTCGAGCTATCGTCAGGTGATACGGGGCCGCTGGTGCTAGTCGTGAGTATGACGTCGGGTGAGGTGTCTCTCACCATACGATCGTTTCCAGCCGGGCGTAATGATCTTGTTGCGCTCTTGGCTCCCGCGGATACTCACCTGACACTTCGGGAATCGTGCTACGCCAACAAGGTCAGCGGGCCGTTCACCCTGTTTCCTTTTGTGCCTCCCGGTAACTATCGGGTCTTTGTCTTCGACGCTGCATTGCAGCAGGATGTTGCCGCGTATGCCCCACGATTTCCTGTGTTCTTGAAGGATCATGCAACACCGATCACTGTGCCCGGGACCGGGCGCGTAGCAGCGACCGCAAGCTATGTGGATGGTGCGACGATCAGAGAGGCTATTCGTCTGGTGGACCCGCTCAACACGCTCGGCCGCCCAAAATAAGCGGAGTGTCTTATTCCCGTTTGACGTCCTTCGCATTCTTGTCAGTGCGGAGCGCGATGAAGCTGCTGTGTCGGAGGTGGTTGTCGGGGGTCCATTCGACGAATTCGAATTGGGCGACGAGCTCGGGTTTGAGCCACCGGCACTCCAACATTTTTTCGGCGGTGAGTCCTTGCCCCCAACGACCGCTCTTCTTCTCCGGCAATCCCGCGAATGGACACTCCTTCGTCTCCAGGCCGGCAAACTTCCGCATCAATTCATCCCGCACTGCGGGCGTGAACCCATTCCTGGTCTTCGCGGCGAAGCGGAGCTCTTTCCCTTCGTAGTACCCGAACACGAGCGCGTCGAAGGTGCGTCCGCCGATCGTGTACCCGCCGATGACGAACTCTTGTCCTTGGTTGAGGCGCATCTTCTGCCACGCGCCCGAGCGCTGTCCGGGCTCGTACCGACTATCCAAGCGCTTTGCGACCAGGCCTTCGAGTCCTTGCTGCTTGACCGACGTGATGAGGACATCGAGCAGTGCATCAAGACTCCCGGCACCGCGGACAGGCTCCTTGAGTTTCGGGAGGATCTTTGTGGCGAGGATCTCTTGCCGTACGGAGAGCGGTTCGCGCATCACGTCCTTTCCCTTGAGCACGAGGACGTCGAAGACGTAGTAGAACACAGCAGCGCGCGCACTGCCATAGTTCTGGAGGATGTTGAATGACGGTCGGCCCCGCTCGTCGAGCGCGACGATTTCGCCATCAATCACGGTATCCTCCGGCAGCTTCGCGAGTGCCTCGGTGACGCCGGCGTACCGGACGCTGAAGTCATTATCATTCCGGGAGCGAAGAAAGATCTGCCCGCTGGTCTTGTACGCGATGGCGCGGTACCCGTCCCACTTGATCTCATACCGCCAGACGCTACCCTCGGGGAGTTTGGTGGTGCGCTCCAACAGCATGGGCTCGATAAAAGAAGCCTTCACGCCTTTCATTCTCTCTCGTGCTTGCCCTGCCGATTCTTCAAGAAGTGGTAGGAGACGTCTTCCGTGGAGAAGGATACTATGCGCGAGTGGTGGGGCGTTCCGGAGACAACGGTATCGACGTGATCCTCGATAAAGACAATAAGACCATTGGTGTTCAAGTCAAGAGATACCAAAATTCAATAGAGGTGGAGCAAATTCGCGCATTTGCTGGCAAAGGGGCGTGGTAGTCGAAAAGCTTCCGACAACATCACTCTGGCCAGATTGAGATCGCGAGGTGCGGCGCAAACGTCCTTATAGAGTGTGAGTTCTCGTGAAGCGCTCCCTGGCTTCAAACACGTATGCACACTCGCGGCCAGGAGCCTTCATATCAGCTTCCAACAATTCGATTTTTCTCTTTCTCACCGAGAGCGCGCCTTTGGCGATCTTGCTCCAATTGAGTTTCACGAGGTTTTCGACAATCTCAAGAGGGGAAATGATGAAGACGTCGAGGAAGCTCTGAGAGGCTTTCACCCTATGGATCTCCATTGCTTTTCGATATTCATGGGCCAAATACTCGACCTCGTCTCTAATTTCAGCCTGAGTCAATTGCTTGGTGGCCAGCTGACGTAGAAGTCGCCTGAAACTCCACTTCTTGTCCCGAAGGGCGTTTTTGAACGCCAGTACGTCCTCAATCGATGAGAGTTCATCCGGAAGGGGAAGTGCGCGAAGGCCGATGGTCAAGGTCGTTTCAATTGCAGGAGGTTGCTGTCCGGTGAAACCCAACAGCACGTCAGGCAGTGGTCTTCGACAAAGGGGGACGTTATCACTTGAACCAGTATCCAACTTAGCGGCAATGTGACGAAGTGCCAAATCCTCAACAGCCCTCAGCTTAAGCCACGGCAACCGACCATTGCTCATGTCGTCGCAGATTCCCTCAAACTCGTCTTCCGCGCGCCTTGCGGACAGTACGACGGGCTGTACCACGCCAAGTGCATGCAAGAACCTGATGTCGGCCATCACATTGGCCATCAAGGGGTGACGTTTCAGTGAGAGTGTTCCCTCGAACAGCCTTTCGCCCCCCGCTATGTGGAGTTTGTCGAAGAAGAGGAGATGGCGTTTGAGGGCTAGATTATGAGTTGCGTAGCCTACCCCGTGCAATTCGCGCATATCAACTTGATTATCGCAGGAGTAGTTCGGACTGCTTAAAGGTGAAACCTTTTACCGAGATCAGCAGAAGGGCGCAACGCGGTTTGTCGTCGGGACTGCCAAGAATCGGCAATCCATTGCCGCTGCGACACAGGGTGCTTAAAGGAATATTTGAACGAGCGTTGCGCTCCTGAAGGAGAAGACGCGATCTGTTCACTTCACTGGCGTTACCTCATCCCTTTGTCTCTTGTTTCGAAAAGGACTAGTCGAGAACGATACGGCCTCGTCACTAGTGCCATAGCCGAAAGGTTTTGTCCCGTCACTAATTATGATTCGGATTGAGTCTAGGTTGGCAGACAGGCGCGTCCCCGTTGCGCCCAGCATTTGAATAGACATGCCTAAGATTGTCTCGTGTGTGTGATCATCACCCGGTGGAACTTCCTGCTTGTATGCAAGTACTTCTGGCCAGTTAAGCTTAGATTGACACTCAATAAGAGCTAATGCTCCGGGCTGGACGACGATTGGAAATTGTGATTGGGTCAGCGTTTACATTGGCTGTCTCAAACGCTCTTTTCCATCCATCTGGAGCAGATAGTTCTCGGCACCAGTTATAGCCACTTGGCGATTGCCTGTATTAAACACCACCGCCTGAACTACCCTCGGCGGCCATCTGAAAACCGGCCATACGTGGCCACCTGAAAACCGGCCAACGGAGCTGGACCAGGACAAGAATATTTATAACCCGCTGACGGCCGTTTCGGCAAACATTTTTCGCAATCTGGCGTGAAGCGCTTATACTGGCGAGGCCTGGACGGAGGGTATGGCAACGCGGGGACGCGACCAGAGCGCCGATCCAGGTCCGGAATGGCGGGCGGCGCAGGCCGCCCGTCCGCGGCCATTCTGGCGGAAAGCGATAAATCCCGGGAGCGCGAGGGCAGAGCCCTCGCATCAAAGAACGCTTTCTTCCTTACGAAGCCGGTGCGGTCTTGGTGCGCCAGCTTCGTGGTCCGCACTTGAGCACGTGGCCGTGATGCAGCAAGCGGTCGAGCATGGCGCTGACCGCGGCGACATCGCCTAGAAGTTTCCCCCAATCGTCCACGGGACGGTTCGACGTCAGTAACGTGCTGGCGCGTTCGTAACGGCGCATCACGATTTCCAGTAGATCCTCGGCGGCGGTGTGCGGCAGCTTGCGCATGCCGAAGTCGTCGACGATCAGCAGTGGCGCGGTGGCGACCGATTCCATATATTCTTTGCGTGTGCCGTCGGCCACCGCGTCGGCGAGTTCGTCCAGCAGCACATGCGTTTCGCGGTACAGCACGCGATAGCCTTGCTGAATCGCGGCCTGTCCGATGGCCTGCGCCAAGTGACTTTTGCCAGTGCCTCCGGGGCCGAGGAACAAGGCGTCTTCACGCCTGCCGATGAACGCTGCGGTGGCCAGATCGAAGATCAGACTGCGATTCATTTTCGGATTGAAGGTGAAGTCGAAGTTGTCGAGCGTGCGGTTGACGTCGCGGAAACCGGCCTGTTTGCGGCGCCGGTCCAGCAGACGGTCGGAGCGTCGCGTGAGTTCATCGGAAACCAGACAGGAGATCAGATCGATGGGTGGCATCGATTCAGCTTGAGCCTGGCGTAAGCGAGTTTCGAGCACCGCCGCGATGCCGCCCAGGCGGAGTTGCGTGAGTGCGCGTTGAAGTTCAATCAGATTCATGGGTCTCCTCTTTGAGCGTGGTTGGGTCTTGCTGCGTGCGGGATTCAATGAGATCGCGGTACAGCGTGAGCTGGCGGATGAGCGGATCGACCTGGCGCAGGTTTAGCGGCAGTTGCGGGCCGCGCTCCAGATAGCGGCGCACGAAGTGATATTCCGTCGCGCCTGTTTCCAGGGCCACGGCGCAAGCGTCTTCCGCCGACGCGACACCATACTTCTTCGCCATCGAAAGCACGCCCAGGATGCGGCGCACCGCGACTTCTCCAGTGATGGCGATGCAGTCTCTGGCAGAAAGCGCCGATGTGCCGGCCCGCCTTTTCACAACGTGTCAGCAGCACCCGTGTGGACAACGGAGTCTTCGATGGACGATCTTCGTCTTTGATCCGATGACGGCCGCGCTGTTGACGCAAGTGCTCGCGCAACAGATTTCCGCTCAACGGATCGAGGATGCGAACGTGCGAATCATCCCACTGTACCTGTACTCGACGGCCGATCCAGCCGGGAGGCGCGCCACTAGTAAGCTGCGTCCACTTCGACGCAGCCGTCCAGATGCACCGTGCGCTCACCGTACTGGTATGGAAGGGTTCCACGGGCAAGGCAAGCAACGCCGGTTTTTCTTCCGCGAACATCGCTGCCACTTGCCGCTTCGTGGTGCCGTGAATCCGCTTATCTGCCCAGCGTTCTTCCCAGCGGTCCAAGTATGCTTGCGCTTCTTCAGTAGTTTCGAAGCGCAGACCCTTGAGTGGCGTTTTCTGTGCGTGGCCGACGCCCGACTCCACCTTGCCCTTCCGATCTGGATCGTTCACGCGGCACGGAAGCGCGACGGCGCCATAATGCTTCAGCACGTCGCGGTACAGCGGATTGAGCGCCGGATCGTACAGATCGGGCGCGAGCACGCCTTCTCTCAAGTTGTCGAGCACCACCACGCGAGTCGCGCCGCCCAATCGGCGGAACGCTCTCTCGTGCAGCTCAGCCCAGGTGTGCGTGCGGGAGCGGAACACCAGAAGGCGAACTGACTTGCGGCTGTGGCCGAGCGTCATCACGAACATCCGCATGCGGCGGTACTTGCCGGTGTTCGGGTCGCGCACCATCGGACCTTCGCCGTAATCGACCTGCGCTTCTTCGCCCGCGGCTGTTTCGATGACCACGCGAGCTTCCGGTGTAGTGATTCCGCGCTGCTTGCGAACGAACCGCTTGACGCTGTTGTAGCGGCCGGTGAAGCCGTGGTCATCCACCAGGTCCTGCCAGATGGCCATCGCGTTGCGGCCTCGCGACAGCCCCAGTTCGATCACTTCCCGGTACGGCTCGCACGCACTGGATGTCGAACTCCGGCCCGGTTGCCGTACCGCTTCTAGCGTCGGGAGATCGGGTGGTTTTTCGGCGGCAGGGTCGGTGGCCACCTCTATGGCCGGTTTTGCCTTGGTGGCCGGATTCCGGCCCCAACCGCCCGGCGCCCGGACCGGAATCCCCGCCGCCTTCAAGTACCCGGCGGCCGTTTCCCGCCGGATGCGTGTGGCCTGTTGAATCCGCCGCAGCGACCAGCCCAGCCGGCCTAGGGCAATTACTTGCTGTTTCTTTTCTTCGCTCAAGACATTGCTCACGATGACGGAGCTTATTCCCCCGTCAGGGTCAATGTCCTGATTCAGCTATCTCATTGGCCGGTTTTCAGGTGGCCACCTATGGCCGGTTTTGGGTGGCCACCGAGGCTACAATGCCGCCTTTCTGAGTGTCGGACTTGTAATTAGTGATAACGGCACGCGCTTCAGTCGAAACCTTAAAAAATGTGAAATAGCTGCTGATCCCTGACAGAACAAAGGCAGCCAGCGAAATGACAAGCGAAGCACGGTCCTTAAAATTCATATTGGCGTTATGATCTCACGTCCCTGTTTGCTTCATTTCTGGAAGCAACCACGCCGCATCCCCGAACCGGCACCGGGTTGCATCGCTCCAGATCAATACTCGTGTCGTGGTTTACCCCAAAAGGCGACGTAAATGATGTTCCATTTCTCCGCCTTTCGGTGCGTGAGCTGGCAGGGTTTGTGATACCGTTGTGCATCCGCTCTGCGGCAGCCAATGAAGACGTTGAAACTCTTGGCGATCTTCTTCGCCATACCGATCATTTGTTTCTTCTCACTGGGTTCGGCGCTCGATGATCAGCAGCGAGTGTGGAACGCGGAAGTGCACAAGAGAGTTACGACCGAACGAGCTCAGGAATTCGAACTGCCGGGCCTCTGTGAGAGCGCACCTGCGAGCAACGTAGATGTTTCTCCGATCTGTGATCCCTTCCGGAACACGCTCGCGTTCAGAACCTTCTCGGCGGCATTGGGCCTAGCCACCTTGCTCTTCGTAGGAATAGTCTTTCTGGCAGGGGTGGCCAGCGCGTCAAACCGGCAGGTCCTTCTTCGTGCATTCCGTCCGGGACTCGTCGTCACGAACATCGTCGTAGCAGTACTCCTGATCGCACAAGCAATGCTCCTCTCCGGCACCATCTTCTACGCCGCCAGTAACGGTCGGGCCGACGACAACTTCGTTTTCTACTCCATCCTGTTCGGCCTCGCGGCAGCGGCAGGCGCGTTTTTCGCTCTCAAACCCTTGTTCCGGTCGAGAAAGGCACAAGCGGTCGTCATCGGCCACTCCCTGAACCCTACCGACTGCCCGGCATTATGGGGTTTCGTCAAGGACCTCGCGCAACGAACCGGGAGTGATGCACCGCACAATCTCGTCGTCGGCCTAACACCAGAGTTTTTTGTCACCGAAGCTGAAGTGCAGTGCATCGATGCAAAAGTGACCGGACGAACGATGTACCTCTCCCTGCCGGTGTGCCGGATCCTCACCGTGGAGGAACTCTCGGCCATCGTCGCTCACGAGCTGGGGCACTTCAAAGGGGAAGACACCGCCTTCAGCCTCCATTTCTACCCGATCTATAAAGGAGCGGTCGATTCCGTCAATGGCGTAGCGCAGACGGCGGGCCACATCGTTCGCTATGCCAACTACATTCCCATTTGGGGTTTTCAATTAGTCGGATGGATCGCCTCATTGACGCTCTATCCCTCGGTGTACATGCTCGCCTTCTTCCTGGATGCGTTCGCAAAGGCCGAGAACAAGATCAGCCGCGATCGAGAACTCGCGGCGGACGCGGTCGCCGCGCAGACTGCCGGCGCAGTACAGATCTCAACGGCCCTCGTGAAGGTCGTTGCGTTCACCGGCGTTTGGCACAATGTCATGTCGTGGATGTCCAATAGTCTTGCTGCAGGGCACGTCGAAATCGAAGGCAAGCACTATGATCCACGAGAATTCTTCGCCAACCTCAGCGAGATGTACGCCTCGGTGGTCCTCCACGGGGCCCCACACGCTGATCTGAGCGAGTTGGATACGATAACCATCCCGCACCCCACCGATTCTCATCCGCCGTTGAGCGTCCGGCTCTCGGCATTGGGGCTGCGACTGGCGGATATTACCGAACAGGCAGTACAAGTGGCTCCGACGAATGCGTCGCACGAACTCATCGACAACTGGCAACACTTGGAAGCGCAGTTAAGCAGCGTTGCGCAGAAGAACTACCGACCGGCGATCACGAAGTGAACTGGCTAAGCCCGCATTGCGACATCAGTTTCGTCATACGGGGTTTTCCAACTGCAGCCGCCCTTCGAAGGCGTACTCGTTCATGCGGCGGAGAATTGACTCCACCTTCGGTCCTTCGTGATCGCCATCGCCGCAGTGTCTCGGCTCTGTCGAGATCGTCAGGAGCGACGCCCGATCGAGAAGACCCATAAAGAAGTCCCTCGTGGTCCTTCCTTGCGTTGAGGGTTGTTCTGAAGGGGTCATGAATTCTCTCTGGAATACTTCTTCCGGCCAGGGAAAGAGGTAGTCCTCCCAGGAAACGGCGAAATAATCCAGGTCGATGTCAAGGAGGAAGGGCGGGCCTTCCTGCCTGAACCAACGACGTTCTCCCTGCTGTTCCCACCCGATGATTTCCCACGCCCTGCGATTCACCTTGACGGTATCTCCGGGCGCACCCTGGTACCCCAACGCTGAGTTCGGCCGAGGGAGAACGTCGATCCAGTGAGTTTCTCCCACTGCATCCTCAACTCTCCTCGGGAAATCCATGCCCGGGTGATGGACGCCGAACACCACCGCATTCCCGATCAGACCCAACCGCATCCCGGCTTGAATCCAATCGTCATCTTTGGTACTGAGCCGTTCATCCTCGGCATGCTGACTGCCTAAGCAAATATCGAACAGCTCTTCGGCGGTCAGTCCAGCTCTTCGAGTTTCGTCCAAGCGTCTGTGGCAATGGGGTGGACAAGTATCATGATGCGCATCAAACAGCACCAGATTGCACGGGCGCGGCACGAGACCGCGAGTTTGCGCCCAGTCAAGAATCACGAGCGTCCACCGGTGATCACGATGCATCAAGCAGCGCGGGCCATGACAACGAACCTCGCGCAGGCCATCAACCTCAACCAAGCGATTCATCTGGGCGCTGAACACAATACGTCTAAGGTACACCCACTAGGCGCAACGGAAAGATGACCGCACCTAGTCCGATGCTTCGTTGCCGATGAGGAGAAGCAGTCGCTTGTACTCGCCGGAAGTGATGGTTGTGAGCAGTATCAGCTGCTCTTGCATGCCGAATGCGGAGAGCATGCCGGGGATGAAACCTCGTATGAAGGAGCGGGTTTTGTCGGCTGCTTCGGTGTAGGTCAATGTGAAGTTGTCAAATTTCTGTACGCCGTCGGAGTCCGTGCCGTCGAACGTGATAATGCCCTGGTTCTGGTCGTACGAGATGCCATTGTGCGATGCCGCGTGGCGGATGCGGGGGTCGAAACAATCCACGATATCCGCGTACGCGGTTTGCCTAATCAGCTCAACGCGCTTCGTCATACCGAGTGATGGATCAGGGAGTGCCTTCCCTTCCAGGATGCAAATGGCGTCGCTGAGGGTCTTGAAGAGCGGGATCACCCATTCCGTGTGCCGACGATACATGTCAAATAAGTACCGAAGTCCGATCTGTCCTTCAACGGAACCATCCTTGAAGAGTCTGCCGAGCATGTCGTTGTTGAACGTGCTCTCGTCGATGAGTTTCTTCGCGACCTCGTTGAACGACTTTCTGCTCTGATCCGCGAAACGCAAGTAGTTCTTGAGCGGATCCTTGAGCGGATCAAATGCTGACCGCAGCACGTCGCCCACGCGCTGCGCGTACGGCTTTGCCTCGGGAAACGTGGCGAGGAAGCGTTGTTCTGCAGCCGGCGTGTCCTTGCCTCGCCAGACGATCGCGGCGAGGATGTCAAAGTACTGCTCCTTGAGCGGCAGGTACTTCGGATCGCCCCACTGCCGGGACTTGAGAAACTCCGCAATCAGGAGTTCCGGCACGAACGATAATCGAAGCTGCCCCGCCTTGAGCCGCTCGAAAGCCTGTTTTTGCCGGATGTCGAACTCGGTTGCGAAGACCTTTGATTCGTCAGCGTACCGTCCGGTATCCACCACGCGACGGAAGATCGGGTCCCCGTTCTCATCCAAGAATCGGCGTTGTGCAACACAATACCGGTAGAATTCGTCCTCGTCAGACGCAAGCGTGAGGTCGGTCTTCCCGCGCTTAAGGACGACCGTGGTGCGCCAGGACGCCCCGAGATGGTGCAGGTTAATGGACTCGAACCGCCAGTCTGCGTGCAACAAGCCGCGCAGCTTCTCCAAGTTGGCAGGTATCACACCCATCCCGATGTCACCCATTTTCGCACGCGCCGAGTACCCACGAACTATTGCGCGCAACGCCTTGCCCACATTTGCAGAAGGGCGGAATCCGTCGAGAAACAGGGACACAGAACCGAGCAAGTTCCAGCGGAAACAGAAGTGGTTCAAAAAGGAGTATTCAACCGGCGTTGCAGTCTTGGCACCACAAGACGCAATGAGTCTTGTTACTCGGTCCGGCTTACAATAGCGAATCGTGAGGATTTTCATCAGCCACAATGCCAAGGACAAGGATATGGCGCGGTTGCTCGCGACGATGTTCACGGACCGTGGCGTGAGCGTCTGGTTTGATTCGTGGGAGATCAAGCCCGGCGAGTCAATCACGGGCGGTATCGGCAAGGGTATCGAGGACTGCAACGTGTTCCTGCTCGTGTGGAGTGCCGCTGCGCAAGACTCGCGATGGGTCGAGACGGAGGTGCGCGCAGCAGTACGCAAAGGCGTCGACGATACCTCCTTCCGCGTGATCCCGATCATGCTCGATGCGACCAAGCTGCCTGCGCTCGTCGCGGACTCCCGTGGCTTTCGCCTGGAGCGTGCCGAGGATCTGCCGGGCATTGTTCGGGAGATCTGTCCTGATGAGGCTGAGATCGATGTGATCGCCCGGCTGCAGGGCCGGTTCCTGCAGCTGGTCGCGAACCAGTTCCCTGAGACGGACGAGGTGCGTTCCTTGTTTTGCCCGGTCTGCGGAAGCAAGACTCTCTGCGCCCTGGTCAAGCACGAGCCCCAGTTCGACGAGCGCCTGTACGTCGTGAGATGTACGGATTGCGGCTGGCAGCAGCAGGCAGAAGGGGACGTCGGATGGCAGGCCCGCACGGCCTCTAACGACGAAGAAGATGCGTGAACAATGCATCGGGGCGGTGCGCGGTCGTGAATTATGTTTACACGCTAGAGAGTGCTTAGTCTCTGAATGAAACGAAAAGATCGATCGAGGGATGCTTCGCCGAAAGTCGTCATTTTGTGTCCGCAAGGCACCAAGCGCCGGTTCTCGTATGCGGAGCGATATGCTGTGTGGTTGTGTCACGGCCCAAAGTGCTCGTGCTGCACGAAGCCATTAGAGCTCATCGAGACGACCATCGATCATCAGTTGCCAGAATCCCTCCTGTACGATGACGTTCGTCGTGCGGCGGTCTTTGATGAGTACGGCTTACCGGCAGATTTCAACATCAATGGGTACGAGAACTGGCTCCCCATGCACAATCACTGCAACCTCGCCAAGGGCAGTGAAGTTCCAGAATACGTGCCGGGCCTCAAGAAGATCATTGATCGTCTTAGGAAGAAGGCAGAGCAGGTCAAACGCGTCGCGGACTCCGTCGAGCTAAATATCGCGAAGGACAAGGTCTTTAGCGCACTCTTCGCCGCGCTGGAAGAGCAGACGATCACCGTGCTCGATCTGGATCAGTTACTTGAAGCCTTTGTCCGCGATCCAGGAGCAGGTGGCGTGCCGGACGACGTGATAATTCTCGACGATGGGCGCTGGGTGAAACGCGAGAACATCGTAAGCGAAGGCCCCTGCCGTTGCGAGCGGAACAAATGCGTCGGCCGCAAGAACAAAGTCTATTGCTACTTCGAGTCCCGGCTCTCTTCATGGGTCGTCAAGACGGGCCTGTTCTGGCGCTGCTACGACGAGTTCATCACGTGCCCGCGCTGCTCTCGAAAGCACAAGCGCGGACACATCGGCAGTGAAGACGTCTGCGGCGCTCCCTACCTGAATCAGGAAGCACAGAGCGACACGACCAGCTAGCGAGCGGTGCCTCGATTCGGAGCTAAAAGATTTCATGATCTTGTAGTCTTCTTCGGTGGTGCGAGGAATTTCTTTGTTGCTTCGCTGGTCGTGTAGATCTCACCGTCAATGAGGAGACGACCGGTGTATGTTCCGCCGGGTTTGGCGAACTCCCAGGCCATATCGTGGCCCTCACGCGCGAGCTTGGCCCACTTGGACCTCTTGGCCCGGTTCTGTTCGAGCCAGAAGTTCCCGTCCGTATCCGTGAAGCTGCGCAGGCCGGTATGCCCGAGCTCGTCCGTCCACGTGTTCATGTCCGCGAAGATCGGCACTGGTTTCTTGCCCACGACCCCTATTGTCGCGCGCGTTATACTGGCCATTTGCGTTTTCCCGCGAGTGAGATCGAAGTTTGGGCGCGCCGGTACTCGTATCCGCGATCAGATCAGCAACTCTGCAGCGTCGTCCGACCCGAGGCGCAACGGCAAGGACACATCACGCGCGAACAACTCTTGCAGATCTGCTATTGGAAGACGCCGCGAGCAGCCGGCAAAGCGGAACCCAACGACGACGCGTTCGTGCGCGAAGTCACCCGCATTGCGTTTGGAACAACACAGGAACGGGTGCGCATCCAGATCCTGACGATGCTCGCAGGAGTAGGCTGGCCGACCGCCTCCGCCATACTGCACTACACCATCAGCGAAGACTACCCGATCCTGGACGTGCGCGCACTCTGGTCACTAGAGATGGAGCGCACGACCGCAAACTACACGTTTCCCTTATGGGACGCCTACATCAAGGAATGCCGACGTATCGCGAGCAACGCAGGCGTGAGTGTCCGAACCCTGGACAAAGCGTTATGGCAATACGCCAAGACGCACCAACCGACTCTCTCGTCCGATGACTGAAGCAACAATCAGCATTCGCGCTACGCCGCGCAATGACCAGAAACGATGGGTGCTATGATTCGTATTCAGCATCGCATGGATTCCATCATTCCCAAGCAGTGCTCTGCGATCACCATCAAGGGGAAGCGGTGCCGCAATCAAGCAATAGCCGGCGCGGCCAAGTGTAAGATACACACACGCCCAAGCCCGACAGATCCAACAGAAATCTCGTCTAACTTCAAGAAAGTTGCACTCCAAGCATTTTTGGATGCTGTAGTGAAGATTGGCATTCAGAAAGTCATAGAGTATATCGCATTGTTGATTAATCCCCAATTTGCACAATCGTTGGCTAAACTCAAACGTCCATCATTCTTAAATAAGCCTCCAGAAGAAGTAACGATAGAAGAACTTGGCGATTGGTTCAACGCGTTACCGCTTGAATGGCAGAAGAGAGTCGGGATCGCGCTTACAAAGTTCTTGGAGAGAAAAGAGCAACACAGTCGTACTAATGAAAGTGCTTGACGAGCACTCGCAACAACATCCCAGGCAATCGCCAAAGGACCACAAGACGCAACGATGTTGACCGCGACATTTGCCGCAAAGCAACCCGTCGGGCAATATAATGACAACTATGCCGGTGGAATCAAAAAGACGTCGTTACTCCTCCTGGTGATCACAGCGTTCGTGTGCTCCAGGACTTTGTTCTTCTTCTTCCACGATCCTGAAGGGCCAAATCTCCTCATCGTGACCGTACTGGCGCTGCTCCTCTACACTGCATCATGGATCGCGTGGCGATTCATCCCCGCAACGACCGCGGGTAAGAGACTCCTCTTCGCGATCTGCACGCAACTCCTCATCGTCACCGGCCTCTACACCGTTGCTTGAAGTTTGCCCGGAGCGGCACCTTGCGTGCTGGGAGTCTCGCTGAGGAAGACCATGGCAAAACTGACGACAACGAAGAAGAACGCTGAGTCAAGCAAGGACTTCGGACTGCCCGAACAGCGCAAGTATCCCATGCCCGACGCCAGCCACGCCCGCAATGCGAAGGCACGGGCATCCCAAATGGCGCACAAAGGCAAGCTGAGCGCCACCGACAAGAAGAAGATCGACGCCAAGGCAGACAAAGTCTTGAAGAAAACGCGTTGAGAAGGAATTCGCGCTGTCATCTAAGCGCGCTGCAACAGAACGTGGCGTTGTTCGTTCGGCCTTAGGCGCGACGACCCATGAGCAGCCAGACGATGAGCACCACCAAGAGTAGGCCACCGATACCGCCGCCAACGTACGGCCCGCCATAGTAGAACCCGCCGCCACCGCCAAGCAAGAGCACCAGCAGCAACACAATCAGCACCGTATTCATCGGCAAACACTCCGTTTGGGTCTCTGGGACCTCGGCGAGATTCTCAGCACGCCAATCGCCAATCGGGGACTGAAGGTTACTCCACAAGACGCAATGCCCAAGCGACATACAATAGCGGGATGCCCGCGCCACCGTTTCAAATTCCTGACGCTGTTATCGAATGGATCAGGTCGGTGTTTCGTGATATTAACCGGGCGCGATCCAAAACAGTCTCGACCATACCGACCACCCATGAGCCGAGCCTTGACCACGCGCTGATTGGCCACCTCGCGGATTTCTCTGCTCCGTTTCGCTTCGCATCGAAGTGGATCGTCACGTTGGAAACACATTTTCTTGGCGGCGCACACCACTGGGGACGATGGGAGATCGCTGACCTAGGTGTTCTCATCATGTACCGTCGGGCCGGAACCGTGTTACGAACGAAGGTCGCGTTGCTCCAGTCCAAGCGCCTGTACCCTGACGAGATTCAAGGTGTCACCGGTCTGCTACCTATTGATTTTCAAGTTGGATTTGGACGGCTGTTCACTTCCGACAGTGAGTATCGATCCGGCACGAAACCGAGAACATTCACCTTCACGCCAGACTCGCTGTACCGCGCCCTCGAATACGCCAGCAAACAATACAACGCGGTCCTCGAATACGCGGCCGGAGGCATCCCTGTCCACTATCATCTCTACAACCCTGTAAGCCTCCCGTGGTCGGCACAATTACCCGCAAGTGCCAATATGCAAACAGCTCTCCCAAACGTTAGTACGGGTTGCCGAGTCATCAACGCGCAGACACTCGACGCAAAGCTGCAGCAGGCCGGTTTGCAGAAGGGCCGATGTCCATCCTTTCGACAAATTGGCGGAAACCCTGATGCACCGGACGTCGATTGTTGGACGCTCGAAGACTTTATCGCGGACATGGTCATCGGATGCAAGGAAGGCTACGTCGCAGATGCAAACTCTCCCCAAGACCACGGACTGCACCGGGTCTTCTCCGAAAGAAGCGCGCCCATCTCAGCCGCCTTATCCATCACCATTGACGCGCCCGAAGAAGCAGAACTGAGGGAAAAGCCTACAAGACTTATTACGTTTGACTGAAATTTTCGCAACGTGTTTTCGGCTATGTGGGAGAAGGACTGTCGCGCTCGCAGTTGAGACCATACTTCGGGTGGTGAACCTTCTTTTGTAACGCCGAATCAGAAGTCTTCCGCCGCGTGATCCTTGAGCCACGCCTCATGCAGATCCTCGTCCCACCAAGGCTCATCGATGTATTGAAAGCGAATAATGATCGCATCTAGATCAAGTCTGAGCTTCACAAAGATGTCCCGGATGTTCTTCAGACTCATCTCACGAACGCTTCCTAGAGAGAAGCTCTCAAGATCTTTCTGCAGTCCGTAACGGGTACCGGTCGAAGTAGGATCTAGCTCCGTGAATTCTGCGAGTATCTTTCGGATCGCATCCGTATCGTCAATCATTGGCCTTCGGCGGTTAGCGGCAATTATGCCAACCAAGCGATCCCAGAGCTTAATGAGATTATGCTCATTTGCAATATCCAGCGGGCGCACTAGCAGGGTGACAGCGCCAGCTTTGTCGATTTGCCGACATGGGGTGAATGACGCCACGGCCTCCAAAATCAGTGACTTCAGTGAAAGCTCAAGGTGGTGGCGGCTCAGAAACAGTATCGGGTAGACAAGCCATTGCCGCTCCCCATCGTTTGCCGCGAGTTGTTGGTCGATCAATGCTAGTGCCGCGACGAAATATCCCTCCTGATAACGTGCCCATGCATCGTCAAACCAATGGTCGAATCCGATCCGAACAATATGCTTGCCAGACGTGAACAAAGAATCGCTGTCGTTGAGTTCCACGTCGCCAGTATAGTTGAACCACTGTAACTCCGTGAAGTGTAACGCGAGCGGATCGCCTGGCGAGAGTATGATAGGACTGAAACGGACGCATTATGCAGAAGAGCACTGTCATTGCTTCATGCCTTGTGAATTCCAAAATGATGGATTCGCTGGAACAAGCCGAGCGGGCCGTCCGCACCGTCTTCCGTGAGGACTTTCCGACGCGCGACTTCGCGCTGTGGAATACGAATCTGGACGATGCATCGGCAACCAATATCATCCGCACCGTGGGGAAAGCGACAACCATCAACGTCAAGCTCTTTATCGAAGACCTAGCATGACGTCCGACGATATTCGCTTGGTACTGGCAACGTTTTGGAAGTGGTTGATACCGGCGATAGGCATAGCCATTCCCTCAACAGCGGCTGCATACGCCCTCTTCAAGTACGCCGGACAGAAATGGGTGGAGCGACTCTTAAGCCGCGATCTGGAGCAATTCAAGCGCGAGCAGCAGGAAAAGCTCGAAGGCTTCAAAGGGGAGCAACAGAAGGAACTCGAACGCCTGCGCCATCTCCTGTCGACGCGCGTCAGCAAGATCCATGAGAAAGAATTCGAGGTCCTACCCGCAATATGGCTGCTTCTCAATGATTTGAACGGAGCAGTACATCGAGCAGTAGACTTGACATTCAAACCGTACCCGGACTTCAGAAGCTTTTCCGATGCACAGTTGGAAGGATTCCTTCTGTCGGAGCCCATTGCAAGCATGTTTTCCGAGTATCAAAAGAACGAATTAAGAAAAGCGACAGACAAGGATACGTACTACATGGAGGCGCTCATGAGCAAGTACATCAGCGAAGCTGAGAACAAACACCGGATCTTCCTGAACTACCTCATCGAGCACAGAATTTTCATGACCGACGATCTTCGCGCGAGACTTGAGGACGCGCGAAAAGCTCTTTTCGGAGCCCTTACCAGCTACAGCATTGGCAAGAGCGCCAACGACTGGGAGATGATGCGCCACGGCCAAGACGACATGCTCAAGAACATGCAAACACGCATTAACGAGGTAGAACAAGCCATCCAAAAGCGATTGTGTTCCGGTTCAGCTGGAAATGGAGAAGCGTTCCCCCATTAAGATATTGGAGCGAACGCATGAAGAAGCAACGGAAGCACTATACGCCGGAAGAGAAAGTGTTCCGGTTCAGCTGGAAATGGAGAAGCGTTCCCCCATTAAGATATTGGAGCGAACGCATGAAGAAGCAACGGAAGCACTATACGCCGGAAGAGAAAGTCGCCATCCTGCGGCGGCATCTGTTGGAGCAGGTTCCGATCTCAGAACTATGTGACAAGCACAGCCTCCAGCCGACGGTATTCTACCGCTGGCAAAAGGAGTTCTTCGAGAACGGAACGGCTGCCTTTCAGCCGAAAGGGCGGTCCAACCATTCCGCCGAGCAGGAACGAATCGACTACCTTGAGAGGAAGATTCAGACCAAAGATGAGGTCCTGGCCGAATTGATGGCGGAGCACGTCGCGTTAAAAAAAACGCTTGGGGAACTCTGACTGGGGTCTGGGTACCGCACGATACGCGGGATCAGATCGTTGACTTTGTCAGGCGCTGGTCGGAGAAAACTGAGATCGGCGCCGGGCGGTTTATCGTGTGGCTTGAGATCGCTGCCAGCAAGTTCTACGACTGGCGGGAACGCTATGGCAAAGTGAACGATCACAACGGCTGGATTCCCCGCGATTTCTGGCTGGAGGATTGGGAGAAGCTGGCGATCATCGGCTTCCATTTGAAGAACCCGCTGGAAGGCTATCGGCGGCTGACGTTTATGATGCTGGACGCCGACATTGTGGCGGTGAGTCCGACCAGTGTCTGGCGGGTGCTGGGGCAAGCGGGACTGTTGTCGAAATGGAACGGAAAGCCGTCGAAGAAGGGCACGGGCTTCGAGCAACCGCTGGCCGCTCACCAGCACTGGCACATCGACGTGTCGTACATCAATATCAGCGGGACGTTCTATTACCTGTGCAGCATTCTTGATGGCTGTAGCCGATACATCGTCAACTGGGATCTGCGGGAGTCGATGACCGAGGCGGACATCGAGATCATCCTACAGGCAGCCAAGGAGAAGTACCCGGAAGCGCGGCCCCGGATCATCTCCGACAACGGGCCACAATTCATCGCCAAGGACTTCAAGGAGTTCATTCGGATCTCAGGTATGACCCACGTCAGGACTTCGCCCTACTATCCTCAATCGAACGGAAAGATCGAACGTTGGCACAAATCGCTCAAGGGAGAGTGCATCCGGCCGGGAACGCCGCTGTCGCTGAACGATGCGCGGCGTCTGGTGGAGGGCTACGTCGAGCATTACAACAATGTCCGTCTGAACAGCGCGGTTGGCTATGTCACGCCGAAGGACATGCTCGCCGGGCGTCAGCAGGAGATCCACGCAGAGAGGGACCGGAAGTTGGAGGCGGCGCGAAAGCAGCGGCAGATCCGTCGGCAGCAGGTTGCGTGATAGGCTTTGGGGCCACTTTCCGAGATCCCCACATATCATTCCCTAGACCGCCCGCATGCCAGAATGAAAACGTGCTCCTCACAGTTCTGCTTGTTGGTCTAGCGGCCTGCGTCGTTGGCGGTGCGCTGACACGCGGCTTAGAAAAGCTGGGGCATGTCGGCATTCTTTTCATGCCTGCGGTAGGTTACGGCATCGGCGCTGTGCTACGTACCAGTGCCGGGCATTCATTCGCCATGCTGGGACCGTTGGCCGTCCTGTCGGCATTTGTCGCAGCAATGTTGACGCACGTCCCCTCAAGCTACAGCATGTTCAGAAACGAATTCGGAGGTCCGCCTGTTCGGAGTCTCCTTCTCTCGTTAACGGAATCGTGGAAGTATCCGATCGAGGCTGCCAAAGGCTATCCGTTATACGGCCTCATGTTGCTATTGTCCATCGCAGCCGCCGGATGGAAGGCCGCTTCCTAGTCCACTTCGAGGTAGTTGGTTTTGGCAAAAACGTCGTCGTGGCCGCGATACCGCGATTTCGGAAACTGACCATACGGAAGTGTCGCTTGACGGGGAGTATGAGCGTTCGGGCCGTCACTGTTTTCTTTCCTAGCCAGCTTGTTTCTTCCACCGCCGCTGGCTATTGTGAGCGCCGACCACCCAACGTGTTTTTTCGTTTCTTGAAACCAGTTCCAGTTTCAGCACCCACCAGTTCGGCAGTCGCCACTGGCGTCGCGCGATGTTCTCACTGGCCCGCCGAAGAAGGCGGTATACTCGCTAACGGGGAACGCTAGTTCTCCATTTCACGCTGAACCAGCACAATTGCATTACGAAGACGCCTACTAAACCTCATATAACGAACAATGGTATCGTCAGAAAAACGACTTTTAGACGTTGAGTCTTAGAAGAGGAGGAACCCCCTCGGTGACAGCACGGTCCATCGTTCTTTTCCTCATTGCTTGCTGTGCGCATGGCCAGATCGAGACACCGCCTGGCTGCGAACTCATCAATTACGGCCGGCAGTGGAAGGGGTGGGCCCTGGATACGCGGCTGGTTTACTTGGCCGGATACGTGGATGGCGGCGCTGACGTATCTGTTGCACTGGCGAAATATTTGCCGCCGATGCAAGAAGCCAACCTCAGAAAAGAACTCGCCACGATTTATGATGACGACGTTCTTGCAGCCGTAATGACAAGTCTCTATGCAGACCCGGCGAACACCTACATCACGCACGGCGCAATGGTCTACATCGCACGCGACAAACTCAACCGCAAAGAAATCACAGAAGCCCTCAGAGACGCAAGAATGAACAAGCGCGCCTTCACCTGCAAAAAGTGATCTTGGAACCGTTCTAGGTGCTGAGGAACTTCTTCGTCGCCTCGGATGTTGTGTAGGTCGTGCCGTCGATGAGGAGCCGGCCGGTGTACTTTCCTTTCTGGCCGGCGAATTCCCACGCCATCAGGTGCCCTTGTCGCGCGAGCTTCCCCCACGTCGATTTCTTCGCGCTGTTCTGTTCGAGCCAGAAGTGACCATCGGCGTCCGTGAACGTGCGCAAGCCCGTGCTCCCGAGCCGTTCCGTCCACGACGTCATGTCCGCGAAGATCGGCGCTGCGTTCTTGCCCACGCTCTCATTGTCGCGCCGCTGGCTAAGGACGCGATAGAAACTCTGTACTAACGCTCCGGGCCCGACGGCGGGTTATTGAACTCCTCGTGCGTTGACCAACGCTTCTCCCGAATGCCCGCCGCCTCGCGGAGCACGTTATCCAGAGCCCGTTGCAAGGACGTCACGCGATCTTGGGTATCGATCTTCCGGAGAAATGGTCGAACGTGTGCGGTTCGATGAAGCAGAGAAATCCGTCCAGTCCTCTATAGACTCGTAACTCGGGCGAACTGATAATTGAAGCGCATCGAAGAATCGGTGTGCATCCAGCAGTTCAATTCGATATCCCTGATGAGAATACCTTTCCACGGTAGCGTTAGCGCCCCGACGGAAGGAGGAAGTTGTGACGAAGATCCCTTGGGTGAGACCTGCGAGGACGAGCGCTCCATGAAGTCTATCGCGCTCGTGATCACTGGGACGTTTGGGCGGGGATGGAAGCAGCCTTGGGGCGGGACGAGTATGCTGTTGAAATCAATCAAACGCCGGCCTTTTGGGAGGTGACGCGTCGCGCGCACCAGGATGCGGTCGTTCTCCGACTCGGCCGTCTGTACGATCCCCATGCCACTGCGACCAGTCTTGGCAATTTGTTACAGACCATGAAGGAGAATATTGCTGGCGCAGGAGCATCGTTTCCTGCAGCGATTGCAAGCCTGAGTGCGTCAGACCTTGACGCTGATATGGCTAGCGTGTCGAGTCAGGACCCTGTCGTGGAAAAGCTGCTTCTTTGGCGCAATGAGTACCTCGCTCATCGCGGCACCCGACACGTGACGAAGGGAACCTTCACCTTGTTGCCGCCGCTGCAAAAGGATGAGCTTTCAGGCCTACTTCTGAAGGCCATAACGCTCATGGGCAAATACCGGGAGCTCCTGGGATACCCATTCCTCGCTTGGGGCCATCACGAAGCCGATGAGTTCAAAAAATTGCTGTTGCTCTTGCGTGCAGGACGAGAGGCTAGGAAGTCCTAGCCGGTGTGGCAACTTTGCTCATGCGGTGCTTCTGCAACAAAAAGGACATGCCGAGCGCGCCACAACCATCTTGATCCCAGAAACACGCGGCCCTACCTCCTACTCTTCCGCAGGAGGAAGCTCTCGAACACGAGCAGCAATCTTAACGTGACCCCGGTTTGTTCTAGAATTGGGTTTTGCGAGAGTTCTAGTGCCCAATCATCTTCACATCGCGACGCTGCGTCGAGGTGTCTTGGCTTGGAACGAGTGGCGGGAGCAAGCCATAGATACGATCCCAGATCTCACTGGTGCTGATTTACAACGCGCGGACTTGACCGGGGCTAATTTCGCTGGTACTGTCCTCTCGATGCCGTACTCGTTGAATCAGTCCTTCGCGGTGCGAATCTTACCAATGCCAACTTAACAGGAGCAGATCTCACAGGTGCAAACTTGCGTGAGGCTGACATCACTGGAGCGATCGTGTGGCGTACGGTCTTCGCTAGCAACGATTTTGCAGGTACAAAAGGGCTCTTTGAGATAACGTTCCCGAAAAACGCAGTGCAGGCTTCTTCAACTGAAGAACTCGCCTCATTCTTGAATGCAATAAGAGATGTTAAACAGGGAACGTATGACGCATCGCGTTTCGAGGCTGAGCGGAGAGCATATGAGGCACTCCTCGAAGCTCAACACGAGGCGACACCGTTTCATGCGTATCTTGGCGGCTGGAATCAGGAACTAGTGGTAAAGCTGACCGAAGAATTGATGGACCAATATGCTAGGTTGTTTACATTCTATTCTTGCTTCATAAGCTACGCAACACCAGATGTCGAATTCGCCGAGCGTCTTCATACTGATCTCACTCATGCGGGTATATCATGCTGGTTTGCTCCGCACGACGTTCAGGCAGGCGAGAAAATTCACGAGCAGATTGAGAATGCCATCCATCATAACGACCGACTGCTATTGATCCTTTCGAAGCACAGCATGAACAGTGCGTGGGTGAGCACTGAGATTGCATACGCTCGCAAGAAAGAACTCCAGCAAAAGCGTAAAGTTCTGTTTCCCATCAGCCTTGTACCGTTCTCCGAGTTGAAAGCGTGGGAATGTTTCGATGCGGATACGGGAAAGGACTCCGCACGCGAAGTACGAGAGTATTTTGTGCCAGATTTCAGTGACTGGAAGGATTCCGATAGTTATGGAAAAGCATTGCATCGACTGGTACAGGATCTCCGGCGGGCGGAAAGTACGCCTTCTTCCTGAATTCATCTCGCGCTGATCTGGCGACATCAAGGCACCACGATGACAGTGAACCAATGCTCACGAAGCGGTGAGTCCTTTCAGTGTTGGCTTCATCGATGCGACTCCGGTCGAGTGCGAACGTTCGTTCTTGCTGGGCGATCGTTTCTCGAGGAGTTCTAAGAACGTCTTTCTCGACGCTATCCCCTGACCCTCGACTTGACGCAATACCATCTTGAGGTGCACTTCTGGCACATACTTTCCGGTGGCTGGAAGTGCGAGCACTGTGCGTGTCTTCGGTTGGCGAAGCATGACATGGCCTGCATGATGCCTCACCTCCGTGAAGCCTAACTGCTCAAGGACCTTCAGGAGTTTTGACGTTGTGACAATCTTAGGCACGTTTGAAGACCGCTCGAATCTGTTTCAAAGTTTCATGCTTTTCGGCGCGCCATAGTTCTGGCGTGTTCTTATCCATTATGCTGGCTTTTTTAAAGCGAAGCGTCAGTGAGCCCTTCACGCTGCTGAGCCGGATCTTTCTCGCTAGAAGGTAGTTTTGGAGGTGCAGCCAATAAGCCTTCTCTGCTACTGCGTCGAAGAATACGACAAATACGGGGAAAGGCTCGCCCAGCCATAAATTCAGGTCCTTCCTACTTACAGGAAGAGCGACACTGTCCTTGCGTTCGTGCCGATGCATAATGCTGGTTGCCTTGAGTTGAACATAGATAGGCCCGTTCTCGATTCTTCCTTGTTTGTCAAAAGTCGAGATCGACCCATCGTAGCCATAGTCAGCTCTTACTGTCTCCATGACGAAGCCAGCTTTGAGCACGTGGTACTCGACGTGGTTGACGCTTAAATCGGCGATGACGTGGCTGCGAACGCGCCTCTTCTTGGCCGCCATACGTTTCGAAAACTTCTATTCCTATGCAAAGATTTGCAATGTGTGAATTGCTACACTATAGCACCTGTCCGAGATCCGGTTTGAGGAACGCTACACTGAAGCTCACAGGGGTTTTGGGTCGTTCCATTGTGGGACGAGGTCTGCCTTTTCTAGGCCGTTGAGGATGGTGTCGATGCGTGAGGGGCTCGCGTCGAAGAGCACGGAGAGGAATTTGTAGGTCTTGTTTAAGACGTCGATCATGAGCGTCTTCATCTCCTCGTTGTTGAGGCGTGAGAGTTCTGGCCAGGGGATCTCGCCAAACGGCGACACGACCTTCACGTACGCGTAGTCGCCGGTGATTGAGCTCGGTGCTTTTCCTGCGTGGAGGTTCTCGAGCTCGCTGTTGCGGAAGCACTCTTGGACCATGAACTTCGCCAGGCGCTTCCGTACTTGCTCATCACTGCCCAGACGCTTGAGCTGCTTTGCCGTCATGCGCTCCATTGTGCAACAACACACGACTCACTCGGAGGGTAATCTTGCGATAAAGGCAGCCTCCGCTACACGGTCGAAGAGAAATAGGTCCTAGAACTCGACCCTTTAAAGAACTCAAATGGCTAACGGTCCAGCTCCCTCAGAGACCCGGACCCAGTTGTCGCAGGCGGACCGCGAGGCTTTCTGCTAGTTTTGCGAGTCCCTGCTCGTTCGCCAGGTATTTCAGGATTCGGTGGTGGTTGAGATCAAACGGCACGTCAGAAGCGGACTGGGAAATGGGAACGACATGCTTCCCCAAAGTGTGCGCGATGCCGGTCTCGTACATCACGTTCGGGTTCTTGCCGCTGAAATCTACTATCACAATCTGCGATCGATATATGAGATTGAAGACGTCCTGAATGATGATGCTTTCCTCCCAGATGTCATCGACGCGAAGGCAACGTAGTCCGGCTGCTTTGCAGGCTTGCTGGAGCGCTTTATAGACGGGCTTGAATTCCGCGCTGAACGGCATCATGACGACGGCAAGATCCGGTTCCTGTGGTAATTCAGGCACGGAGAAGACGTTCGGAGAGAAGGTGATGCGTCGTGGCATTGGCTTGGCGGAGATGTATTCCGAATCCCCGGGGAACTTTTCGTTGACGTACTGTTCGATACCGTTGAATGCCTTCAGATCTGCTTCGGCGATCTGGCGGAGGACACCTAAGACGTTTCCAGAATAGTCTTCGTCACCCCACGTGAGGCTGCGTAATAGCCTCGGATACGTATCGATCGTCTCGGAGAGGCCGGTCAACAGACCGACTTCTTCCCAATGGCCGGCGTTGAAATTTGCGACGATCGCCTGTTTTAGGTCGATTATTCTGTTGCCTAACTCTTTGGTCACTGACCTTCCGGTTTGCTGTTTTGATGTGATTATATCTGAGCTGCCGTTCACAACGTCGCAACTCGATTGCCTGGTGCGTTTAGGTGGATGGATCGGTCGTTTTCTCGGTGTTCTTGGGTTTGGGCTCGCTCACTTCTGTTTTGAGTTCTGTTAAGTCGGCGCTGCCTTTTGGCATTTGGAGGGAGATGCGCCAGTCTTTGGATGGTCTTCGCTGTGAGACGAACTCGACGCGTTGCAAGGCTGTTCCTTCGGGTGACGTATATTCAACTTTTTGCGCTGCGTCCAGCCATACTTCTTCGAGTTCAAGCCAGAGTGCCATACTCAGAATCACGTCTCCGAGGATCTTTGGTCCATCAGGAGTGTCCACGGCGACGTTGCCGGGGTACGGAAAGCCCGCAGTCTTCACTATTGGCGGTTGGCCCTTTTCGATGCTGGCGAAGGGATCGGTAGCCTTCTGTACTTGAAGCCAGAGATCGTTCACTGACCATGTCGTGTTCGTTTCGGTATTTCGGAATATCGGCGCGTAGAGATCGACCGTTTGGGGGAGGACCATATCGACATCCGCAGGATTGGGGACGCTCCAGGGTTCTGCTCGTGCAAAACGAAATGCGACGCGCACGGGTGCGGCGCGTTTGTGGGTGAAGAGGACAAAGTCGAGGCGCATCAGGGCGTTGATGTCTGCTACGGAGACTTCCGATAGCCGCCGCAATTGGACGCCGTGACGGTGTGCGACGGCCGCGGCATTCGGGGAGAACCCTGAGGAGCTCACCGCAATCGTGCACGATGCTCCGATAGCGTCTCTTTTCGCTGCGAGTTGTTCGATCCAGGTAACGTCCTGTTTCGGGTGTCTCTTGCGACACTCGATGGTGATTAGGATATTCGTAGTTCCCGCACGACTGCGAATGCTCACGTCGACTTCTCTCTTGCGGCCGGTGATCTTGCACAAGATCCTATCGGGAGAAACTACGGTAAGTCCCAATGGTCCTGCGTCCTTTTCTATGCGGGCCACGAGCTGCTCGAATTCCTTCCAATCCGGAACGTCCTGTTTTCGCGTTGCCATTTTATGCGATCTCGTATTCGCCGGCTTTGCGACTGAGTGTGAACCGGATTGGTTTGCGGGATCGCGCATCGACCCGAAAGAGCATCTTATGGTCGCCTCCGTCCATGAAGAGCGCCGGCAACGGTACAAGGTCCAAGGCGGTCACCAAGAATACTCCAGGTTTCGGCGCTGCGTCGTTTGCGGTTCTGCATGTGCCGTCCATGAGGATATCGAAGATGATCGAGGATCCTGGTGGAATCGCGGCGTCATACCGTCGCTGTCCTGACACCTTGAGTGGGCTGCGGAACTGGTACGCTGGCTCTTTTCCGTCCAACTTTTCCAACGTCACGATCACACTGTCCTGCAGGTCCTCACTTTGATTGTCGATGACGATGCCGATCCCGGTTCCCACCAGGAGATTTCCGGCACCGTCGTTGAACACGAGGCCTGGCCGCTTGTCGAGTTGTTTCGCGCGCAAGAAGCGGCTATACGCCGCATTCCAATTCCCTTTCTCCACGTCCGCCCGAATCTTCTCCAAGAGCTCGTCGGCGGTGGTGAACTTTGCCTGGTTCTGAACGACGAGCTTCACGATGCCCGTATCGGGAGCGCCCTTTTCTGAATAGATCAAGAGTTGCTCGTGTCCAAGTGCGAGTGCCATGGCCAGTTCCTGGTGGCTGTAGAGGGAACCAGCAAACTGACTCTTCTTGCGGCAGAAATTCACGAAAATGAAGTAGTCCGCGTACTCCAACTTTGTCAGCACGTCTTTGTTGAGGCTCAGGATATTGTTGGTGGCGCGTGCAATAAAGACGTTCAGGCGAAAGGGCGGACCTTCGAGGAGCGCGCTGATCTTTCGCGCGATCTTTACCTCCCGGCTGTTTTGGCCGCAACTCAGAAACACGATTCCTGGCATAGGGGCAGGCTATCAGAATTTTCGGCCTGACTATTGGGCAAGAGATGGCTTTGTGCCCATTGCGTTGGCCAGTCGCTGGATGCCACGTATGCCGGGTCTGCAGGACCGAGCATGACATGGTATTCCGGCGCGCAGAACTGTGCAAAGAGCCTGATGATCGCGTGGATTTCTGCTCCGGGTTGGGTGAGTACCACTCTGATCTCGTGGAGTCCACCGTGGGTGCTGTTTATGGATTCTCTCCACCAGGACCCGACCCAGTGACCGATACACAGATCGGTCCCGAGGATGATGTTGCGGATCGGGGTATTCGTGAAAGCACGAAGCCCCACAGTGCCGACGGCGGCGCAAAAACCGATCTTTGCCAGCATGCGCGCGAATTCCTCGGCGGAAAAGTTAATGTGCATGCCGATGAAATTGTTGCCTGGATACTCTTTGCTCGCCTCTTCGAAGGTGGGGCCGCAGAGGTGTCTCATTTCGAGGTTTGCGAACACGCCTCGCACTGGTCTGTTGCTCCAGGAGACTGCGGGTGGAGGAAAGAGTGGCGTCGGGAGGTACGTCGGATATTTATTGCGGGGGACTTGGATGGTTTCTTGTACGCCGTCCCGCTGCATGACTAGGGGGAGTGTGGGTGATCGCTCGTTCTTGCGTCGGCTTTGCATCGCGAGCACGTTGCGGGCGTGCGGCCATAAGCGTCGCAGCGCGTCATGCTCGAAGCGTGTTGTGGGCTTTTCGCAGGCCTCGCAGCTTGCCCGCAGGAGCGTCCACGGCCCATTCACGCCGTAAGGAATCGCGTGCTCCGTCTTGAGCGGCGCGTCGCGCTCGCCGCAGTAGATGCACTCGCCGATGTCGGGGCCGTTCGGCGAGACGTGGTGATCGATGAGGCCCTGCATAGGATTTTTCTTTAGATCGCGTTTTTGCCGTCTTTGGTCCGGAGTGGTCCTTCGGCGCTGATCGTTCCTCGCGCGTCTCTGGTGACGAAGTGGAGGGTGTGCTGTTCTTCGGTGACGAGCGTGAGGGTGGTGCCGATGGGGAACGTGCCGCGGACGGTCCCTTCGATTTGTTTGAAGCTGGGGATGCGGTATGCGCCGCCGCTGACTCGTCCTTCGATGACTTCTTGCGTGACTTCGAGGTAGTATTCTGCCGGTCCGAGTGGGGCGGCGTCCTGGAAGACTTCGCCCATGCCGGTGAACCGTCCAATCGTTTCCATGAGAGAGCTCCTTATCGGAAATGATCATAGCACGGTGAGCGAACAAAAAGCGAAGATACTCCCAAGAAGTGTCGTCCTTCTTAGAGACGGCAAGCTGGTTTGCGTCGATCAGGTTTGGAGCGGTAGCCTTGGAAAGCAACATGCAGCGGACAAAGACGGGTGGGCATCGTATGACGAGCAAAATTCGTTTCGACCTCAACGATGCTGAGGCAAGACTCCTGGCAACGATGGCGGAGAATGAACTATTTCGTATGCGGTACGTCAACCCTCGGCTGCCGGGGTACCTCATCGACCAAGACGTGCTGCGCCATGCGCAATCGGTGACGGCTCGGCTGTCCGAAATGATGAAGAAGCAGAAGGGGTTTGCGACACCTGAAACCCCGAAAGCACTCCGACAGGACGCAGACGCACTCTAACATCCCATCTGCTGGTAGCTCAGCGGCATCCTGCCTTGTCGTGATCACTCCCCGGCTCGCTGAGCACGACCCTGACTTGTACAGCCCCTCCCGATCCCCAGCGGTGAGGCTTGATACGCTAAGTTGGCGAGACCATGATCCCTCTCGGCACCTCTGAGCTGGCAACATTGCTGGTCGCACTTGAGTCTGGTTCGTTTCATACGATGAGCGATGACGAGCTGTTTTCAACGATCTATAGGATACATAAGGGATTCACTGCCGTGGCAGTCACAATGTCGGCAGGAACCAAGGTCTATCGTGCGGTGTCGTCCGATCCCGGGAAACGCCCAATGACGATTGCGCGCCTCAGCTATCCGCCGAGTGACAAAGCCCCACTCGGTCGAATGAATGCACCGGGAGAATCCGTGTTCTACGGTGCCTTCAGAAGTTATGCCGTCTGCCTCCATGAGATGAGGAGCAAGCCCGGTGACGTCTTCGCAATCTCGACCTGGGAGCTTTGCGCCTCTACGTCATTCAACCAGTTTGGGTATACCACGACGGGAACCAACGTGAGAGGTTTTCAGCGCGATCCCCCGCACGGAGTAATGCCTCCCGATGAAGGCGACCGAAATCGGCTCATCAGAGAATGGCAGACCAGAGTTTTCCGAAAAGAAGTCCTACCAGACGACAATGCTTTTTATCGCTTAACAATTGCAATGATGCGACTCGGTATTTCTGAACTTCCTCGACCGTTGCAGGACGGCTCACGAAACTTTCCCGGCATCATGTATCCATCGGTCGGCACGTTCTTGATGGGGGACAACGTTGCGATTCCCGCTGCCAACGTCGCACGGTTACTCCGGTTTCAAGGAGTCGAACTGATCCAGGTTCGTGAACGAGTGTCAGTCGAGACAGAAACGGGAACAAAGCCAGGATTCCACCGTGAGGTCTTGGCTTCCGGCCACGCACGACCTGACGGATCGCTTATTTGGGAGTAGGGCAAACACACGATCCGACCCACGCGAAGTAACCGCAGCATCGCCAAATCGCTCTCGCTCGCTCCCGATCACAAGGTATTTCTCAAGTGGCCTTGCTCCTGGTCAGTACGTGTGGCCCCCCGGACTCACCGTTGTCGGCGAATCCGGGGCCTTGCAAAGGACGGACTATTTTTCTGCGGTGAGTACGGTGGTGATGTTCTGGAGGAGGTTGTTCGTGACGGTCTGATACTCGGTCGCGTTGCGACGAGCGTCCGTGATCTGCGTGTCCAATGCTTCTCCCTGCGTGTGGAGGTCGTTGGCGATCATGACGCAGTTCGCGGCGTGCCTTCGCCGGCGACCGCCGAGCCGGGCCCATCTTCGATCGCGTCACGGTCCGGACCCTGCAACGCTGGTACGACCAGGCCATCCGCGCAGCCGGCATCGGGAAGAAGGGCGGTCCGCACACGGCACGGCATACGTTTGCCACCATTCTGCGCGCCAAAGGATTCAGCCTGGAAGACATTCAACTGATGATGGGACACTCTAGCCGCATCACGACGGAAGTCTATGCCAAACTCACGTTCACCCCAGAAGTACGAGACCGCTACCTGCAACTCTTTGAGGGTGGAGCGTACAAGACAGCCTGAGCATTCCTTTTGTTGATCTTCGCAAACGGCTATTCTTGTTATCGGACGTCTAAGACGCCTGTCACATTCCTTACGTCGCCGCATTGCTGAGTCAACAAGTGATCTCCTTCCTTGCGCTTGTTGATGTAGTTGCTCTGATCGTCGACGGGATTGTCACGGAACCCTTTTGGAATGTTCGTCCCTGTTTCGTAAAGAGGTGATTCTGAAACAGATCAGAGCCGCGTTACCATGTCCGTAGAAAGCCGAAGCCAAGAGAAGAATGCTGTCCTCTGAAACAGTTAGAGCCGCAATCGACAAAGCAGAGGAGGACTTCGAAACATGTTGGAAAACCCTAGCGTTGATGAAGCATGGACCAATCCCCCCAGACTTTGGCGAACACTTTCTAGCATTTCAGCCAACGCTTGCGACTGCCCTCTTCAAGCTAGACGACGTATATCGTAGGTTGCGAAAAGAAGAAAAGACCACGATTGCCAGTGACCAGACCGGTATTTTGTACCAATCCGACAGAGAGTATACGACACGTTTGAGCGGGGATGGGGGTCTGGGGCAAGGCGGGCGGCGTTTGAGCCCCCTTGCCCCAGTCAGCACTGCAGAAGCCCACGGGGTTGTGCCGCGCAGTCGAACTCATGCTGCCGCGCTCCAGGTCACCGGGGCGGGCGGACGATATCCCAGCGAACTGTGTGGTCGAACCGTGTTGTAGAACTTGCGCCATAGCTCGATCACCACCCTGGCTTCCTTCAGTGAATAGAAAATCTCTCCATTCAAACATTCATCCCGCAGTTTCCCGTTGAAAGATTCGCAGTATCCGTTCTCCCAAGGACTCCCCGGCTCGATGAACAAAGGCTTGGTTCCGACTGACGCCAACCACTGCTTTACTCGCCGTGCCGTCATCTCCGCGCCGTTGTCGGATCTGACGTGTTCTGGAACTCCATACCTCAGCATGCAATCGCCTAACAGCTCGATCACGTGCGAGCTGTTTAGTCGCCGGGCCACCTGAATCGCCAGGCATTCCCGCGTGAATTCGTCGATCATCACCAGCAAGCGAAGACTTCGCCCGTCGTGCGTCCGCGCTTCGACAAAATCGTAGCTCCAGACGTGGTTGCGCTGCTGTGGCCGCAATCGAATGCAGGATCCGTCGTTCATCCATAGCCGGCCACGCGGCTTGTGTTTGGCGGGCACCTTTAGGCCCTCCCGCCGCCAGATGCGCTGTACTCGATCCTTGCCCACTGTCCATCCGGCCGTCTTCAGCAGAGCGGTGATTCTTCGGTAACCGAAGCGACCATACTGGCTGGCCAGCGCGAGGATCGACTGGGTGAGCCGATCCTCGTCGTCGCACTGGGTTGGTCGATAGCGCTGCGTAGTCCGCCACTGCCCAACTACACGGCAGGCGTGCCGTTCACTCAATCCGTTGTCCCGGGCGTGTTGAACGGCGAGGCGTCGCCGCACGGGACTTAGAAGTTTCCCTCCGCGATGTCCTTCAGCACCTGCTTTTCCAGGGTGAGGGTAGCGAGGGCGCGTTTGAGCTGCGCGTTTTCCTTCTGCAGCTCTTTCAGCTTCTTGGCTTGCTCTAGTTGCAAACCGCCGTATTCCTTACGCCAACGATAGTAGGTCTGATCGGTGATGCCGCCTTCCCTGCAGGCTAGCGGCACGGTCTTGCCTTGGCTCAACAGCACTTCGATCTGGCGCAGCTTGGCCACGATCTGCTCCGGCGTGAAACTCTTTTTTGGCATTTTCCGGTTCCTTTCTGTATCCAGTCTCTCTTTTCGACTGGTACAAAAAAGGCCGGTCAGGTCAATCCGGGATGCCCGTCCTGGTAGACCTCGCGAGGCACTAGCCCCAGGTGTGTGCAATTCCGACCACTTTCGGTCGGTAGCATAGGATAGTGAGTGAGCGGCTTCACTCCCATGCACGGCGGCTCATGATGGCGCAACTTACTCAGCTGGCTCCCTTTTTGCAGCTGATTCTTCCGTATCTTGCCGTTCTTGTCGCCGAAGCGCCCGTTCCACTACCGCTTCGAGGTCTTTCACGTCAAGCCGACAAATTCTGCCGTCGATCTTGAGCGAGACAGTGCGACGTTGTAGGCGCTCCCACAACCAACTCGCAATCAAGTTCCCTCCTATGCCGGCACCAAAATTAAGCACAAAGGAAAATGCTTCATTCAATCCGAAGCTTCTGCCGTGCGTAAAATCAACGAGGATGATGTGGGCCGCGGAAGTCCCAATCTGCTTCTGTTCTCCGTCCGAAACTTGTGGCAAGGGCTTCTCAAAAAGATCTTCTAACACGAGCGCTGAATCTGCGACGATGGTAAGGTTTAGCTGCATGACAAGAACTTTCTCCTTTGCTTACAGTCGCGAAAACATATCAATGAATTCGTCTTCAAGGCCTCGTGCCGTATATTTCGCCACAAAGTTCACGATCTGTTGATCATCGATTGCGGCTAGTAATTGTCTGTATACCTTAAACACTTCTTGGATCATGCCCACAGCGGCTCTGATGTCATCGGAAGCACGCTCAGGCCCTTTAATTCGCAATAGTGCCCTTCGACGGTCTGCGAAAGTATTCTCGCAGGGAACATAATGTTTTCTAATGACGGGAAGGAATCGATTAGCAGTGTCCACCATTGCGGCCTGAAACCCAAAGAGAATCTCTATTGCAAGATAGATTGACTGTATTTGATCGAGCGGCCATCCGAACAGTAACCGGGCCGCAAATGCATCGCAATCCTCCTCAATGGTTTTACTATCGCCGTCCGAAAATGACTGATGGAGATGCCCCATCGCAATGTGACCAAATTCATGTAACAGCAAGAAAAGCACTTGATTGTGTGCCCAGAACTTTGCGCTCGTATAATGTTCTTGACTCATCACGCGTATGCGTGGCAAACGACTCGACCAGATGTTATGGGATCCGTGAAGAAAATATGGCAAAAACCATGCGAACGCCACTTGTCCTATTTCAGTAATATTAGATCCGAGCGTCGCCGGGTGTGTGAGGAGCAAATGGACGAACAAATTGTAGTTTACAAGAAGAGGCTTGAGGATAACTGAGATCTCGATTCGGTCAGGATTCTGTCTCGCAACCACGATTTGAGAGTTTTCGTGACGCGGTACTATTTGAATGTGATCCACATCAAATGGGAGTGGCGATGTTGAGCTAGCGTGTTGTTTGATCTCGTCTACGAGAATTTTGATCCAGCCTGGTTGGGGACGCTCGTCAAGATCTAGGTGACGGTCAGCCAAGTAGTGTGCCCACGCAGCGAAGTGAGTGTTGTAAACTCTCTCGGCCCCCTTGATCAGGCTCTCGGAGGCTTCTTCTTTGTGTATCAAGACCGTGCTATTGCGGTTGAGATAATAGTACACTTCGACCAAATTCATGTACGATGCAATTTTAGATTCGCCAGAATACTTGCGCAGCAACGCCATTTGGTCAATTTGCGATGGTCCTTCCACAAGATTAAAGAAATAATCATCCGCGTCCCAAACCACCGCCTTTAGACCACTCAATTGCTCCTTGAGAAACTCGTCATCCATAGGATGCTCCGCCAGCACTTCTTGACTCAACCCGCACCGCCGCGTATTGAAAATTGAATCATAACCGATAGTGCCCGTTCTGCGCCATTCGGACGATTGATTCAGGAGTTATTTGGTTTAGCAGTGGGAAGTTGCCCATTGAGAAGTCGTTTGCTCCTTTCCTTGGCACGGGACCGACCATTGAGGGGAGCCTTTTGTCTGTCTTGACTAGGAAACGAAGTAATGAATGAAAAGGTGGGCGAGCAGGTTCGCTATCGCGCCGGCAGCGTACGCGTGCCAGCCGAAGACTCCTTCAAACAGGAGACCGACGAGATAGGCAACGCTGAAGCCGATCACGATCGCGATGAGGTGCTTGAGGGTGGGGTGTTTCGTCATAGGGAAGGGAAAAGAAGGAGGGCGGTGCTACTTGACCATCTTGGACGATCGCGCAAGATGGTAGATTGCTGCTATGCCGACGAGGAGGTACGCCCACCGCGCCCACGACTTCAGGAATGTGTCCACAGGGTCGAGGTAGAACGCATGCAGTCCCCACGCGAGTCCGCCGATCACGAGGAGCGATAGTGCGGTGATGTCCAGTGCTGGTTGCAGTGTTTTATCCATGGTGTTCTCCCTTATGCGAGTTTCCTGATGAGCAGAATGCCGGCGATGACCATGCCGGACGTAACGAGCGCGAGGAGCTGATCCCCGCGTACGAATCGTTGATGATCCTTCATATAACCACCTCCTACGCACGGGATACACCGATCCATCATCGCGCTATCGCCCTGTCCTGGCATATTAGAGTATGATCGGCATCGTTTAGCATGGAACGTTTTAACGTGAGGCGAGGTATCCCTTCCGACTGCGATAAGCTATCGCACATGTATGAAGCGCTTTGGCCCGAGGGAAGTGCGGTGGAATATGCCAAGGAAATTGCACCGGTCCTGAGTGGCTCCCGACGCGGAACGATGCCCTTGGTCATTTTCGTCGCGGAGACAGCCGACGGCGCGCTTGCCGGTTTCATCGAGGTAGGGTTGCGTTCCCATGCCGACGGGTGCGATACCCGCCAACCTGTAGGATTTCTGGAAGGATGGTATGTTCTGGAAAACTACCGCAGACGGGGAGCAGCAGCTGAGTTATTGCGCGCCGCAGAAGACTGGGCTCGTGAGCAAGGCTGCGTCGAGATGGCTTCGGACACTTGGATTGACAGCGACGTCTCGCAACGGGTTCACTTATCCCTGCAATTCGAGGTGGTGGACCGCTGCGTGCATTACCGGAAAGCGTTGTAGATTCGATTTTCAACAGGAGAAAACGGTGAAATTTCTGATCCTCGCCTTTGGCGATGAAAAAGATTGGAACGAACTGTCGAAGCAGGAACAAGACTCGCTGCTGGCGCAGGATGAGGTTTTGCGGAAGCGGGGTGACAGAGTGGCCGCTGTGGAAAATCATCCGACCACGGTAACCGCGTGGGACGGAAAGCCGACTCTCAGGAAAGGCGCGTACGCAGCGTCCAAGGCCCCGCTCGCAAGCTTCGGCGTAGTCGAAGCCGCTGATCTGGATGGGGCAGTTCAGCTCGTTGCCAACACGCCCTGTGCCCGCGCGAAAGGCGCGGTCGAAATCCGGGCAATCATCGCGATGAATGAGCCGAGGTCATAGCGCTTGTTGTTTCGGCTGACGCTGGTGACGCGGTCGGTTTCAACCGTTTTCCTGAAAACTCACCCTCTTGCCCGGTCTTTGCACGTTTACTCGCTAAAATGCGCTGTGCCCTTGGGAAGACGCCCCGCCTGAAATTCTTGATTGCCAGCTTGGATGGCTGGCAGTTTCGAAAATGCCGTTCGAATCGGATTCCTTTGAAAAGTTCCACTACATTCGCACTATATTAAGAACCGTTTGAAAAAAGCCATAAAATACAGTGTGTTTGATGCACCCGAACCGAACACCTGTGTTTTTAACTGGTTGAAAGTAAAATGCCGCCTAGTTTCCCAAGCTGGCCGTCGCTAACTCCGTCGAGTCCGAGCCTGCGGACCGGTCCCGCCGGCCACTTCCTTTCTCCTACATAACCGGAAACTGGGGGAGCAAACCAAGGGAAGTCGCATCTGCTGACGGTTACTTGTTCGATGGCGGCTTGACGATCGCTGCCTGGAACCCGACAGGTTCTCAAAGCACGAAGTTTGGGGAAAGAGGCGCCGCCGAACATGATGGCTCAGCGGCATGTGCGTAGGACGGTTACTTGGAAGAGATACGGTAGGTGCGCCCGCCGTCGCTGCTTTTGACGGACTCAACGGGAGTTCCCATTTTCTTCACGATTGTGCCGCTCAGAAAGCCACGGATCGAGTGCGGCTGCCAGCCGGTCACCTTCAATAGGTCCTTCAGCGTAACGCCGCCCGGCCGCTTCAGTAACTCAATAATCTTGGCCGTTTTGGTGCCGGGCAGGGCAGTGCCGGCCCTCTTAGCCGCACCAGTCGCCTTTCGGGTCGACTTGGCCTTGGACCGCGCAACGTGGACGCGCCGTTTCGCGACGCGCGCCTTCTTTGTAGGCGACGCACCCCCAGTAGGTGTTGCCGTTGCCTTTTGAGTCTTTTCTTGCGGAGTCGAATTAGTCATCTTGCCGGTTTCTCCATCGCGGCAGTCGCCGCGTCATCTCATGGATCACTCAACTTGGCCGCACAAGCAAGTCAAACCTTTAGAAACCGTTCGAAAAGCGTGCGCTGGCGATCCCACCGGAGCTCGCGAGCGATTTCTCGCAGCTCCCGTTCACTGATGAATCTGGCCTCGTCCGCAGATAGAAACAAGAGATATTCCTGGATGGTTGGCGATAGCTGTGACAGCATCACGATTTGCGAAACCCGCGCCGCCGAAACATGGCCCAGTCGAGCCAGCTCCGCGTAATCCTCTACCGCGCCTGATCGAACCAGTCCATCGATCCGATGCGCAAGCGCTAGAAGCCGTGCGATTCGCGGAGCACGGCCGCATGGCTCGCACGTGGGCTCGGTCATCAATGCTCGCGGCGGAAGCCTGTGCCGGCCTGGTAGTGTGTATTCGATCTTCATGATTGAACCTGACTGGTTCCAAGTTTCAGCGACACCGCGCCAGTCGCTCCGTCGTAGCCGATCTCTTCCACAACGGCGCGAACGAGTCTATGGGGATCACCTTGTTCGAACAGCTGCCAATCATTCTCCAAAATCTCTAACTGCTCGCGTGTTGCGTCCGCGCTCAACGCAACTCGAAGTTGAGTGACAACGGAGTCCTCGATCATTGCTGCGGGCAGCGACTTTGTTGGGCAGGAGTCCCATCCGTTCTGTCGTGCCCCCTGGCACACGTAATAACGATACCGCCGTCCTTGCTTGGCCGTGTAGGTGGCGATCATTGGCCGCTTGCAACTGGTGCAGAACAACAATCCGGCGAGCAGCGCATTCTGCTTGGTGCGAGGCATATTCGCCCGGTCACGCTTATCGGCGTCAAATTCGGCCTTGATCTTCTCCCAAACGCCGATCTCGACAATCGCCGGCTGTTCCCCTGGATAGACTGAGCCACGGTGTTCTACTTTGCCTATATAAATCGCGTTGGTGAGCAGTCGTCGCAATGACGCCTTCGTGAAGACTCGTCCCGCATGTGGGATGCCTTGCTTCGATTTCCATGACTTGTTCGTCCACCGACGCCGCCCGAGTTCCGTAACAACGGGCAAAAGCGAATGATGTTTTGCGTAGAGCTCGAAGATCTTGCGGACCCGCGGTGCTTCTTCCTCGTTAATGACAAGGCGGCCACCGCCAGCAGCGACGTCGTAGCCGAGCACTGGCGTCCCGCCAACCCACTTGCCCTTGCGCCGCGCCGCCGACATCTTGTCGCGCGTCCGCTCGCCGATGATCTCGCGCTCGAACTGCGCGAAAGACAGCAGAATGTTCAGTGTCAGCCGTCCGAGCGAGGACGTTGTGTTGAACTGTTGGGTAACCGAAACAAAGCTGACCGAGCGCTGGTCGAACCGGTCCACTAACCGCGCGAAATCGAGTAGCGATCGGCTTAGCCGATCTACCTTATATACAACGACGCAATCGACGCGACGGGAGTCGATGTCTTCGAGAAGCCGTTGTAGGGCAGGGCGTTCAAGCGTCCCGCCGCTGAAGCCGCCGTCATCATATGGATTCGACAGCGGGGTCCATCCAAGATGCTTTTGGCTCTTGATGTATGCTTCGCCTGCCTCGCGTTGCGCGTGAAGAGAATTGAAGTCCTGATCAAGCCCCTCCTCGGTCGACTTGCGAGTGTAAATGGCGCAGCGAACTGCTGGAGCGCTCTTATGCATCCCGCCGCTCCGCGAGCCCGAAAAACAATAGGCCATTCCATCGAGTGCCGGTAACCTCGCGAGCGATTGCGCTCAGAGACCGGTACCGCCGCGATTCGTACTCAAATCCGTCTTTGAGCACCTTGACGACGATCTGGCGGTCATCGAACCGCCGGGTGAGCAGCGAGCCTGGCGCCGGCAATCGCCAGTCTCTTCCAGGTTGTGAGAGATCGACGGGTCCAGGAGCAACACCAGGAGCGGCCTGCGCTACGAAACCCTTCGGCGCGCGAGTGCGAAGGTCGGCGTCATCGGCGATTTCGGTCGCTCGACGGCGCGCCCGCTCAGTCAGGTCTCCCTCCACTTTCGCCTGGAGCCGCCACGCGATACGACGAAACAGAAACTGTTTATTCGAGGATTTTGATTCCTCTCCGAACAGCTCCTGGTATTTCTTTTTTAACGCAACCACATTCAAATTCGGCAATTCGTCAATCACGGCAAGCTTCGCTGGGTCCATGTTGTTGTCCTTGTTCTCTGTCTGTTAACCACAGTTCCATGGACGCTCTGGTGGGCAGAGAAAGCAAGCGCGAAACGGCCAACCCGGTACTTGACTTCAGCCTTGATTTGCCGCTAACTCTTCGGTAACGAACCGTTCGATTTCAACTTCTTAACCGCAACCGGCCGTGCCGGCGGAAGCTGTTCAATTTCCGCGCTCCAATGAATGGCAAACCGGTCGCCGCCGACGTCGAAGATGATTTCGTCGCTGAAGGATAAAGTCGGCCTCTGAAACGCGATGACGCGTTGTGTTGTGCGTGGTCGTCCGCTGGCCGCAACCCGGTTCCTGACGGATTGATCGTCAATGGCGACGAGCTTCCCAGTGGTGGCGCGTGGCTTCTTCTCTTTTCCTATTTTCACGCCGGCCTCCTTGATAGTCATATTTCTCCCAATTCCGAACGAGTAGCTTTAGAGTCTTACTCTCTCTACCATGACCATATAGAACAGCCGGTCTCTGCCCCATCCACCCAGCCAGCAGACTCTCCAACCATCGATCAAATCATCTAGAACAGCTGCCTGCCTAAGACGTAGAACTTTCGTCTCAACTTCCATGGTTTGTATTCTCCACACACACCCATGGCTCAAGTTCTCCAACAAGTCAACTCCTACTTCTCGATTTTGTTCGTGCCTGTTGGCCGCAGAAGGTCGATCGTTTGAAGTTCAATTTGGCGATTCTACTGCACAGCTCAACACAACATAGGTCCTGCTCTTTCTCCCATCTGCGCCCGCATCGGAAACTCGCGGGTCACCAGATAGCCGACCGCATCGCTGGCATGGGTTCGCGCCGAGACTGATTTATCCAGATCGGCGAGCGAATTGCCGTACGGATCGGCTTTCCAACAAACTTGCTCGAAATCCTTAATCAGATGCTTACAGCCGGGATCGATAAATAAACGATGCTGACCCGCGTGATTCCGCAGTAGGGCGTTCACGCAATTGATGCGATCTTTCACCGGCGGATTGGAACTCGGTATCCGGAAACTGGCGTGGTAGCGATCGGCGTAGCGGCCGAAGAAGTCCTTCACGATCTGCCAATCTGTGCGCGAGGCCGATGTCCTGCGCTGCTCGCCCGTGGCGTCACCGTAGACGCGGACGTTGAGCGGAGCTTCGGTGCGCCATTTCTCGGTGCGGCTGAGAAACTCCTCGCATGCCGCCAGCGTGTTGGAGTTCGGCAGGATCATCTCCTCGATAACATTCACTCTGCCCTTGTGGACTTGAGCCAGGATCGAACACAACGGGTCCATGTTGAAATCGAGTGACCACGAAAGCGGGACGTCGGGACTTAACTCGACGTTCCCCACATTGTGCACGCGCTCGAAGGCGTAGTACGCACGACCGACTCCGAGGGTCTCGAACGTTGCTTGAAACTCCTGCCGATATGTTCGGTCGTCTAATTCCTGGGAGGCGCTTTGCAGTTCTTGAGGCGAGACATTACCGCCCTCGGCGGTGGTGAACTGGAACGACTTCCAGTCGGGCTGCGCCGCGGCGCTTTCGACCAGATCGTAGAAATGATTGAAGCCGTGAGGTGTGCCGATGAACAAGGCTCGCCCCTCTCTGTCGGCAAGTGCCGGACGCAGCACCTCGGTCCAGGCCTCGCGCGCGATCGAAGCGTATTCGTCGAGAACGAGAAAGTCGAGCCCGTCGCCGCGGAGCGAATCGTAATTGTCGGCGCCGCGCAGGCAGATGGTTCCGCCACCGATCAACTCGATCCGCAGGTCGGTTTCGTTGGGCCTCGAAGCCCAATAAGCACGTGTGAGTTCCTTGAGGGGCTTCCAGGCAATGCGTTTCGCCTGTTTGTATGTGGGTGCGACGTACCAAGCCAGGCGGCCGGGACCCCAGGCCGCCCGACAAAGTTCCACCAAAGCTAAGAATGTCTTACCGAACCGGCGGCCGGCGACCAACGCCCGAAAGCGTTGGTCGCAGCAAAATACAGTCCACTGGGGCGGATGCAAGTGCACCGTCATTTCTTCTCCGTTGGTTTCGTGCTTACGATGAAAGGCGGTAATTCCGCGGCGGCAGCGGGTTCCGAGTCCGGCTCGCGGGCGCGTTTGTGTCTACTGAGCCAGTCTTTCTGAGCCAAAGGATCCCCACCCATTCCTGATTTGAACTGAGCCTGTTCCATGTTGAAAGTTGCTTCCGTCTCCCCTCGGTCGAGTTCCTGACGAAAGAACTTGCGCAATGTCTTAGGAGACCGTATGTCGAACATGCGCGCGATATTTTGCTGCTTGATGCCCATGGCTGCCATCCCTTTCACCATCCGGCGCTGCTCTGCTGTGGGTTTCAGTCGAGGTCGGGGCATGGGAGCGCCTCCACCGCTTTAGCGCGTTCTTCTGCTACTTGATCGAAAGTGCGACCGTCACCCTCTAACACGGCTTGCTTGCCGGTAACCGTCTGCCACCGTCTGACGGTCACGTCGCAATATTTGTCGTCGATCTCGAGCCCATAACAGATGCGTTCTGTTAACTCCGCGGCAATGAGATTGGTGCCCGATCCGAGGAACGGATCGTAGATGATTTCGCCCCGCTGGGTGTTATTCAGAATTGGGCGACGCAGAAGTTCAACTGGTTTCTGGGCGCCATGGCCTGTAGCTATTTCCTTCGATCCCCCAAATGCATTTAGATTTGCGACTTCCCAAACGGTCGACTGCGTTCGGTCTCCGGTCCAGTTGGATTTCTTGCCTTCACGAACCGAGTACCAACAATTTTCATGCCTCCAGTGGTACTGGCCGCTGCGATTTAGCGCGTGGTGCTGCTTGACCCAGATAATTTGGGCCCGGATGCGGAATCCACAGGCTTCGATTGCCGCTGCCGTCTCGCCAGCATGTAGGCCGGCGTGCCAGGTATAAGCGACATTCCCTGGAAATAACCTATAGGCGTCCGACCAATCCACTCGGTCGTCGTTGGGAATTGTACCTGTCTGTCGCTGATGGCCCAATCCAGCGCGTTCTCGCCATGCCGGATCGTAGTGGATTGCATACGGAGGGTCTGCAACCATTAACACTGGCTTGACATCCCCCAGGAACCTTCCAGATGCTCGTAGCTGCTCCGAAAGTATGGAGGTGCGCAAAATGCCGCAGGAATCGATGAAGTCGCAGAACAGGATCTTAGTTGCGCAGATCTACGGCTGTCCGCAATGCCATATCGAGTTATCGCCGCAAAGTACTCTTCAGCAACGCCAAGGCAGTGGCCACGATTTCTCCGCCCAATACGGGGTGTTGGTACACCGAGAGCCCGACTCCTACGATCAAGAGCACCAGTCCTATTCCTGCTCGTGCATTCATCGTCTCGTCCTCCGCTTGCCCTTTCACACCCATTAGCCGTTTCGCCGAGCAGATTTTCGTGCCGGATAAGAATACAATTATTTTTTGACGTTGACCCGCAAAAACCAGCCGCCCATTCGGCTCTAATGTTGTAGGCCGTGTCGCAGAAAGATCCGCAAATCTTGGAGACCGATAGGTGAACCAGGAAGATCGAGACTGGATCGAAGTCGTAGCTCAACTTCGTCATCGCGTGAGCCAATACGAGGCGAAAGAGCCATGGCTCTTCAGAACCATCCAAGTTGACGATGCTGTTCAGGAATCGATCACCCGCTACCTCGCGAAGACTGCTAAACACCCTAATTTCATCAGCATAGCTTTGGTTCCGTTGCTCACGAAGATTTCCCATGATTTTCTCATTGACCAATTTAGAAAGACCCGTCGCGAGGACCTAGTGGATGTTATGCCGCTTGAGCTGTCTAGTCAGGTCTCCAAGCCATGGCTGACGATCATCATCGACCAGCTGATCGCCGCAAGTCCTAAAAAAGATCGACCGTTCTGGCGGACATTCCGTAGGCTGGCGGAGGGCCTTTTGACTTTGCCGAATCAGCAAGTAGCTGAGGAATTGAAAGTTACTGCAACCGATGTAGTTCGCTTTCGGGAGCGCGCGAGACGCCTCATTGCACGCACGCTGGGAGGCCCATGGCACTAAAACTCAGTTTCACCCTCCGCCAACGACTACGCGAGCTTGACGCCAAGTTAGACAAGGAGTTCGGCCCTGCTGGGACAGTAAATTTGTCAGAACAGCAAGAATTGTACGAGGGTGCCCTCGATATCGTTCTGCGCGCACGCGCTGCATCGTCCCTACGCTCTGGCGCACCAGAGATCGCACTTGGCTCCACAGGGAAATCGCCCAAGCATGCCATGACACCCGAGCGATATCGGCGACTTGTATCGTTGTATGAGGATGCCACGGAACAATCGCCCGGGGATCGCGCCGCTTTTCTTGAACATGCTTGTGAAGGTGATCCGGATCTACTGAGCGAAGTCGAATCCATGCTGGCTGCGGAGGAGGACGTCTCCAGTAGTTTCATGGAATCTTTTCAGATGCCCGCCGACCGATGGGTTCTCGGACGAAAAATCTTGCATTACACCCTCGTCGAGAAACTGGGTGCTGGCGGTATGGGTGTCGTTTACAAGGCGCACGATCCACGCTTGAACCGGTTTGTTGCCTTGAAGTTACTGCTCCCACAAGCCAAGGCCAATTTCCAGAGCAAGGAACGGTTCCTTCAGGAGGCGAGGTCGGCTTCGGCGCTCAATCATCCCAATATCGTCACCATCTACGACATCTCCGAGGAAAACGACCTCTACGTGATCGTGATGGAATGTGTTTCAGGAAAAACGCTCAGTGAGTTGATCGGACGGGTGGGCCTGTCTTCGAGCGACGTCTTGAACTATGGCGTCCAGATTACTAATGCTATGGCGGCCGCGCACGCTGCTGGAATCGTACACAGGGACCTGAAACCGACCAACATCATGGTTACCCCGACGGGATTGGTCAAGATCTTGGATTTCGGCTTGGCCACGCTGACGGAAAGAGCCGTTCCGCAGGCGGCCGGGGATACCGATGTATCCACCGTTACAATCAATCCGACGATTGGTTTTGAGCAACCGCGAACTTCCGAAGGCTTTGTCGTTGGAACGCCTGGGTATATGTCACCGGAGCAAGCCCAAGGAAAGAAGGTGGATGCTCGTTCCGATATCTTCTCTCTCGGCGCCGTGCTTTACAAAATGGTTACCGGAACTCAGCCTTTTCATGGTGACAGCCCTGCTTCGATCGTGAGCGCCGTTCTTCGTGACAAACCCGAAAAGATCACTGCTCTAGCTCCGTCAGCGCCTGTCGCATTGGAAAAGGTGATCGAGCGGGCGCTATGCAAGAATCCAGAACAACGCGTGCAATCGATGAGTGATCTAAAGGCGGCGTTGACAGCGTTGCGGGAGAGCCTAGCATTAGACGAGGCTTACCCGATTTTCGCCCGGGCGGGCATGTTGCAGCAGCCCACTTGGCAACGGGGGCTACGAAGAAAAACGGCGCGGAAATTCTTGGCCTTCCTGGTAGCCCTGGTGCTCACGCTAGGCATCGCTTACCGTGTCTACGATAATCGCGAAGTCGCAAAAAATGCGATACCGCTTGACGCAGGGAAGGCACCGAGAGCCACTCCTTCAGTAGCAGTGTTGGATTTTCAGAATAGGTCCGGTGATGATGACGCCGAGTGGCTTTCTGAACACCTCGCCAAAATGCTAGCGGATAATCTCTCGATCGGCAATCAGTTACTCGTGATTCCCGCACGCGAGGTCTTGCTGGCCCTTCGCGAGCTTCATATCTCCGACGTCAATTCATTAAAACCTGAGTCGCTGGCGCAGCTAAAGCGTAGGCTCAACGCGGACTATATCGTAACGGGATCGTATCGTGCACTAGGGAAGCGGACGGGAGGGCAATTGCATGTCGATATTCGGCTGATGGATACAACATCGGGGCTAACTCTTGCCTCCGTAAACGAGACTGGAACTGAAAACGATGTATTGAAGCTGCTCGGTCGGCCAAGTGAGCGCTTGCGGGACGAATTGGGTGTCTCGCCGGTCACCGCGTCCGAGTTGAGCGGTGTCTATGCTTCATTTCCCAACGATCCGGCCGCGGCTCGGCCTTACATTGAGGGGCTGAAAAAACTGAATCTGTTCGATAGTTTAGGGGCCATTCCGCTCTTGCAAAAAGCCATCGGTGTAGCGCCCAAGTACGCGATGATCCATGCGGACCTCGCAGACGCATGGTCGCAACTCGGCTACGATTCGAAGGCTCGGAAAGAGGCCCAGGCAGCCTTTGATCTTTCCAGCAACCTATCGCCGCAACAGCGTTCGTTGGTAGAAGGACGCTACTGCGAAATCACGGGCCAATGGGATAAAGCCCTTGAAATCTACCGCAACCTTTGGATTCGATTCCCGAATCAGCCTGAATTCGGGCTTCGATTAGCGGCTACGCAGACGGCCGCCGGCAGAGGAATGGATGCGCTGGCTACGATCGAGTTGGTACGAAAGCTTCAATCTCATGCGAATCCTGATCCTCGACTCGACATTCAGAAAGCTGAAGCTTATGAGACGATCGCGGATTTTCGGGGTCAGCGCGAGTCTGCCGCCAGGGCCGCCGACTTTGCAAAGAAGGTCGGCGCGAAGCTTTTACTTGCCCGCGCCAGGACTCTGGAGTGCAGGGCCTCTCTGGATCTTGGCTTGCCAAAAGAGGCCATGAGTGCCTGCCAGGAGGCGAGGCAAATTGACGAATCTCTTGGAAACCGAGCAGGTACCGCTCGCGCTATAAATGGCATCGCAAATACGCTTGCCCGTCAGGGAGACTTTGCCGCCGCGAGAAAGATGTACGAGGAGGCATTAAAGATAACACGGGAAATCGATGACAAGAATGACATTCAAGAGGCGATGAATAACCTCGCCAACATGCTCTTCAAACAAGGTGACAACATTGGGGCAAAACGATTTTATGAACAGGGTCTTCAAATTGCTCAGGAGCGAGGAGATAAAGTCGCAATCGCCCACCTGCTAGGTAACATTGGCAGTTTGTACGATGTCCAAGGTAATCTCTCCGCAGCGGAGAAGGAGTACGATAGAGCGCTCTTTATGGCTCGCGAAGTTGGCAACACAGCTATCATCGGTCGGATTCTGTACAATTCAGCCAATTTGCATGCGAAACGAGGTGATCTGGACGGTGCGATGGACCGCTATCAGGAGGCCAAAACACTCCGGGAAAAACTCGGCTCGAAAAGTGGTATAGCTCGAACTAGATTAGGTATCGGAGATGTTCTTTTGGCCCGGGACGACTTAGACGGGGCAGCTCGTTCCTACGAGCAAGCGCTAAGTGTACAAAATGAACTCGGAGAAAAGAATCTGGCAACTTACACCCGACTCAGCCTCGCCGAAGTCGTTCTCGAACGGGGACAGTCAGTACAAGCAGAGGCCCTCTTCCGACAGCTCGCAGAGGATTTTCAATCGCAGAGAGATGGTGATGATGAAACTCTCGCTAGAGCTGGGTTAGTGCGCGCGTTGCTTTTGGAAAACAAACTGGCTGAGGCTAAGAATGAAGTGCAGCGCGCCTCCGATCACGCTAAGGATAGTGCCGATATCACGGTTCGCCTTACGGTATCGCTTGCGTCCGGCCGATTGAGCACAACGTTGGGTAAGTATGCGGAGGCAAGGACAAGCCTGGAAGCGTCACTCGCGGAGGCGAGCAAGGCTGGCTTAGTGGGTTTTCAATTTGAAGTACGGCTTGCGCTCGGAGAGCTAGAACTTTCCAGCACAGTGGGATCCGAAGCTTGGAATTCACGTGACTTGAAGTCGCGGC